>Ga0214192_1001740_pt1 | contig 11807 bp, 7 predicted proteins | sample TroBogEpilimnion_44_FD_153030 | JGI IMG/M metagenome (GOLD analysis project Ga0214192, IMG submission 153030) | Freshwater microbial communities from Trout Bog Lake, WI - 29JUL2008 epilimnion | ecosystem: Environmental > Aquatic > Freshwater > Lake > Epilimnion/Euphotic zone | place: Trout Bog... | reverse complement strand
CGCCCCCCATGCAGTTACCACCGCTGCCCATGCCACCTCCGCCGCCAGCGGTACTGCTCTGAGGTGCACCTGAGGGCCGGGTATTCTCCATAGCCCCCACGATGATACCCATCCCCATCGTATGATCAAAGTCAGTAGACACCACGGGATGTTGTAGTATCAGCGCGAGTGGTACCTTATATTCGATGGAGAGGATATTCAGGCTGTCCCAGTCATAGGCGATATCTATGCCATATTTGTTTTGCAGTGGTATCTGTGGCTCGGTCACTGCGGGCATGCCGATCACCTTGATGAAGCTCTGTGCAAATACTACCTGCTGTTTTAATTTCATCACCATCGATTTTTCTGTGGGTGATTTAGACGGGTCGCTATCAGCGCGCACTCTTTTCGGTCCGTCGCCGGGAGCACGTTCGAGCTTCAGCGGGAAGGAAAAACCGATCTTCTGTTTTTTCTTCCCTAGGGGATCAAACCAAAAGTCTACCCCTGTATGCATGAGCCTGTACTGCGCCTCCACATCTACGGCTTTCAGACAGACATAGATATTCGCGCTGTCATTGTAGAAATCAAACTGTACCTTGGCCCCGGACATATAGAATCGGAAGAAAGATGGCCACTCATTACTCCGGCCATCTATTGTGAGAGTGCTGTCCCTCCATACACTCATCACATCAAAGGTCGACTGCGCCCGCAGTCCGCTCAGACCAAGCAGCGTGATCAGGCTAAGAGTTAGCACAAACTGTCTCATGTTCATTTTTTTTGTTGCGGCGTAAATCTATCCTTTTTCGCCCAGCAGTTTGTAGAAACTATCGGCGAAGCTGTCTCCCACTGGGATGAACTTCTCGCCAATCTTGATCCGCTTGTTCCGCACGCTCTCGATATGTTTCAGCGATACGATGAAGGAGCGGTGCACACGGGTGAAATCCGGTGAGGGGAGTTTAGACAGGATGTCCTTCATTGTCATGTTTGACAGGATCATTTTTTTGCTGGTGAATATTTTCACATAGTCATCCATACCCTCGATCATGGAGATGTCAGTCAGGTCTATTTTGACGATCTGGTAGTCTGATTTGACGAATATGAAGCCGCTGGTATTGACAGCCTCTGCTGCGCGGTCACGATAGGAGATATACTCACTGGCTTTATTCACAGCCTTCAGGAAGCGGTCATATTCAAAAGGTTTCAGCAAAAAGTCGATAGCATTGAGATTGAAACCCTCGATGGCATAGTTGCTATAGGCAGTAGTGAATATAACGAGTGGGGGATCAGGCAGCGATTTGAGCAGCTGGAGGCCGGTGATCTGTGGCATCTGTATATCAAGGAAGATCAGCTGTACTTTATTTTCCTTGATAAAGTCTATTGCTTTGAAGCCTTCAGTAAATGTCTTTAGAAGCTCAAGGCTTGGAGTCTTTGAGATGTATTCTTCGAGTACATCGAGTGCTATCGGTTCGTCATCTATGGCTACGCAGGTGATGTTCATGTGAGGGCGATTTTTAATTTCACTAAATAAGTCTCTTTGCTATCCTTGATGTCCAGCTCATATTTGCCCGGATAGAGCAGCTCCAGTCTACGCTGCACATTTGGTATGCCGATACCGGATGAGTGCCGCTCCATATTTTCAAATTTCCTGTTTATGACTGAAAATAAGATGTGTTCTGCAGTTATAGTGAGTGTGATGTCTATGGGTGAATCGAGGCTATTGGTCAGACCGTATTTGAATGCATTCTCTACAAAGGGCAGGAGTAGCATAGGGGCTATATTTGCTGCATGTTTATCACCCACCACATCAAATGTGACAGAGAGTGAGGGACCGCTCCGCATTTTCTGCAGCTCGATGAAGTTATTCAGATAGGTCACTTCCTGCTCCAGCGGCACCATGTTTTGCCCTGTCTCTTCGATCATATACCTGAGCAGCTGAGATAGTTTGAGGACAGCTTTGGGCGCATTGTCAGATTTTTTCAGCGATAGTCCATAGATGGTATTGAGCGAGTTAAAGAGGAAATGTGGGTTGATCTGCATATGGAGAAAGGAAAGCTCCGTTCGCAGGTGCTCATTCTCTATGTCACGCGCCCTGCGCTCAGCCTGGCGCCAAAGCTCAGTCAGTTTCACACCTATACCGGCAAAAAGCACGAGGAAAAACCACATCGCAGAGCGTATCACATCGCGCAGCTCTATTGGTCTCTCAAAGAGAGAAAATGTCCTCAAAAGCTCGTTTCGGATCAGGTAGGATATGCTGAATATGAGCCCGAATGAAAGGCAGATAATCACTACATATATGACATAACCCGATGGACGTCCTGTGAGGATGAATCGGTCAAACAGATACTGATTGTGCAGGTAGAAAAAGACTACGAGGCAGGCATTCAGCGACAGCGAGGTGAGAAACATATAATAGATCCAATGAGGCTGTGACTCGCGCACGAGCATGAGCTGGCGGTTTAGCTCAGGCGAATTATGAGGGATCATGAAATACGGCAATACCAGAAATACTCCCCATAAAAGCATCTGGAGCAGAATATTGTAAAACCTCTTGTCGAGAATCATATATCAAAGTTAAGAAACCTTTAGTTTACATGATTTGTATTCGGTTACACATGGGTTTCATTCGGTCAATGCGGCTCATGGGGATTAAACTTTCGCCTTTGCTATGTGTCTAAGTACCCATGATGTCTTATATTAAATTTTTATACTTTGTTGGCGCTTTATTGTTTCTTAGCACTTCCCCTTTTCGTGATTTGACATATTTTGATTGTATTTGAGCGTTCAAATTATTACGTTGGGAAAAATCCGGCAGCCCTTTACTTCTTCTTTCTTGCGAATTAGCATTCGTTTCATACTGCCTTTGTGCTTGTCATGTATGTCTATACAAATGGTCCATGCGGCAGATCCGTTACCGGCCATTCCCGTAGCGGATAGCTTGTCTCGTTCCGATAGTGTGGGAGTGACCAGAGATGTATATGCGCGCGGCAATAAGATGGACATCGTCGATCTGCTCCGCATCATCATCAATAAAAAGAAAACAGCTAAGCAGGTTCAGAAGGAGCAAAGAAAAACAGGCGTCTTCTACACCATCGTGGCCTATCCGGGATATGCTATCGCTACGGGGGTAGCAGGTGTCGCAGCTGTGAATATCTCTTTTCGCACTAAGAAAAATCCGACAGGTAACCTTTCATTCTTCAACAATAACTTCCAGTACACGCAGTATAACCAGATCCTCGTACAGTCACTGTCAAACGTGTATACGAATAACAACAAGTGGCAGTTTCCGGGTGATATACGGTTCTTTCATTTTCCCACCACTACCTATGGCATAGGCAGTGGCACACTGCCCTCCAATGCTGATAATATTGATTATTCACACTTCCGCTTCTATCGTACGGTCCTGAGGGAAATAGTACCAAATACTTTTCTCGGTCTGGGTTATAATCTAGACTATCGCTGGAATATCACGGATTATGATGCTCAAAATGGCGTTATCACTGACTTTGTGAGGTATGGATATAAAAGGACAAGTACTTCGTCCGGCCTCAGTTTCAATTTTCTCTATGATTCACGTGACAACGCTAACAGGCCGTCTATCGGCACATACGTAGACTTTCATTTCGTATCTTATCTGAAACCATTGGGCAGCAGTAGCAACTGGAACGCAATGGTCCTCGACATCCGAAAATACTTTCCACTCAGTAAAAAATGGTATGCAGAGCTCGCAGTATGGGGCTACACCTGGATTACCATGAGTGGCAAACCTCCCTACCTCGATATGCCAAGCACTGGCTGGGACTCCTATAATAACACAGGTCGCGGATATGCTGCTGGCCGTTTTCGTGGCAGGGATATGCTCTACCTGGAGACCGAGTTCAGGTTTGATATTCTGAGAAGCGGGCTGCTCGGTATGGTGGTGTTTGGTAGCATTCAGACGCTTTCGGAATATGGCGGCAGCTATTTTGGCCCGATACAACCGGGCGGTGGAGCAGGCCTTCGAATCAAGTTTAATAAACGCACCAGCTCAAACTCCTGCCTCGACTATGGCTTCGGTTCGCATGGCTCGCGTGGTTTTGCGACCAATCTCAACGAGGTATTCTGATTCCTTTCTTATTTTTATCAAGTATATGTTTTGCTCACCTGCAAAAACTACGCGTTAGCCTAAATCCCGTCGCTCATAGCCTAGATACGGACAATATGTCGCAGTAAGGACGTTACTTTGCAAAGATTTGTAAACGAAGGGCGGATATTAAACCCCAAAGCGGGGAATGGGTCAAAATTTGTATGGAGACACATGAAATTTGAATGCAATTGTATCGTCTTTAATATATCAGCCTAAAATATTCCTTTAATGCCGAGAGGTAAGTACTACCTTCTAGTCTTGTTTTTGTTTTCTGTAGTTTTATCCTTTTCACAGAGCAGTTCGACTATTGTATCCGGGCGTGTCATTGATAAGACCACCCAGCTACCGATAGAGTTCGTCATCGTCAGGTTTAAGGGCCTGTCTCTGGGAGTGCTGACAGATTCGACGGGAGCTTTCTATATGACCTCTGCTGCGCCTGCTACGAGGATGCTCGTATCCTGCCTCGGATATAAAACACAAGACATCGCTATCCATTCCGGCCAGCCAAATAACAAAATCATTGTGGAGCTCATGCCCGACAATATCCAGCTCAAGGAGGTCGTCGTCAAACCGAAAAAGCACAAACGTATTATTGATACTACTGCCCTCATCATCTATCACCACGTGGTGGACAATAAAGCCCGCAACAGGCCATCAAATATCGAGAGCTATCACTTCGATGAATACACCAAGATCGATTATTCTTTCCTCGAGATACCGGATAAGATCAAGACGATGCATTTCTTCAAGCCTTTTCAGTTTTTTTTTGAAAAAGTAGATACGACAGACGATGGCACTCCGTATACCTCCGTGCTCACTCAGGAGGAGGTGAGCGAAGAATACTACACCAGACATCCCTCGCGCAAAAGGCGCATCGTGCACTATAAGCGCATCTCTGGTGTCAAAAGTCCTAATATCGTCAAACTGCTCAGCTATCAGTTTACCACGCTCGATGTGTATGAGAATATCAATATCGTTTTCCTTTTATCTTTTGTCACGCCATTCTCTCCGGCGGGTAGGCTCGCCTATGACTATCACGTGCTGGACACGGCCAAAATAGATGGGCGCACGAGCTATAAACTCAACTTCGTAGGACGTAATCCCAATGATGCACTCTTCAAGGGTTATGCATGGATAGACTCAGCTACCTGGGCGATCAAGCATATCTTCCTCCGACCCAATGAGCATGCCAACCTCAACTTCATGCGAAGCTATGATGTCGAGCAAACCTTTGAGATGGTCAATGACAGCAGTTGGATGATGGTGCGCGAGACGCTCAATGGCGAGGGCAATCTCATCAAGTCGATGAAGAAGCTATCAGTCAGGCTCGAGAAGACCACGCTACGCAGGAATATCAAAACCGATGTTCGCATACCTGAGGCTTTCATTCATGTGCCGGATGAGATGGTGGATGCAGATGCGTACAAGAAGAAGTTTTCCTATCTCGACACGATGCGGTTTGATTCACTCACTCCTACGGAGAAACTCGTCTATCATCACTTTGATACGCTACACACTGTACCGAAATACAAAGAGCTCAAATGGGTCTACTCGCTTGTCACGACTACCAATCTCAAGGCGGGACCTATCGAGTTTGGCCGCCTCTATAAAGTCGTGAGCCGAAATGCTACAGAGGACTATAGGCTTCGTATGGGTGTGAGGACCAATTATGATTTCAGCAGCAAGATGCTACTCAGTGCCTATGGCGCCTATGGCACTAAGGATAGAGCATGGAAGTATGAGGGTGACGCCCGCTTCTTTCTGCCGAGCAGGTATGATCGCTGGCACGCCATAGAGTTCGAATATAAAAAGGACATGACCATCCTCGGTCAGGAAAATACCTTCTATACCTTTGACAATATACTTACGCTCTTCAGCTCTCATCTCGATAAGGTCGTAAAGACGCGCGAGGTCAATATTATCTATGAGCGTGATTGGTTTAAGGGCCTGTCAAGTGTGATTTCATTTCAGAGTAGGAAATTTTTCTCGATGTCGGGTGATTTCAATTATCAGTCGTTCGACTATCCGACACAGAGCTATCTGCCAAAGGATTTCTTTACCACAGAGTTTACAGGTAGTCTCCAATACTGTAGGACTGAACGATACTTTGACGGCTACACCTATCGCTACTTCATACAGACTAAAGCACCGACTTTCATATTCAAATATGCTATTGGCGTCAAAAATCTTTTTCAGGGAGATTATGGCTATCAGAAATTCACCTTCGAGTATGATCATCGCATACAGCTGCCGGTCATAGGCCACTCGCTGATCTATGCGCGAGTAGGTTATATCTATGGCCAGGCGCCTTATCCAGTGGGCTTCATGTCTTCGAGCAATATCGGATTCATCCGCGATCCATATAGTTTTCAGCTCACACAGCCATTTGAGTTTGTCTCTGACAAATTTGTCCAACTCTGGTATGAGCACTATTTCGATGGCTTGCTATTTAACCGCCTGCCATATATCAAGCGCTTCCACCTGCGCGAGTTTATCGCTGCCAAGGCCATCCTCGGAGACTTCAGCAATTCAAACAAGTCACTGATGCTGCTGCCAAATGGCATGACGACGCCTGGTCCTGTACCATATGTGGAGGTCGGAGTAGGTATAGAAAATATCTTCAAAGTAATCCAGCTCGAATTTGTCTGGAGGGCAACCTACCGCAATACACCCGGCGCACCAAACTGGGGATTCAAAATCGGCATCAAGCCGGGATTTTAAAATTCATCTCTATAAAGCCTAATACAATTTTCACCGCACAGGCGCGGAGACGCAGAGTCTGAATTTAAACGCATAGGGCGCAAAGAACGCGAAGAAGTTTTCAAAAGAAACTTTACGTTCTTTGTGCCCTTTGCGTTATGACTTTATTTGTATTCCGCGCCATTCCTCATCTGCGGGGATAAATAAATCAGTTTCCAGGACCTCCGGGACCTCCGCCATCATCAGGTCCTCTGCCGGGACCATTGCCACCGGGTCTGTTTCCGCCGCCTTGTCTTGGCTGTCTGTCGCTTCTGGACTCAGTAGGGATCACTCCTTTGAAATAGCGCAGCGTCCATGTTACAGTCACGAGCAAGTATCTCTTGAGTACATAGCTTCTGTCATCTTCGATATAGGTCTGGCTGACGGTGCGGCTGAGTCCCGAGTTTTGGTTGAGGACGTCATTCACACTCACACGTACGTCGAGCGCTTTGCTCTTCAGAAATTTGTAACCCAGCGCCAGATTCCAGAGGAAAATATTCTGATTGAATCCCTGCGAGCCGCCCTCGTAGAAAGTGTTCTGCAGAGAGGTATTGAACACAAATCCTTTATAAAATAGCCAGTTGAATTTCGCATTGGCTGTGTGGTTAAAATAGTTGTTGTTGGCACTGGTCTGGATAGAGTTCTTGATCACATTGTAGGTACCGGTATAGCTGATCGTGAAGTCTATTTTCTCGCTAATATTACTGCTCAGCACGAACCCACCTGTAGGTACATAGGTATTGGACAGGCTTAGCACATTATTGACGAGTCCCGGAGTACGGCTGTAGTTAAAGCCTGCGGAGAGATTCAGATTGCATTTGATTTTGCTGATCGCTACTCCATAGGTCAGGAGGGCATTGCTGGACCAGGTACCATTGATATTGACCGGCAGTGTGAACTGAGAGCCTTTGTGCAGGATCACGGTATTATTGATCAGCGTGTCGTGCGACGCGATGATCGTAGAGTTAGCGATATTATTTATCGTATTGCTCACATTGGCAAAGGCGAAAAACGATTGTCCCTTAGGTCCATTGGCAAAGCCATAGCGGATGTTCAGCGAGTTATTATATGATTGGTTTAGATTAGGATTTCCTGTGCTGAGGAGCAGTGGGTTACTATTATTGATCACGCTCTGGAGCTGTGTGATAGATGGGGGCGATGTCGATGTACGATAGAAAAGTCTTATGGAACTTTTATTTTTAAACTTATAGTTGAGCATTAAGTTTGGCAGTACGCTGTAGAAGTAACGCGTCGTCGTATAGGCATACGGGAAAACGTTGGCACCGTTGAGGATCGCCTCCTGTCCGTTGGCACCGATAGCCATGTTAAGATTTGCAGTATGATATCGGAAGCTGATGCCCGCGCGCTGTGCAAAGTAGGTGTTATTATACTTGTCAGACAGTATTGTATCGAGTAGCGAGAAATTATTCGTCATGTGATTCAGCGTATCCGTCTCCTGATCTGATTTATTCCAGGTGATGGACGGAGTGTAGTTTAGCTGGATCATGCTATTGGTACTGACAGGTTCGGTCAGCGCAAAGTTTGCATTCAGGTTGTAGCTGTGATTGTAGGAGAGGTATTGCTGATTGAGTGGCACTGTGCTATTGGTGGTGTCATAGTAGCTGTATGAGTATTGGTTGCCGTTGCCTTGCTTATTAGTGATCGTTGTTCCTATATCTACAGAGAATGTCTGATACTTCTTTGGAAACTTATGCTGGTACAAGATATCGCCGGAGATAGTGTATCCTGAGTTGTAGGCATACTGCTGGCTGACGGTGTGACTTTGTTCGCTGGTACCTAGTAGCGTCTGGCCCGCGAGATCATAGTGCTGCGTATTTTGCTGATAGCTGAATTTCGGCGTGAAGACTAGTGTATTGTTTGAATCGATCGTATACTCCATTCGGAAATTGATCCGGTGGTTTCTGTTCACGCTATTGCTTGTATCATTTTCATTATAGAGAGATGTAGTCTCATGCGAGTAGAAATACTGGCGGTTCAGTCCTGTGATCGTTGTATTATTAGTCTGATTGAAGAAGTAGCTGGCAGAGACTTTTACTCGTTTCTTCTTACCCCAGAGATCGGAATAGTTGAGACCCAAGGAGTGCGTAGTAGACACTCCACCCTGCTGTCCGACCTGGAAGCTATTAGCAGAGCCACCACCGCCACGTCCACCGCCTCGGCTACCACCACCACCGGTCACACCGAGCAGATCCTGCGAGGAGAAGTTTTGTTGATTGATATCATTCGACATTCCGATCACGGAGATGCGCCTGTCACCGTTGAACCAGTTGATATTGCCGCCCGCAGAATATCGTGAATCATTCAGGTAGCCATATCCTGCATAGAGCTTACCAAACACCCCGTTATTTCGGCCTTTCTTGGTCGTAATATTGATTGTCTTCACAGTATTACCATCATCGAAACCGGTGAAGGCCGACTGATCACTGAGGCGATCAAACACCTGCACCTTATCTATTACTTCTGCAGGCAGATTTTTAATTGCAGCAGTCGCATCATCTCCGAAAAATTCCTTACCATCGACTAATACTTTTCCCACTGTCTCTCCATGGGCGGTCACTGTGCCATTACTTGAGGTGATGCCGGGCATTTTATTGAGCAGGTCCTCGGCGCTGGCATCGGGATTACTTTTATAGGTGGCGGCGTTATATTCTGTTGTGTCATTTTTCTGCTCTACATGTGTGGCCTTTGCTTCTACAGTCACGCCTGTGAGGGTCGTACTTTGAGCTTGTATCTTGAGTACCCCGAGGTTTTTAGCAGCACTATCCATTCTGAAGTATCGGACGAAGTGTTCATAGCCGATAAAGGTGATCTTGATGATATAGGTGCCTTTGGAGAGATTATCAAATTCAAAACCGCCATTCGCATCTGTGAAGGTACCGCTGAGATTGTCCGTATCGCGCACAGAGGCCACAGACACTGCTGCGCTGACTAAGGCTGTATTATCTTTTGAATCTCTGACTGTACCAGTCAGTTTGAGATTTTGTGCATAGAGGGTTTCGCACAGGCACCATACTGTCAGCGCAAGACTGAAAATTAATTTCATCCAGTTTGTTTTAGATATCAGCCGGCTGTGATTAGGATAATCAAATGTAACACCTCAAATGTATTATTCGCAACTTAATCGGTCAAGGACTAAATTGAATCGGAATTGGTGGATTGTCAAATATTTTGGCAAATTTGCGACCTAAATATCTCAAAATCATTATGAAACGAACGCTTTTTGCCACCCTTTTGCTCCTGAATCTTGCAGGACTGTCCACCATCCGGGCCCAGGAAACGGCTTTGGTCACCGATGTGAAAATCAGCTTTTTCACTCCTGCCCGCACGGATGATAAGGACGCAAACACACAGATCACGGCAACGCTCTATACAGCTATGGGTAAAAAAGTAGCATCTCTCGACAAATGCTGCGGTAATATTCGCTATCCGGACGCCAACTATACCAGCTCGACCTATCAGCTTGGCATGAGGGGCACAGCTAGCAAAACGGAGATTCAGAGTGGCTATTTCGACATACATATCGATCCGGCTGGAAATGATAAATGGGTCTTTATGCCGATACTTCAGATCACTTTCTCGGATGGAAGTACGGTGACTATAAAAGGCGTAGACTCAGATACACCATATACAAAACGCCTTGTCACGCAGGATGTACCTGATACCAGTTTCCCTTTTCACCTTTAGTCGGGTTATTTCGTAAAAATCATTTTGATCGCTGTGATGATCATCAGTCCGGCAAAAATTTTCTTAACGACCGCTTCTGGCAGTGCGATAGCCAGTTTTGATCCGATATAGCCACCGATCAGAAAAGTAGCTGCGATGATAGCTGCATATTTTATATTGATATAGCCCGCCTTGTAGTAGTTCATCGCAGCGAACAAACCGATAGGAGGTAGCATGATCGCTATGCTCGTGCCCTGCGCCATTTTCTGATCTGCACCGAGAAAGTAGACCATGGCTGGCACGATGATCAGTCCTCCGCCCAGACCCACCATACCACCCATAGTGCCGGCAAGTAATCCGATTAATGCGAGTATCAGTACTGTAGAGATGTCCATATGAAATTTCATTTTATGAGCTAAGCGACATCAAAGGAATGGATTTTAATTTAAAGAGCAAGGCCGGTAATGCACATCGGATATGGGCAAGAAAAAAGGGTAGCGTTTGTAGCGCTACCCTTTGATGTATCGGTTTGTTTGGTTTACCTGAATAGTGTGAAAGTACCCTGTCTTGAGGCTGTCTTGCCTCTGCCGTACTCCATCGTGAAAAACATGTTGTACACTTCAGATGGTTCCGGTTTGCCGCCGTAGGTCCCATCCCAGCCATGTGTAATATCATCTGTCACGAAGAGCGTCTGGCCCCAGCGATCAAATATTTCCATATGGAATTTGGTTACATTCTTTGCCAGTATCACATAGGTTTCATTCTTGCCGTCACCATTTGGTGTGAAAGCTGTCGGTATCGCAAACGTATCACGCTGATCTACGATGATGATATCGGTCAGCGAGATGGTACATTGATTATTGTTGTATGAAACTACTAATGTGTAGGCAGTCGCAGAGTCAGTATTGCCGGTGAATGGTGCCGGGCAGTTCAGACAGCTCAGTGAATTGGATGTGTCGATCCAGGTATATGAGTTCGGGGTGCCGAGCGCAGCAGGTCCGAATGATGAAGTCAGCGTGATAGTATCTCCATACGACAGCGTAGTGTCAAACGGCATGATGATAAGCGTCGCCTGTACCGGTTGATTCACGCTATTGCTGACCGTGTCGACGCATCCGTGACTATCTGTGACATACGTGGTATATGCACCAGCTGCCAGATTGTTTGCTGATGCTGTGGTATTGCCCGTCACTTGTGGCCATGCGTAGGTGTATGGACCGTTGCCTCCTGACACTGATAGTGCGATGCTGCCTCTGGTAGAATCATAGCAGACATTGTCTAC
>Ga0214192_1001738_pt1 | contig 11817 bp, 9 predicted proteins | sample TroBogEpilimnion_44_FD_153030 | JGI IMG/M metagenome (GOLD analysis project Ga0214192, IMG submission 153030) | Freshwater microbial communities from Trout Bog Lake, WI - 29JUL2008 epilimnion | ecosystem: Environmental > Aquatic > Freshwater > Lake > Epilimnion/Euphotic zone | place: Trout Bog... | reverse complement strand
ATGTGGTAACAGTCTAATCAATTGAGTGGCTTGCAAACCATCCATAATGGGCATCTGCACGTCCATCAAAATCAAATCATAATTTGTAGTCGTAGCTAAATTGACAGCTTCTTGACCATTGTTGGCAAAATCAACATTAAGCCCGGCAACTTCTAATAATAATTCTCGTGCTATTTCCTGATTGATTTCATCATCTTCCACCAAAAGAATTCGTCGCCCTTGATAATCTTTTTTTAATGACAGGACAGGGTCTGAATGAGTAACTAATTTTGACGAGGTTGCCGCTAATGGAGCACATTTACCAAAACGCGCGGTTGCCCAAAATGTACTACCCTGTCCAATGCGACTGTCAACACCGACTGTTCCTCCCATCAGTAACGCCAGATGTTGATTTATGGTCAGTCCTAGTCCTGTACCTCCGTACTTGCGCGTAGTCGAGTTATCAGCTTGCTCGAAGGCTGCAAAGATTCTCTCAAGTTTTTCAGCAGCTATGCCCTGACCCGTATCCTGCACAGCAAAGCGAAGCAAATAATCGTTAGCAGTTTCTTCTATTTTACTGATATGAAGTTTGATAAAACCAGATTCAGTAAATTTTAAGGCATTACCAATATAATTAATCAGAATTTGTGCAACACGCATCGGATCACCCGATATTTGCAAAGGCATTGGGTCATCAATTTCGTAAAGTAGCCGAAGATTTTTGGAGCGGATTTGCTCGTTAAAAATAGCAAATACCTTAGCGATTACTTCGCTAATGAGAAAAGGCACTTGTTCGATGGACAGTTGTCCGGCTTCAATTTTGGATAAGTCAAGTATGCCATTGATAAGCGACATAAGATGGTTTGATGCATTGCTAATTTTACTTAACATCTCCTTCTGCTCAGGATTTAGGTCGGTATTGCCGAGGATATGCGTGTAACCAATAATAGCGTTCATCGGTGTGCGAATTTCATGGCTCATATTAGCTAGAAATTGGCTTTTGGCAAGGTTGGCATTTTCAGCAATATTTTTTGCTTTGGCTAGTGCAACGCTCTGACTAATATCTTGAATAGCCAGAACAGCTCCGATACTCAGCGGGCTATTTATAGCTGCTAAGCTGTATTGAATAGTCAGATGGCGTCCATTGCGAGTTATCAATTTACCGTCATAGACTTTATTTGTGCTATCCAAATTGCCGAACATGATCAGATCAATGGCTAAACGCCAATTTTGGCAGGGTTCTTCATCCACCAAATTAATAATCTCATCAATAGGTTTGCCTATTGCTTCAGTTAAGTGAATGCCGATCATCGTGCTTGCCGCTTCGTTCATGACCACTACACAACGTTTACTGTCAATAGTGACTACACCATTAGAAATGGCGGCAAGCGTGGCACTGAACCATTGATGTTGATGGGCTAACTCATGATGCAAGTGCGCTTTCTGAATAGCGAGATTCGCTGCTTGAATTAAAAGATTAGCGGTCGCTGAAGCCTTCTCTAGAAAGCTTTGCGCACCGGCATTCATGGCGGTAACAGCTAGTTGAATATCTGAAAAACCGGTCAAAAAGACAATGGCACAACTATTTAACTCTGGTTGTTCACGAATAATTTGCAAAATTTCTAGACCATCCATATCAGGTAGTCGGTAATCGAGCAAAATACAATCAGGCTTGAATTTTTGAACGAGGTTAACGCCTAATGTGCCCGAATTAGCTTCTAACAGGGTATAACTGGACTCAAGATAATGCTTGTAGAGAAGTCTATCTTCATCAGAATCATCAATAATAAGAACAGTCGATTTTCTAGGTTGCATGGAATAGGATTCAGAATGAAAACAATGTTTAATATTGATGGTTAATAAAAAAATCAACGCCGAATTAAAAAATAATCTTTGCAGTGTCGAATTCTACTTAAATACTTTTTAGCAAGCAAGCAAGCAAGCAAGCAAGCAAGCAAGCAAGCAAGCAAGCAAGCAAGCAAGCAAGCAAGTTTTCGGTTTTATAAAAGCTGAAATATCAAAAGACAATCGGTTGCAAACACTATAACTATCAAAGATAATCGCCTTAGAGTCATAATGTTATCGCTAGTTTTTTTAGCATGCCCTCCACTACATAGTTTGTTTGCCATGAATGATGATTCAATAAATAGCCTTTTTTATCAAGCGCATGCGCCAATTAATTTAGATGTCATTGATGACCTAACCGCTTGTGATCGCGACCCCGTTAATTTTTGCGGGGCAATTATGCCGCAGGGTGCTCTGTTAGTTCTAGATCATCAGTTGCTTATTATTCTCGGTGCCAGTGCTAATACCGCCACCTTTTTGGGGGTTGATGTCGAGCAGTTACTGGGAAAATCTCTAGGGTATTTGTTTGCAACCAATAGTCAACAAAAGATAGAGACATCTTTAGCTGATTTGCCAGTAGATGCGGTTCCGAGTTTATTGGGGTGTTTTACTACCTTGCACAGCAGTGCTAATTATTCGTTATTGGCACATCGTTCTGGTGATGTTTTTCTGTTGGAGTTTGAAGTTATTGCAGCAGATATTACCGCTACTTCAATGATCGAACATTCAGCGCGAGTAAACAGTTGCTTGAAGAAATTACAGTCTGCCGGTAATTGGCAGATGGCGATGCAGGTAGCTGTTAATGAGCTGAAAAACTTAACAGGTTTTGATGCCGTTATTGGCGTTCGTTTTTTCGATGATGGTTCGTTTCGAGCGGTAGCTGAAGCACGTGAAGATAGTGTGCCAGCCTATCTGGATAAATATTTCCCTCGTTCTGACATTCCTGAACCTGCTCGACAACAAATGCTGCGCATGCGCCAGCAATATCTGTCGGATATTCTCTATGAACCAGTACCGATAGTGATGGCGATTACTCAAAATTCCTTAGCAATTGATTTAGCAATGGCTACTTTGCGCAGTGTTTCGCCATTTTGTCGGCGTTTCTATCAAAATATGGGAGTTCGGTCGCGGTTATTATTGACACTGGTAGACAATGGCAAACTGTGGGGATTTATTAATTGCCGGAGTGATCAGCCTCGCACAGTGGCTTATTCGGATCGACAGGCTTACCAGTCGTTTACAGATATGGCGACTTTGCTACTGGTTGAAAAAGAGAAAGCGGAGCAACAGCAGCATGAACTGCAAAGCAAGCAGCGTATTTGGGCTATTGCAACTGAATTGAGTGCTGCCAAGGATTTTAAGGCAGCGTTATTTGATTTGCCAGCGCGTATGATGGATATTTTGGATGCCGCTGGCGTTGCCTTGGTGATGGACGGGCGTATTATCAGTATTGGTAGGGTTCCTGAGCAATCTTTTATTTTGTCGTTAATACCTTGGCTTAAGCAACAGCCAGACTGCTTTACAACGGATTGTTTGCCTTCATTGTTTCCTTTAGCAACTGATTTTTGCCAAACAGTTTGTGGTTTGCTAGTGGTGCCTTTATCGAAATCAGAAGATTATTTATTGGCTTTTCGTCCTGAATGGGTGCGCGAAGTCAATTGGGCTGGTAATCCCCAAAAATCGGTAGAAATTGATGCGCTTAACGGAGAATTACGGATGACGCCTCGTGGCTCGTTTGAAACATGGAAACAAGTTGTAGCAGGTCGTGCTCGGCCTTGGGCTAGCTACGAGAAAGAGGCGGCAATGAATCTTCGTAAAGCATTAATAGATGTTCAGCAGCTAGAAACAAATCGTATCCTAAAAGATCGTGTAGAACAAAGTAACCAAGAACTGGAATCTTTCGCTTATAGTGTGGCTCATGATCTACAAGAACCATTGAGAGGTATTCGTAATTTTGCCGAACTGCTGAATCAACAAGATAGAGATCATTTGCTGGCAGAAGATCGTGCATGGTTACAGGTGATTATGGCGTTGAGTATGCGTATGTACGATAAAATCAACGTCTTATTAGACTATTCAAGAGCTAATAAACAGGTTTTAGAGCTATGCACAAATGATCTCAACCACTTATTACAAACGGTACAGCAAAATTTGTCGTTACTTATCCTTGAAACTCATGTGCAAATAAAAATACCCCGATTGTTGCCATCGTTATTTTGTGACGCTGTGCGAATGCAAGCGATTTTCGAAAATCTGATCACAAATGCGATTAAATACAACGATAAAGCCGATAAGCACATCGAAATTGGTTATCTTGAAGAAACGCCCTTCATTTTCTACGTCCGTGATAACGGTATTGGTATCAAAGAAGAACATCAACAGGCTATTTTTACCTTATTCCGACGTTTACATGGTCGTGACGATTATGGAGGGGGTACGGGTGCCGGTTTAGCCATTGCTCACAAGCATATTGATCGGCAGGGTGGTCGAATTTGGCTGGAGTCAGTTCCGGGTCAAGGAACGACGTTTTATTTTACGATTGCACCAGAGCGAGAATTAAAAAAGGCCGCTTTGAAGCAAGCCGATTTTGAGGTTAAAAATGGCTGAAAATAAACCGGACGAATTCTATAACGATTTAGGTCGTATTGACCAGCCAGACATACTGAGTTTGCAAAATTGTGATCGTGAGCAGGTACAATTTTCAGGTGCAATTCAGCCATACGGTGCATTGCTTGTTCTTGATCCAAACAGCTTGACGATTATCAGTGCCAGTGCCAATACCTATAGTTTGTTAGCTGCAACCTGGGACAGTCTGGTGGGTAGTAATATTGATAGTCTATTGGGTGAAGAACAGGCTCAAGCCTTGCGTTTGCAATTAATGGCGAAGCCTGTGAATACTGCTTTGGCTTATCTGATGACGGTTTCCTGTTTAAAAAGCGTTAATCAGCCGTTTCATTTGTTCGCCAATGCCACTGAGGGTCAGTTATTGCTGGAATTTGAAGCCGTTGAAGCAATTGAACCTTCAGTGCAAACTGTTTCTTGGCAGCGTCTGTACAGTGCCATGCAGTGTTTGCAACAGACAACATCATTATCCGGTTTTTTTGCCGAGGCACTGGAACAAATTCAATTTTTTAGCGGTTTTGAGCGGGTGATGGCTTACCGATTTGACACGGATGGCAGTGGTGAGGTGATAGCAGAAATCAAACCTGATGCGTTAGAATCTTATTTATCTTTGCATTATCCCGCCAGTGATATTCCAGAACCTGCCAGACGGCTTTTTGCCTTGAGTCCACTACGTCATCTTCCAGATGTCGATTATACGCCAGTACCTCTATTGCCAGAGACTTTAGAGAAAACTGTCAATTTAAGTTACGCCAATTTACGCAGTGTTTCCGTGATGTATACAGGCTACTTACGTAATATGGGGGTAAAAGCAACGCTGGTGATGCCTTTGTTCAAGGCTGGAAAACTTTGGGGGCTGATAGCTTGTCAGCATAGTACGCCTTTATATCTATCTTATGAAAAGCGTATCCCGCTGGAGTTATTATCGCAAATGTTGTCGCAATGGATGTTGAGCCGCGAAGAGCAGGAGCAGTTGGCATATAAAGAGCAATTAAACCAAGTGCTCGATCAACTGATGGTCAAAATGGCTAAATCGGAATCTCTGCAACAGGCTTTAATACAGGATGATATTAATTTGCTAACCGATTTCGATGCCGGCGGAGTTGCGGTGCTGATGGATGGCAAGTTGGTAGTACTGGGTAAAACGCCGTTGCAAAATCAGATTACGCTATTGATTAAATGGCTTGCACAACAGGTAGAAGATATTTTTACTACAGATTCATTAAGCAAACATTTTCCTTTTGCTCAAGAATTTAGTGATGTTGCCAGTGGCTTGCTGGCAATTCGTCTGTCAAGCAAATCGCAAGATTGGATTATCTGGTTTAGAGCGGAAATTTTAACTGAAGTCAACTGGGCGGGTAATCCAGACAAACCGGTCGAAATTGATGAATTCAATGGCGAAATTCGTTTGCAACCTCGGACTTCATTTGCACTTTGGCAACAAACGGTCAATGCCAGGTCACGTCCGTGGCTCGAATGCGAACAGGAGTATGCCATCCGATTACGCAATGCACTTTTTACTATCGTTGTTGAACGTGCGTGGTTACTGGCACAAATTAATGCTGATTTGGAACGCAGCAATCTTGAACTGGATTCGTTTGCTTATGCTGCTTCACATGATATGAAAGAACCGTTGCGCGGGATTTACAATTATGTTGAATTTTTGAAACTGGAGGAAAGTGAGCACTTGTCACCAACAGGTCGACAACGACTTGAGACCATTTTAAATTTGGCAGAACGAATGGTTGGTTTTCTTGATACCTTATTGCAATATTCTCGAATTGGTAAAAATAAACTGGAATTCAGTGCCTGTAATATGAATGAGCTAATAAAAGAAACGGTCACCATCATTAATGATGCTTGGCAAGACAATGCTATCAATATAGAAATACAGGGCTCATTGCCAGTGATTAATGGTGATGCTGTATGGGTTAGCAGAATTTTTCAGAATTTGCTTACTAATGCGATTAAATATAATCAACAACCTTGTAAGCAAATAGTGATAGGCTGCGATACTACCCAAGCAACACCGGTATTTTTTGTTCGCGATAACGGTATCGGCATTGCGCCGGAATATCACGAAAAAATTTTTGAACTGTTTTATCATCTGCATAACCGTGAGGTTTTTGGCAGCGGCAGTGGTGCTGGATTAACAATTGTTCGCCGTGCAGTTGAGCGTCATGGTGGTCGTATCTGGTTGGAGTCTACCCTAGGTCAGGGCAGTACTTTCTTTTTTACCTTGTCACCCATAAAAATTAAGTCATGAGCTGTTATGGAAAAATCTAATCCTATTCTCATCATAGAAGATTCAATTGAAGATTTTGAGATTGTCTCTTGGGCTTTCCAAAAAGCAGGTAATCAACAATCGATTGAAAGGGTTGCACGTGCTGAAGATGCGCTATTACGAATTAACCAATTTGATGCTCTTAAGCCTTGCTTGATTTTACTGGATCTTAATTTGCCGGGTATGAGTGGTAAAGAGTTGCTGACCTTGATTAAGCAGTCCGATGATGGCTCCTTTATACCTGTAGTCGTGTTATCAAACTCAAATAATCCCCATGATATAAAAAGTTGTTATCGTCTCGGTGCTTCGGGGTATATTTGCAAGCCATTACAATTACAACAATTTATTGACAAAATTAAAAATCTAATGAGTTATTGGTTTAATACAGTTGCTTTACCGTTGGAGCGTAATTGATGATTTCTAAAGAGGCGTTAAATTCTCATGTTTCAATTTTGGAGCGAATTAAGCAGACAACCTCTGGACAACATCGGCGTGTTGAAAAACTATTTAACATTTTGGATCCGCAATTAACTATTAGCCAATATAATGTCTGGCTAGAAAGTTTGTATGGTTATTATGTTCCTTTTGAGCGAGCTATAGAACCGTGGGCTGAGCAGTTAGCTATTGACTGGCAACAGCGTCGCAAGGCGCCACTGCTGAAAAAAGACCTAGAATATTTGGGAGTTACGCCTGAGCGCATTGCCGTTTTACCTCATTGTAGTCAAATCCCAGAATTTAAAGATATAGCCAGTGTTATAGGAGCTGTTTATGTGTTTGAAGGCGCTACTTTAGGAGGACGTTTTATTGCCAACCATTTGGCTAACAAATTAAATTTGGATAGCAATTCGGGGGCAAGTTTTTTTCTACCTTATGGCAGTGATCCTAAACCTCAATGGCAATTTTTTCAAAATCGGTTGCTTGAGATCGCTGACTCAGTTGGTGAAGAAGATAGCATTATTGCTTCTGCTGGTGCGGTGTTTGCTAGTTTTGAAGCTTGGTTAGCAAAGTCTTGCCACGTTAGTAAATGATGGGTTTTTTCATGAAAATTATTGTTTGGAATTATGTTTAATTTGATATAAAAAATTTAAGTAACGAAATTGAAAGGCTATTTTTGATGATAAATAAAAAAGTAACTTATTAATAAATTGACAAACTGATAATGTCATTTATAATTAAGTAACTTTTTAATAATTGGATGTAATATTTCCATGAAAAAGTAAACGATTATCCAATCATTTATTATCATCGAGGTGCTTACAATGAGACGTTTCATAGTATCTTTTGACGACATCAGTTTTTTGGGCTACTTTGGATTAATCGTAGTCAGTGTGATGTTTTTTACTATTTTCTGGGGAAATATTTAACTTAAAAGTAGGTTAAATAATTAAAATCAATAAGTTGATTTTATAAAATATTGTTCAGAATTGTAATAGGAAAGCAAGCAGCCGCATTAAGCGGCTGCTTAATGTGCTACTTAAAAGCAAACGTTTTTGGTTAGCTGAGCTAAGATTAGCTAATAGTCAATGTCTTATCCGTTAGTCGTAATTCTAACTCACTAATTGGCATCATTTCATCGAGTGAAGTCCAATCATATTGCCCTCTGTGTCATAAATCAAAGAGATGAAGCCAAATTCACCGATTGCCATTTTAGAACGCTCAATACGACCTCCTAATGAAGCTACTCGGCTTTCTTGGATTCCACAGTCATCGCATTGAAAATAAACAAGAGTGCTATTACCACCGGAAGAAACTCCGTTTATTTTGACTAATGCTCCTGTAGCACCATAATGATTGTGATCAGCAGAAAAAGCCCACAATTCAATTTCTGGAAACGGAGGCTTCAATTTAAGCAGTTTTGTTTCAAATAAAGATTCATAAAAGCTTTTTGCTCGCTCAACATCTTGAATATATATTTCAAACCAGCCTACAGGGTTGCTCGTCATAAATCACCTTATGTTTTTTCATGAGAATTGAGTTTATCTTCAAATCGATCTAGTAAAATAGCAACCAGCATATCGCTCATAACATTTACTACGGAACGACAGCGGGCAATTATCCAATCCACGGTAGCGATTAACGGAATAATCATGATAATTAATTGTTCAGAAAGTCCGATAGTACTTAACACCAGTGGTAATGCGACCAAACCGGCTTCTGGAATACCGGAAACGCCCACACCGACCATAACAGAAGCAGCAATAATTAATAATTGTTGGGTCATATCTAAATTAAAACCGATTGCCTGTGCCAAAAATAAAGCAGTCATTGCTTCGTACAAAATAATGCCATCATTATTTAAATTAGTTCCTATTAATACAGACAAACGTGAGGAGCGTTGTGAAACGCCCATTTTTTCTGTTAAACAACGTAAAGTGACGGGAACGGTTGCCAAGCTGCTATTAGTCGAAAATCCCATTAAAATAGCATCTATGCCCAGACCAAAATAATTTTTGACTGGCATCCTACCTACCCAGCGCGCCATGCAGGGGTAATAAAGCAAACAATGTATTAATAGACCCGCCAAGAGTGTTACCAAAAAAACACTGAGTAAAATAAATATGCTTAAGCCGGATTTACCCACCACTTGGGCGACGACTCCAGTAATTGCCAATGGAATCACCAAAATGACCCAAGACAGCATTTTTAAAAGAATGTGATAACTAGCGGTAATTAATTTTTCTAAGATACCGATACCGGTGTTATCTCCGATATAAGGGTTATCTCTGACATATCGGAGTGCCGCGCCTGTTAACAATGCTAAAAAAATGACAGAAATGACATTATTTTTAATAAACGGATCAACAATACTTTCAGGAATATAGCCGGCAATATTTTTTAAAGGATTGAGTGAAACGCCTTCAGGTGTGTTTTTTAAAGGGTTCTTTGTAATGTCTAACTGTATTTGTGCTGACAATTCTTGTAGATGACCGCTCCAAAACTCACCTGGTGTGAAGATATTCATGATGGTTAAACCGATAATCATAGCGACTATTAAATTAACGCTGCAAATAGCCAGCAGTCGACCGCCGTGTCGAAAGCTGATATCGGTATGAATAAATGCGTCTAAAATAGCTAAAAAAATTAAAGGTGTTGCCAACGTTTTTAAAAGCCTAATAACCAGTAGACCCAATTGACCCAATGTTTCATTGCTGATAGCACCCCACAGATACGGCGTTGTACCAAACAATTCCCCTAAAACAGTACCTAATAAAACACCGATAACAACTTGTAGGGACAGTGGTAAATTGATTTTTGTCAACATTGGAAAGTGAACGGTTTCAAATTGAAAATAAATTAATCACAATAGCTCTAGCAATCAGATTAACATAAAATAATAGAAGCTTATCTTGATTTAAGAATCAGTAACCTATTAAATATTATATTGCTTTAACTGAGTCCGTTAGATAGCTAAAGTCAATCGTATTTTTTGTTTTAAAAATTTCAATTAATAGCTTAATCCCAGCGATTGTCTCTAACTTGAACAATTTCATCGGTAATTTTGACTGGAAAACTAGTAATGTTTTCATAAGCAGGCGCGGATTGAACTGCGCCTGTTTTTAAACAAAATCTTGCCCCGTGACGAGGACAGATTATAGTTTCACCTTCCAATTGCCCATCGGCAATTTCGGTACCATCATGACTGCAAATATCTTCAATAGCATAAAATTCGCCGCCGATTTTAAATATCGCCACAGGCGTGTCATCGATATCAATAATCTTGTGTTCACCATCTTGCCAGTTATTCACATGGTCTACATTAACCCAGTCCGACATATTGCTAACCTCTATTTAATTAGTTTTAAAATAATCGGCTTATTCTACGACAAAATGTTGTTTGAACATTTTAAGTTCTACAGTAGGAAGGTAAAATGAATGGTTTTAGTCTATGTTTATTCATTGTCTATTTTTAGTTTGTTAACAGCTCCTGCTGACGTAATAAATAATTCTGTCATGAAAATTCTGTATAAATTAATGCGTTTTAGAGGAACTTATGTCTGACGATATTCATAATCAAGTTAATCAAAACGAATATGGATTTGATCCAACGTATGGCTACTCGTTAGAGCAGTTATTAGATGTAACCGCTCCTAGAGAACCTAAAGGTTTTGATCATTTTTGGCTTAATCGTTATCAAAAATCATTATCTGTTTTACCGAATCCGCGATTAAAGATATTAACTTCGGATGCTGTTGGTCGGCAAATTTTTGATATTCGTTATACTTCAACAGATGGATTTCCTATTCGGGGCTGGCTGGTTTTACCTCGGTCGGGTATTGTTAGACGCGGTTTTATTGTTGGACATGGTTATGGTGGACGTGATGCCCCCGATTTTCATTTGCCGTTTAATGATGCAGCACTTTTATTTCCATGTTTCCGAGGTTTAGGTCTTAGTCATCAGCCGAATATTTCCAGTGATCCTTTTTGGCACGTTCGTCACCATATCGATCAGTTAGATAGTTATATTATTGGTGGTTGTGTTGAAGATCTTTGGTTGGCTGTGAGTGCGTTACTGGCACTTTTTCCGGCATTACTGGGTCATTTAGGTTATTTGGGAATTAGTTTTGGCGGTGGTATTGGTGCATTAGCATTAGCTTGGGAGCAGCGTTTCAGTCGGGCGCATTTAAATGTGCCCACTTTTGGCAATCAGCCACTAAGGCTAAGACTACCGACTCAGGGGAGTGCTAACAGTGTGCAACAGTATTTCTGTAATCATAAAAAACAGACGCTTAAAGTTTTGAGTTTTTATGATGCAGCGACTGCTGCCAAACGAATTAAAATTCCTGTACATTGTGCCTGTGCAAAGTTTGATCCTTGTGTTGCTCCACCTGGACAGTTTGCAATTTATAATGCTTTAGCTGGTCGAAAAGAATTATTGGTATTGGATGCCGGTCATTACAGTTATCCCAATCAATATCGGCAGGAACAGCAATTGCTGAATGAGCTTGAACATTTCTTTGCACCTCTACGTTATTAATTTAGAAAGTTTTAAAATTCTATTACGTTATTGCTTTAACTATGAAATCAACACTGTCAAATGAAATTAAACAGGCTTTTCTAGCATGAATCGTGAGTATCACAAGTGGTGG
>Ga0214192_1001737_pt1 | contig 11822 bp, 23 predicted proteins | sample TroBogEpilimnion_44_FD_153030 | JGI IMG/M metagenome (GOLD analysis project Ga0214192, IMG submission 153030) | Freshwater microbial communities from Trout Bog Lake, WI - 29JUL2008 epilimnion | ecosystem: Environmental > Aquatic > Freshwater > Lake > Epilimnion/Euphotic zone | place: Trout Bog... | reverse complement strand
GGTAGTTGACAATCCCATAAGGATAGATTAGGCGGTTGTGGGAATATCCGCAGCCTCGTCAACAACATCTACCACAGGAGCAGCCTCAGTAGACGTGATCCCGAAGAGATTGTCAACTACCTGCAGAACTTCCAGGCCTTTTGGCAGTAGCTTGACACCACCATTGCGCCGATCCACACCAACCACTGAACCACGTTCGATGTTCTGCACGAGACCAAGCTCGACGAGACGATCGCGTGCGCCTGTGACTGCCGCGCTGGACACACCAAGTTCAAACGCCACGCGCTTGAGGTTGACATCAGGTGTCGTACGAATCAACTCCAGCATGTACAGCTGAGTATGATTCAAGGATGGTTTCAAGTTATTGAGACCTTTCAGAATATCATTTGTTGTTTTCGACATATAGACGGTATTGAGGAGTTCACACTCCGAGTTCTTGACGTTTCTTATCCCAGGCTTCATCTGTTGGAAACTCAATGAATCCCACAGCAGCGAAGCACTGTAGTTGTACATCTCTAGCCCCACGGCAGAGATGTGTTTGTTTCTTTCCATGTATTGCTGGATGATGGCAAATCTGACTCCCTGAGGTTAAACAGCGTTCAGTTACCATATCCCGGGTTGGGAGATGTCCATTCTCTCCAAAAGGGCAAGTGGGACATTTGGAAGGCATCACCTTCCAGTCCTTGGTATTGGTCATTCAAATTTGAAATCTTCGACGACTTTCTTATAGAAGGGTGTGCGTAAAGTCCAGGTCACTCCCTCCAACAAACTTTGCAATTGCTCCACACGACGTTCAGAGTAAACCCCATCTGGAATTACAACTGCATAGGTATCGAGTTTACTGGCATGTGCGGATACCACTTCATGCGCTGTTGGTTGAACCTCAATGGTGGAAGCCTCTCCAATATCATGCACGATCAGAGCATTCATACATAATTGAACTTCCAAATCATTCCGACAGGTGACTAGTGTAATCATATAAGAGGTAAAAATTATCCGGTACACCTTTATGGTCTACATGTATGTATAACACTAATAAGATACATATTGTATAATTGTCTTGCTGATGAATGGCCTAGAGTTACATTTCCTCCTATGGACACACCAACCAAAGACCTTACATCCAGCACTACCGTATTAGCGGGCGGAGCTGGTATTGCTATCTTTGCGCTCCGTGCCTTCAGTGGCTGGGACGTAAGCAACTCCGAAGTGAGCACTATTCTGGACAATGTGATGAACGTTAAAGGTTCACTCATTGGTATTGCTGCCAGCGCTGGTGTTATTGTATCTCGCGTCAAAGCTGTGAACTTTGACAAGAGCATTTTTGCAACACGAACTTTTTGGTGCTCAGTTGGTAAGATGGCAGCTATCGCTATGACTGCCCTTGGTGTAGGGGACAATCAGGTCGATATGGAGAAAGTGCTGGGTTCTGGCTTTGACACAGTCACTCTCATCGGTGCTACATGTACCTCGTTACTCGCAATCTACGGGCGTAACAAGGCCGAGAAAACAATTGGTTAATTGGGTTGTTAGGTATAGGTAGAGAGGGGTGGGAGCAATCCCACCCCTTTTTATTTACCATTTTTCAGCTGGTTCAATGGTAGATATACGACACGAGGCGTGCGCATTTCTCCACACGCGATGCGCCTTCTCTCTAGCATCCTCAGTATCCTCAGCGTCTACCTGAAAAGTGCAAGCATTCACCTGCTCAATCCATACCTGGTAAGTTTTCTTTACACCTTTTTTCTTTTTTGGTTTTCCACTAGCCATATTATTTCTTGGGGAAATCAAACACCCACACACGATTATCTTCTGGAACTGCAGCACGAGACCACATGTAGTCACCAGCATATTCATCCACCCGAATCCCGGGTAACTTGAATATTTTCTTGTCAGCATGAATACGTTTGTTGCCGAACACAATGTAACGATTCACCAGCGTCGATAACGCAAGTTCATCAATACCAGCAAAGCATCCACCCATAGTTATAGGATCATTATCAGTAGATTTTTGGGTTACCCAGGATCCAAAAACTGTCTGTGCTCCGAAGTGCTTGGCAGCATCCACCGCGTCCATAGCAAAAACATTCACACCATACTTAACAGTTGGCTGCTGGAGCAATGCATAGTAAGCCTGCATCGCTGGCGAATTCTGGACATACGAATCAGTGCTTGGAATATGTAGCTCTCTTCCAAAGACACCGTCACCACCACCAATCTCAATCGTCACACCTTCAAACAGGGTACGTAAGAGATCCAACAGCTCGGTAGTAGGCAAGCCATAAATGGCGTTCTCATGACACCACAACCGCAAATGACTGTGTGGGATGCTGGCGTACAACGAAGCTGGATGTGCCACCAATAGACCTCCTGGTTTCAGTACTTTATCCAGGTAATCAATATCTTCTGAATGCATAGCGCTCATGGGCGTCACTGAGGCATTACCAAACATTTGGCTGCTCCTTTCTTTTGGAGTTCATCAGGACTCTCAAAAGATGTGGTGCTTGTATTTACAACTTTAGCGCCACATCCTTTGCATTCAAACTCATCACCAGCGTAAACATGGGAGCCGCCGTATATGACACTTTTACCTGTGCATACACAGACCATCTCCTTTTTACAGGTTGAACATATGATCATGTTTCTTGTACTTCTTCTGCAACTTGCTCTTCTTCAAAACTTTCCTCGATATCCGTCGGGGCTTCGGTGTTGTTTTCTTCTTCCTGGTAATCTCCACACCAGCTAGATGGCGGCGTTTCCGGCCACAATGTATCAGTTCGAGTCTGCTCACTACCTTCGGTGTTTACGATTACAAGAGGACGAGGGGCATGTCGTCGACAATACCCAAAGTGTTCTTCCCCTATATCTCGTAATGATTCAGCCTCTGGATTTAAAGAGGACCAATCCCAGAAAGCGCATGAGCGACAACGTTGTGACATATGTGTGTGTTTTAAGGATTACTTAACGGTCTGTTTTTACTGTCACCGAGCGGTGTGTCAGTGACGACCCTTTTTGAATCAAATCCAAAGGGAAACTTGAATGTGGGATCTTTGCATGCCCACAGATGAAATTGGTTAGCGGTGTCAATGACACGCGACTCTGCCGGATAAAGTTCCACGGCTTCGCACTCTGGTCCTACCAGTTCGGTCTTGATCTGCTGGAGTTCTCTCCAGTCGTGGATGGGTTCGCGATCCAGGCGTTTGATGCTCAGGTGCAAAAATTCACCCATGTCACGTATAGCGACTTGGTACGTATCATTAATGTACATATCCAATGCCGCCTCCGCATCAGCTATCGCATCAAATTTACTTATTGCTTCCGCCTCGTCATCAGTACCCAGTAGCGAGTAGATGGGGTCTTGCTTAGCTCTCCATTGCTGGAGGAAGGAATCACGCACTTTCGTTTTTTCTTCGTTAGCTACTTTAGCTTTAACAAAATGTGTCATACAGCAGTTAATAAAAATGACCGAATTTCTGGACCAGTCTTATTCTAAATCTTTCTTTTTCAAAATCAGATTAATTTAGAATAAAACCAAAGTCTCAGAAAAAAGTCAAACGATTATTTGTTCGGTTTGATTTTATTTGCAGACATAAACTCCAGTATGTCCGCATTGATGTCACCTCCGCCGTCAAACAAGACAGCCAGGCACCTTCCGTATTTATCTTTACGGTCTTTCTTCGTCTTAAGTACAATTTCTGTACCCGGCTGCAGTCTGTTCATCACAAACTGTTTAACCATCATACCCGCTTCCTTTTCCTCTGTGGATTTGGGTCGATAGGTTTCTGGAGCGTACACTCCAAGCAAGCGCACATCCACGTTCTTCAAGAAGATGTCGAATCCAAGATCGACATCCACCACCACTGTGTCGCCATCTTTAACCCTGATGATGATGGCCTTGTAGGAGTAGTCATGAGCGTTTGCAGTATAGTCGATCTTGGGGATTGTGATCGACTTCGTCTGCGCTGGCAACGGTGAATGTGTTGCCAGGAATATTGCAGCTACTACACAGAACGTGTACATCACAATGTTCTGCATGGGAGTCAGCGTTTCAGATACATGGGGCGTTTGTCTTTCGGGCATACTGCAAAGGTAGCGCGGTTATAGGTTTGGATGTTCCCGCAAGCAGGACACACGTATTGATAAACAGGGGATGGCGGAGGGGCAGCACTGACAATGGCCACCAATGCACACAGTAATGGGAGGATGAGTTTCATAGTTTTTGACGGGTTGTATTGAACAGACAGTTGTTGGTCTGCTACTATACATAACTCATTATACTAACCGGTTGCTTTATCCTGCTCAATTAAAGCAGCTGCGATCTCATGATTGGTCCGGTATATGAGTTCACGCACATTGCTTCCAACAACGATATCAATGTATTGGAATTTACACCCACAGGAAAGGCAATTATCCCACGGGCTTAGACTCATGTCAGCGTTCCTACGCATCATCAATAAACCCTCGCCACATTCCGGGCAGACTGATCTGTATTCTGATTCACCTGCCCGTTTCAGCTCTGCATGCCTGATTATTTTTGCAGGCTTAGGCAGATTATCATGAACCTTTAATCGCCATGAGTCTAATTTTTCTTGGGTCATAGAAGTGGTGCAATGTGTTGAATGTAAACGATTTCTCTCCCAGCACATACCCACATGCGGGTCATAGAAATTATCCACAACATGACTTCTACATACAGGACACGCTATCAATGTGTGATCCTTTGGATCAAGTATGTATTTAAGATCGGGGCATTCATCTACTCCCTTGCATGTGGGAGTAAATGAAGAATAGGCCCCTATGACTGGTATGTTATCGTAATCAGATCTCACAGGAAGAAATTTAATTCCACTCATCCATAGAACCTGTAGTATAGATCTTCTGATGACGAGGTCACGTCTGCCTCATCCTCCTCTTCCACCGTTTCAACATGTACGTACGGGGAATAGCTAGCTCTATGCTTTAACCGACAAACTTCTTTTGCCTCTTTAGCGGTTTTGCCCAGAAGCTCATATTCAGTGAGTGAAGCTTCCTCAGGACAGAATGTGCATATATCTTCTTTGGTTTTATTCGAGTACCAAACTGTCACCTTACACATGGGATCAAAATCGAACTTCGACTTTGGAGAGATCTTGACCTTCACAATAACTATCGCACTTAAATCCTCACGTATTGTACGCTTTTTCATGATTCAATAATATCGAACCAAGTCCAATGTTTTACCGCTGTATCTCCGCTGGCGCATTTTTCATGGTCAATCAAGGCCATAGCACGTAACGGAACTTCAGGAGGAACATCCCCCTTAATGAGAGCGTCATCCGCAGATACATATTTGAACACTCTGGAATGCGTCGCAGTGCCTCCATTAAATTGGCTTCTGCTTTTCACGCGGTGCATCACTATGTCCGCAGGCACATACCCCTTTAAGGGCAGAGGTGCTGCGAAACGTTCAATGATAGTGATCATTCGTCTTCTTTCTTTGCAGACAAATCGATCTTGAAATCAATGCCATCCTTGGATGAATTGAGCATGGCCATATTGTTGCCTATGGCGCAACCGCAGTATCCTGCTTCTTCGCTAAGGATCTCGACAACGGCTCGCATGATGCGGTCTAACACTGGATTGGATGTGGAACTCATATGTATTTTCTAGCTAGCAAGCGCCATATCATCAGGCTCTTCTTCGTCGGAGATAATGAGCTGGAGCTTTTTCTTTTCTGTAACTGCGTTCAAATACATCCAATACTTTTCATGATCTAGTATTGAACGTATCCGAACGAGACCTTCGGCGGTCGTTATGTGATCCCAGATATCATTCAAGGCTTGCAGCTGGGCTGCTTGCTTCTTTGTTACCTGCATCTCGATCAATTCTGGCGTCTTTGGGGGCTTTTCCATCTGCTTTAAGAGCTTTGAGAATTCCTCGGATTCCTTTCAGGGAGTACCTGGCAACTGAGTATGCTTTCTCTTTGGCATGTTTTTCCACAAGATACTTACCAGTAAACACCTTCATCCACCCCATGGAGACGTAGGTTTGGTATGGCATGACCCGCTTTTCCCCATCCAGGTAAACATACCCATTGCTGGTCAACCACTTGCGCAGATTGTTCTGACCAAGCTCTGCGATGCCAATCATTTTGGCCATTTCATTCAAGCTATGCCACCCCGGGCATGCGACCAGGCTGTCATAAGCTTCTGCTTTGTCCACGATCTCCTTTTCTGCCGTACCGTCATTTGCCAGACGTGTTGGCAGTGGTGGACCTGCAAAGATTGATTCTTTCTGTGCAGCAACCAATTTACCGTCAACCCACTCCTTGCTCCACTTCCACAGGAGATCTTCATCATCCTTAGTCAGCCAGGTAAGGTGGTCATTTGTAATAAGAGCATAAATCAAATACGGATGCACCCAAGTACCCTGCATATTTGAAACTCCACCTTCTTTAACGACAAGCAGCTTATTCGGATGTGCTTTCATCTTATCCGAACATTCTTTCAATATCTTCTTGAATGTTGCGGTTTTACGAAAATCAGACATTCTTTTTGAATATCTCTTGAATATCGGTCCCATATTGATATTCCCAAAGGCCGCGTTCTGTTTTGTTCTGCACGACCCAAGCTCTCTGTCCACGAATACATGTGCATTCATAAGTATAAAACTAATTCTCTCGTTGCTATACGTAAAATAAAAACTACTAACTGGGTTATAACACCCCTTTACTTATCGCTTCCTGTACTGCCTCTTCTGGGGTTAACCCATCTTCATAACAGTAGAACCATGAAGGATCACCAATGAGATCTGCTCCTTTCATTATATCCCATTTCAATACGCCACACACATTTGCTATCCATTTGAAATATTGTCTATGTATTTCTGTGTCTAAAGGATCTTCTTCCACTCTATCCATATGTATTCAGATTGATACCTGTGCGGTCATTCCACAAATAAATGGCGTCTACAGCCTCATCAACTGCTGTGGATTCACACCCACATGACGAGCATCTGACAACCCATGTCGATGGAATGGTCAAGGTACCTACTTTCTCCCACAGAGTTGCCCCGCCATAACAGCAGGGGCAACTCGACACACGGGGATTATTCGTCTTCCTCAGATTCTTCGTTTTCATCATCATCATCTTTCTTTGATGTTGGAGAACCCAACGCGTCACAATGTGGCGGAGGATACCCTTGGAAAGCAATGATGGTAAACATGAGCAGGTATTTGCACAAGCTCAAAAGTGCAGAACCTAACATAGCCAGCAGTGATGTGGCTAACAGCATGGCCAATATTTGGAGACCATGATCCAGCTGCTGGAATGTCTGAAGAAGTAATGCAATGTCTTCGTTACTGATGCTGAAGTGCATGTTTATTCAGGAGTCGGGATGATCGTATACACATGGTACAGCTCACCCATATGCTGGAAGCTGCCAGCGAATTCCACTTCGTTGGTATCATCCTGATCATCCTGTTCGTCAGGGACACTGAAACCGTTCTGCACGATCCAGACATGCATGTCGATGAAATCATCAGGATCGATTTCATCATCCATTTCGATCGCGATGAATGGAATGAACGTGGTGTTGTATTCACCTTTAACTGCGGCGTCTTTGTCCAAGCGCACGCCAACTGAGAGCACATTGACACTCTGATCGGCAACGCCGATGACCTGCATTCCTTTTGACCACGAAAGTGGCACTTCCTTGATAACGTTTGGCATTGGTTCTGTTTATTTAATGTTGGTGAAGTTCGGTATCCAATGGTGTGGAATCCCGTTTGCTGACAAAGATGTCAACGATTTGCTTTCCTGCGAGACTGCCCTTACGAATCTGCTCAATCAACTGAGGGGCAGTCAGTCTCTGTTCTCCTAACTTTGCGATCTCTTTCGTGGGTGGGAACTTTCCCAACCATTCCAAACAATGTTCAATATTGTTTGGATCTTCATAGGGCTTACAATTTGGAGCTGGAGCAGCAGCTACCTTTTCAGCCTTGACGAATCTACCCTTAGCATCCCGGGATTTAGGTCCTACAGTTTTTTCAGGACGTTTGTCTGTCTTGGTAATGGTGCCTTTTCCACTACCGGCAGCATTCAGCATGAACTTGAACATACTTACAATATAACGTTCAGTCGCTGGATGTAGCAGAGTCTCTGGGTTACGGAAAAACACATTTTTTCCTTCAAACATCGCTTCGAACCCTTGGACAATCATTCCAGCTACATGGATCACTCCTGGGTCATCTGCCAGGAGTTCTTCAATGGTCAGTGGTGGTGTTGTAGGTATCAACTGTCCACCTTTTCCTCCACTCCAACCGCGATCAAAGGCTTCTTTCCACGCCCCTTGGAAAAGATCCCCCTGTGAAACCCATTCCCATTCTTCTTGGGTAAAGGCCTCCATGCGTGGAATACTGGTTCTACAGTTGATCTCCACATAAGTGGGAATATCAAAACGTATACCCTGTCCATGCACAATCACATTGAATCCACTTTCAGCAAGATCGATACTCATTACATCGGTCTTTCCTGCGGATCTTACATGTACGGCAACTGTAGGCATATATAAAAAGAAGCGCGCAGAGTTTCCTCTACGCGCTTCCTGGGGGTTGGTGGGGGATTAGCCCCGCATCTTCACGATGCCCATGCGCGCACCTGCCGCGAGGAGTGATCCACGCACAGCTGCCGAGTGGAGTGTTCTACCCGAACTATTGTGGTAGATGGTAGCACAGGTGACGGTATCATCATCCGGCACACCTATGCGGGTAGGAGTTGGAGCACGGCGGCACGACTTGTCCGCTTCTTCCAGATTGGCCTCATCCTGGAGCCAGTCCCGAAGTGTGAACTGTCCAGTCTCCAAGTCGTAGGTGGCGTAGTTGTCCTTCCAATCACCACGAGTCACGAGATCACCATCGTGATATTCCGCTTCGCGCACATAGACGTTGCCCAGGTCAGGTTTTTCACCTTTTGGAATGTCTTGTGCACTAGCGAAGACCACACGAGTTAGTTCCACCTCTGCGCAGTTGTTGGCGAAGAGGTTGATTGTTTCGTGAATGCCACGTCCCACTGGAGCAGGATTGTCATCGTCATTCACATCCCACGAGGCAGGAGGCGAGGCGACAATAATGAGTTCGACAGTATCACCACCCGAGCCAGAGGCTGGGATGACTCCTTGTCGACGAAGTTCGGCCAGCGTCTGTTGCGCAGGACCGGTCGCATGGTAAACCTCACCATACTTCGACAACGCTGCAGCCAGGTAACCCTGGTCCAACTTTGTCAACAGAGAGGGTACCAACAAAAAACGTATGGGCGGATCCATGTGTTTTTGATGATGTTATTGCTGATGCCCGACGAATTAGGCAGTACGACGAGCACGACGAGCAGGAGCTGCAGCGGCAGGTTTGTCGTCTTCCGAGGCCCAGTCGTCCGAGGTCTGCTGCGCGATTTCGAGCTGAACTTCCAGCTCGACGATTTTGACACGCAGGCTCTGCACCTGACCAACAAAGTGGGCGGCGTTGAAGTCCTTGGCGGTCGGGCGCATGCTGGTGGATTCGTCAGGGCCGATGTCGAGAACGGTGTCCAGCTGGCTTTTGGATTCCATGATGTCACGCGTCAGATTGGTGATCAGGGTGCTCTGTTCGAGCTTGATGCGCTCGGCGATGGCGGTAGCACGAGCAATGAGTGTCGTGTTGGTGGAACCACCGGTCATTTGTGTGATGAGTTTCTTCATAGTAGAGTGCGTGTGTTTATCGTGTTGGTTTGATGAGTTACGCCTACACTTGTAGTTAATAATCAAGCTTCGGAGTATCAAATATGTATAGCACAAAAAATGTAACAATTGCGTGTTTCCGAAGTCCTATTGAAGATAGCTAAAAATAAGGAACTGGCTCCGATAACCATTACGTTACCGACAGTTCCTTATTCTGATTGATCAGTAACCTGCGTCTCCTAAAGCAGGGTTTTCTTGCGCACTGAATACCTTTGGATCAAGCACGCTCTTGAATCCAAAGATCCTGTCCATATCGATGAGATTGCTTGGCATGAGTCCATGCCGGTTATTGCACCAAGAGATTCTCTTCTTCATCTCTTCAGGCGCATCTTCGAAGTGAGTTTGCGTATCTTCCAAGATTGCATAGTCAGTCACTTCTGGATGATCCTCCAGCCACCGCTGCACCTCCTGCCAGCGATGTCCCCGGATAGGGATGCACCAGTCTACATGGATACGATTTGGATGAATGGTAGGACTCAACCATTTCCATACTTCTTCCTGGTTATCCGTTCCTTCCACCTCATTGACCATTCTGAGATCGGAACTGACCACAATGTAAACATCATTCATAATGCACCACATCGCCAGAAGTGCCATCCGCCCCTGGTCAAATTCCGGGGCAGGGATGATCAACCGAGGATCATCTTGTAAACTTGGTATGAGACGAATCACGCCATCGAAATCCAAAAATAAGATACGAGTCGGGAATGCTTTCATATCAAATTGTCTACAGTTTGCGCATGCCTCAACCTAAACCATTTAGACTTATTACATATTTTTTGTGTCAGCTTTCGGATTGCCTCGTTTTTATTTCGAGCACGCACAGTATCCATTTTTATATTTCGGATATGATCCTCAATATCTGGACTATGGTCCCAATAATGGATAGCCCAATCTTTATACTTTGAGGGCTTTTTCACTGGATGATGCTTTGGAGTATCTGGAATATCAAAGGGTCCCATCCACAATCTATCATCATCTTTTGGCCAGTACTTGATTAAGCACCCTCTCTCGTCTGGATCCGAGTACTGCCACAAAACAAGACCTCTTTTGCTTTGTGATACAACGTACAATGCAGGCGCTGGATCACCAAACACTGAGAGCCACCAAAGGCCCTCAGTGTCAGGTACATCAGATTTCCAGGCAGATTTCTTCCTGGATACAGAGATCATACAATGGTGGGGAATGCCTCAGCTTTCTCACCTGTTTCACGCCAAGCAAGGTATCTACCTGCCATACCTCTGCGTGTAGCATTCCAGGCTTTGATACAAAGGGCCATTACATAAATAGGACTCAGTTTAGCCTTGGCCGTAAAGTTACGCGTCAAACGTTCGCGCAAGTACCACCAACTGGAACCCTTGACCACGTTGACACCTTCCACCACTTTCTCGATGAAATCGTCTGCAAGGCGCGCATCTACTTTAGAAAATAAGTAAAAGCATGCCGCCAACACTCTAGGGTGGATAAATCCTTTGCTTGCTTTATTTGATATAGAAAGCACCTCTTTAACATCTGGGTACTTTTTATTCAGCTCCAAAATCTGATCATTGTCATATCTGACGTACTCATCGAGCGTCCCATTGTAATAGCGATCAATAAATGGCAGCACCGCGCATAAGCGTGAGTAATTTTTCTCTCCAATAACCGCTAATACATCTCCTCCAGAACGCACGCTCCCGGAATCAATCGACGCAAAAGCATTATCAGGAAGATCATAAACAATCAACATCTCAAAGGATAGGTCAGTCGCAATAATCGCACTGAGCCGGTGTTGACCATCAATCAACTCTCCTTTTCGATTTAGGCATATTGTCGCACCATTTGGCACCCAACGCCCTTCACGCATTGCCTGTGCGTACTTTTTTATCACTTTAGGTTTCAGCGGACGATTCGCGACGTTCTTAAGCAGTAACTGTCTTGCTCGAAGAGATGTAATCAATTCTTTTTCAGTTCTCATACTATAGTAATTTCAAGTGTCCTGTCAGTTTGTCTAACTCATCAGACCATGCAGGTCCGAATGCTGCACAGGTGACGGTTGGTACTCCGTTAAACTCTGTCTTGCCTGCATCTGT
>Ga0214192_1001736_pt1 | contig 11829 bp, 6 predicted proteins | sample TroBogEpilimnion_44_FD_153030 | JGI IMG/M metagenome (GOLD analysis project Ga0214192, IMG submission 153030) | Freshwater microbial communities from Trout Bog Lake, WI - 29JUL2008 epilimnion | ecosystem: Environmental > Aquatic > Freshwater > Lake > Epilimnion/Euphotic zone | place: Trout Bog... | reverse complement strand
AACTTCATCGTATATCTATACTTCATCATTGGTCTCGTCGACGTGGCAGCCGACATCAGCGGCAGGCATATGCTGCAGCTGGTGACTAAGCCCCTCCTGATGCCGGTGCTCATCCTGCTTTATGCCCGCATGGTTTCTTCCTTCGTAGGCAAGGATTGGTTTGTGGTAGCGGCGCTGCTATTCTCATGGGGTGGCGATGTGGCGCTGATGCTGGCTGGAGGGGAGAGGTTGTACTTCCTGCTGGGCCTCGTCAGTTTTCTCGTCGCTCATGTATTTTATATTCTGGCTTTTGGAGAGGTGCGGGACATGTCGGCTCCTGTTGTTCTGAGCAGGCGGCCCTGGCTGATGATCCCGCTGCTGGCTTATTTTATGGGATTGGTATCCGTAGTATTTCCTGCTTTGCCATCGGATATGCGCGTACCTGTGGCAGTATATACCGCTGTGATTTGCGCTATGGTCAGCTTTGCGCTCGCGAGGTACAGGCGTGTGGGCGACCGTAGTTTTGCCCTTGTGTTTGGCGGGGCACTGCTCTTTATGATCTCAGACTCTATCATCGCGGTCAATAAATTCGTTTGTCAGGGGCACCTTCCTATGGCCGGGGCTGCTATCATGTCTACCTACATAGTCGCACAATACCTCATCGTGAAGGGCATGTGGAGGAACGAAAATCCGGCATAAGGCTGCAATTGGATTTTATCGTTTGAAGCAACGCTTTAATAAGCGTTTTTATAAGGCACTTTTATGCTTTTGAAATTTTAAATTCATTAGAAATTAGTTAGATTTATTTAGTGGGAGAGTTATTTTCATTATTTATAGATCATTGTTTTAGAGTTATTTATTTTTGTAATAAGGATGTAAAAATGGATTCCCCCAAAAGCGCCATACGTGGTGAAAACGAAATGCAAAATTTGCTTTATTGTAATAAAATGTGTATTTTTACCTAGGGGGTTTTAATTGCCAAATAAACCGGCTTTGTTATTCAGTTTATGATTGAGCAGTTGATATTCTTATCCAGATCGCCACTGATCTTTGGCTCATTTATATTTTATGGGAAAGAAATCATCTTTGTCGCTGGTACGGATTTCTATAGTATGTATGCATGGAAACGCTCTGCTACAGGGTGATATAGGAAGAAAGCTCATTTACTCATCCCAGACAAAAGTATTCGACCAATTATAAAAGCGCTCGATGTCGGCGCTGTGTTCTTTGATCCACTTTTTGACTGAGGCATCATCGGAGGCGGAGAATGCGATATAGCCAAAGGTCTCTACCAGTTTCTTCTTGTGCATTTCTGCGAAGTAAGGCGCATAGTAGTGCCAGCAGAAGCCCTGATTCTCCTTTTTGGAGGTCTCGGTCAGCATGGAGCACACTGATTCCATCTTGGAGATGAAGAGCTCGACTTCGGATTTCTTTTTGTTCTTTTTATCATAGTCCATGGCTGATTCCATGGAGAGCAGCAGGTCGATCGTATTGAAATTGTCAACCAGGCTGTCTGCACCCAAATTAGGATTGTAAGTAATAGTGATAGACTTCTTGCCGGTCTTCTCGACGTTGCCCTTCACGATCTTCTGCAGATCATCAAAGTCCTCCTTGGCCCTTGGGCTTTGCTGCTCGAGTATCAGCAGCCTGCAGAAGGAGAGCAGAGCAGGTATGCGGCGGTTGTTCATATATGCAATCCGGCCGAGTGCATTGTGGCTGCTGGCGTGCTTGGGATTCAGCCGGGCCGACTGCTGGAAGCACAGCGCCGCCTCATCGTACCGCCTGGCGCCGTGGAGGGCTATGCCTTTGTTGAAGTATAGCAGGTAGGACTTAGGAAACTGCTTGATGCCCTGGTCATACACGCTCACGGCTCTGTCGACACTATCCAGTCCATCCCAGGCGGTGCCGCAGTTGATATAGACATACTTCAGTCCCTTATCGCCGGGGTGGGTCTCCAGTGCCCGCTCGCAGCAGCTGATGGCAGAAGTATATTTCTTTTGAGCCAGGAAGCTGTAGGACTTTTCGGTCAGCGCCCGGAGATTGTCCTTATCTATTTCGAGGGCTTTGTCGTATTTGGCTATGGCGGCGGTGTAATCTTCTTTGTCGTGGTATTTTACGCCTTCGTCTACCAGGCTCTCAGCAGCTTCGCGCTGCTGAGCATCAGCGAAATAGACAGTCAAACTCAGAAGAAGGAGCAATAGTGTTCTCATATGATCTTGATTATTATTAGAATCTGCTAATATTTAAATATAATAAAAGGCACTAGTATTAAAAAATGACCGACAATGATTTTTAATATCCCAAACCTGCACAGTCAATGACTTTCTGCACAAATACTTAACAAATGTTGTTTATTAGGCTAAACTATTTCTTGACATCAATCGTTTAATACTGTAAATTGCCTCCAAATCTGATATTTTTTCTATTTTCGCAGGCTGTTTGATGAAAACGTACCCATTCTTCATTGTATAAAGAACGCAATTCTATAAATGAGACAACTCAAAATATCCAAGTCCATTACCAATCGTGAAAGCCAGTCTATTGAAAAATACCTGCAGGAGATTGGTAAAGAGGACCTTCTGACGCCGGAAGAAGAAGTAGAGCTTGCCCGTCGCATCCGTGCCGGAGATCAAACAGCCCTCGAGAAGCTCACCCGCGCAAATCTTCGCTTCGTAGTATCAGTTGCCAAACAATATCAAAACAACTCCCTCTCTCTGAATGACCTTATCAATGAGGGCAATCTCGGACTTGTCAAGGCTGCGCAAAAATTTGATGAAACTCGTGGTTTTAAATTTATATCCTACGCCGTATGGTGGATCCGTCAGTCTATCATCCAGGCACTGGCTGAGCACAGCCGTCTCGTGCGTCTCCCGCTCAATAAAGTAGGCTCCCTGACGAAGATCAATAAAGCATTTTCAGACCTCGAGCAGAAATATCAGCGTGAGCCGACTGCGGAGGAGCTCGCAGAACTGCTGGAGATACCTGTAGAGGAAGTAGAGGCTACACTTGGTATATCGGCACGTCACGTGTCTATGGATGCACCGTTCACCGAGGGTGAATCAAACGCGCTTATTGACGTACTGGATAACCCGAACGCAGAGAAGACCGACATCGCCCTCGAGTATAAGGAATCGCTCCAGATGGAGACTGACCGTATCCTCGCTACCCTGACTGACAGGGAGCGCGAGGTGATCAAGTTGTTCTTTGGTATAGGTGTGGAGCACCCGATGACCCTCGAGGACATCGGAGAGAGCCTCGGTATTACCCGCGAGCGTATCCGCCAGATCAAGGATAAGGCGATCACGAAACTGCGCACTCAAAGCCGCAGCAAGGCGCTGAAAGCTTATCTCGGACAGTAATTCATAAAGCATATATAAGCGATGCCATCCCTTTTGAGAGATGGCATCGCTGTTTGATATCCTGAAATTTTTTAATCAAAGGTATCACCATGATCCCGATCTCCTCGAATTGGCCCAGAATCCATGGCTCTCCAGATTGATCGCCACATCTACTCCTGCATAAAACTGATAGGCGTGAAAGCCGGGTGAATTAGTATTGCTATCATGAAATTGCACCAGATTGTAGAAGTCCACAATGGGGCCGATATTTACTGATTTGTGTTCATAGCCAAGCTTCAAGCAGGCACCCATCGCCGCTTGCTGTCCGCTGGTATTGGGATGAAGGCGAGTATGAGTATAGGTATTTGGTTCGGCTACGTTATTCTGTATAGTACTAGTCTGGCGCGCGAAGGCATTGACGGGTAGATTAAACTCCGACCCTAGTGCGCAGGTGAAAGCCCCTTTACCGATCTTCTTGGTAAACACGGCAGAGACCGGCAGGGTGATACTACCTGTATAGCTATATGTATTAAAGGTTTTATGCTGATAATAAATGTCTCCGTCCAGGATAGTTCTTTGTTGGATCAAGTTGCCTGACAGCAGGTATCCCAATCCTGTCTCAATGCTGAATATGCGATTGATCTGTACGCCATAATCCATCCTCAGATGAACTGCATAAAGCGGTAAGAAGGAGGACCGGATATCATTGTAATACTCTACATTACTGATGGTGTGCTCGACCACTGCAGTCGGTGTATGATTAGGCCCGTCAAAGAAGGTCTGCGACGCAGCATTTGTGATTGCAAAGCTCAATGTTTGTTTATGGCGCAGTGAATCTGTCCGGGATGCTGATGCTGACAGTGCGGCGAGCAGCATGCAGAGGATACTTATCTTTTTCATGAGGATTAGTTTGTGTTGATAAACGGGTAGTTCTCCCATTTATTATACCTCAATGTTCTTTGAAATATTATTTAATAGTAAATATCACGCTGAAGTGATTCATTTAGATATACCCTTATTATTTACCGCTGCCAAACGATCGATGCACATGGCTTCGGTGGTATTTATATCGTTCTTAAATTTTTCCAATATTGTCAATGTCGCAATCATTGGTACATTATCAAAATAGGCTTTCTCCTAGCTAGTTTGTTTCCCATTTTCGGACGATGGTGGATAGATTCCCAACGGGAGATCGGCATGTAGTGCATAGGGTTTCATTAGCGCAGTCAAATCATGTTGGTAATTCATAAGCATCTTATATAAGAACTTTCCATCGGGTCCTTCTGCCAGTAACCTTGTACTAATATTGAAATCATCATCACCAGTAGCTGAATCTTTGAGGGTTTTCCTGAGGCTATTAATATAATTCCTGAGGCTATCTGATTTTTCTTTGATATGGTAAGCGGTGATTTCTAAATTGGTTGACTCCGGAGATTTAAGCGCCCCTGCATAATCTATTCTCTTACTGATGCTGTCTATTTTTCTATCGATTTTGGTTTCTGGACTTTCGTTTTGAATGTTCCATTTCCGAGTGGAATCCAATATGTCGTTTACCTGCTTCTGTGCTTGCCTCTGTCTCTGGAGCTGAGAACAAGTAGTTAACATTAATCCGACCATAATAATGAGCCCAATATTTTTAATCTGGTAAATCATAATCAAAATTAAAAACAAAACAGCCTCCGCATAGCGAAGGCTGATTGATGTATTTTGTATTGAAAACTTTGCGGGTTAGTACTTCTTTTTTAGAATTTAGGACAGAAGATGGTAGCAGGTCTGCGCTTGTTAAAGCAACCTACATATGACACCGCCAATTCAAATGCACCATATGAGTTTGTACCCTTCACGAGCTGTGATACGTTGATGTCATACGCCGCTGAGAAATTGACTCCGGAGAACTCTACGCCTGCGTTGATGATCGCGGATTCCGGATTCAGGATACCGTCATGCCATGCAGCGCTAGGGTCGCCACCCACCATACGAAACTGTGCACCAAAGCGGAAGTTATTGCCCTCACGCTCTCTTTCATCAAACAGGATGCGCACATCTGCTCCCATGTCGAGCTCGTTGCTCACACCCTGTCTCAGGTAGATCGCTTTCGGCTGGAGATCAAAACGATGGGAGAGAGGGAAGCGGTACCCTGCATGCACGGTATACTTCATAGGCAGCCTGACACTCTGGTCACCGAGGAATGATTCATTAGGAGTATTTATGTGGTCTAATGCGAATCCGATATAGCCACTTGCTCTTGCCCTTCTGCCAAATTTACCCGTATACATCAGACCGAGAGATACATCCCAGAATAGGAAGTTATTATTCACAAGATACTCTCCTGTAGGGATACCTGGGTCATACACACCACCATGGTTTTGATCAGGAAACTGCAGACCAGAGTAGTCGATACCGCGGTCCCACATAGCAGTAGTGAAGCCCAGTGAAAGGAAGTGCTCATTTCTTCTATCCAGAGATTTGTGATAAGCAATCGAGAGACCGACTCGGGTGGTAGAAAACTTAGATTCACCCGCGCGATCATTGAGAAAGTATGCGCCGAAACCAAACGCATCGCCCTGCATGAATGCCTTGTTGGTTCTGAAGTCGATAGATGCGCTGGGCGTGCTAAACATCGGCACAGATTCATTCTGCAATACTGATCCCCACTGGCTGCGATAGATAGCTGAGAAGCGATAATTGCAGGAGAAGGCTCCGGTCATTGCTGGATTGAGCAGCATAGGGGCAGCATAAAACTGGGAAAAGTGAGGATCCGTGGCTCCGCCTGCGCTTTGAGCACTGGCAGAGGTAGAGAAACCAATACAAACTACTAAAAAGTAGAGGATCTTCTTCATTTGTGTCTTCTTTTGTGCTAACATACTAAAATTGTTTAAAACTTCCAAAACCAAATTATTTAAATCACACTTCTGTTATTATTGCTGCCATTCACTGGCAGAGACTTCTGCTGTCGCCAATTTTCACGATCAAAATTTCTCCGCATTTTTATCTCCGTGACTATATTTTTCGCGCCGATAATTCTCCTATCTGATCATGGTGACCGTTCCTTCTTTCAGTTTCTTTTCTCCATTTAGATATACCAGTTCCACGACGTAAGTGTATACACTTGGTGGTTGCAGCACTCCGCGGTAGGTGCCATCCCATGAGACCCACTGAGAGTCACCCGAGTCAAATACCTTCTCGCCCCATCTGTTGAATATCTTCATGCTCACAGACCGTAGTGACTCACCGAATACTTCAAAGACGTCATTTACGCCGTCACCGTTGGGCGTGAATGCATTTGGTATATACCCGTCCGGGCCTTTGCCCACTTCGATCTTGTTGCTCGCAGTGGTGGTGCAGTTCTTGCCGTAGTTGACAGTGAGGTAGTAGTTAGTAGTCTGGTAGGGTGATGATATCGGATTCGGGCAATCTAGGCAGTTCAGGCCACCGCTCGCTGGTGTCCATGAGTAGCTATTGATCGACTGCGTCGTGATATTATTGATCACTGTGAAGAGCTGTATGCTGGAGCCCAGCGGGATCAGGCTGTCCTGAGGATTGATAGAGGCCGTGACCGGGAATGGCTGATATACCGTCAGTAGGGTATCAAAAATACAACCCATGCTATCCTTGATGTACACGCGATACGGTCCGGCCGCCAGATCATAGAAATTATGATTGGTGAAATAATTCACGCCGTCGATAGAGTATGTATATGGCACTACATCACCCGGAGTGCCACCTGTGGGGTCAACAACGATATGGCCATCTGATGAGTCGGGGCAGCTTACGCTATCGATATGCATATCCAGCAGGGATATATATGGCGGCGCATTCAGCACTGCGGATGTAGTCACGAAGCAGCCATTGGCATCCGTCACCGTGATGAGATAGGTCGCCGGTCCGAGGTTTGACTCCTGAGCTGCGGTATATCCTCCCGGGCTCCACTGGTAGGTGTATGGCTGCGTGCCGCCTGTCGGATTCAGCTGCATGGCACCATTGGACTCATTAGCGCAGGTGATAGGTGTGACCGTCGGTGCCGGTACAGTGAGCGGTGACGGATCGATGAGGGTCACTGCATCGCTCTTCAAGCATCCTTTGCCATCAGAGACGATATAGGTGTAAGTGCCTGCACCGAGATTGGATATCGTATCGGTGATCGGATTTACTACAGCACCACCGTTAAATGTAAACGTATATGGTCCCACTGTGCCGCCTGCAGTGATCCAGACCTTGCCATTTTGCTGGCTGGCACAGAGTGGATTCGAGAATGACGCCGACTCTGTGATCGGGCCCGGCTGAGCTACTACTATGCTGCTGGTAGCTGCACATCCGAATGCATCGGTCACGACTACTGTCTGCGTGCTCGCGGTAAGTCCTGTTGCTGAATCTCTGGTGCTAGTCGATGGACTCCAGCTATAGGTGTACGTCGGATTACCATTCAGAGCAGTGATAAATGCGACACCATCAGAGCCGCCATTGCAGGTCACGCTGTCAGATGCCAGCGTCGCAGACAGCACATACTGAGCTGTGATGAGGAATGATGCAGTCTGAGTGCAGCCTTTGGTATCCGTGATATTGAGTGTATGTGTGCCTGGTGCGATATTGGTCTGTGTGGCGCTGCCCGCTACTGCATCCCAGGTATATGTATATCCCGGAGAGCCGCCTGTGACTGTAGCAGTCGCTGCTCCGTCATGACTCGCGATACAGTGGGAAGGAGTAGTATCTATAGCTGTGATCACGATCTGCGATGGCTGATAGATGGTGAATGAAGCCGAGGCTGTGCATCCGCTTGCATCAGTCACAGTTACCGTCTGCGATCCATCTGAGAGGTTATTAGCAAATGAATCCACCGAGGCGCTGCCACTCCATGTGTAGTGGTATGGCCTCCTGCCCCCGCCTCCCTGCACATTCGCAAAACCATTGCTCATGCCGTAGCAGGTCACAGAGTCTGTGCTGATAATAGCAGCAGTCACCGCTGAGGGCTCTGTAATTGTCGCAGCTCCGGTCGCAGGGCATTGATTGGCATCATATACTTGTACGGAATAGTTGCCCGCAGCCAGACCTGTCAGTGGATCAGTACCTCCCGGTGTCCATATGATCGTGTATGGACCTCTTCCGCCCCATACGCTGTCATGCAGCGCTCCATCGTTTGCACCAAAGCAGGTGATATTCGTCAAGTCTATGTTCATCCCAATAGCTGGCGGTGAGCTGATGGTGGTATCTTTTGATACAGAGATATTGTTGCTGTCTTTCACCGTCACCCGATAGGTGCCTGCACATAGATTAGTGATAGTGAGACCTGTGCCGAGAGATGGTCCGGGTGGCACAGCGGTCCAGTTATAGGTATACGGAGGTACACCGCCCTGTGCAGATAAGGTAGCTGTACCATCACAACTATCATGACACAGATTATTGACAGTGGTAAAGTAAATATGTATAGGAGGTGGTCCGCTGATATGTGCGGTATCGATCACGCGGCATCCGTTCGCATCGGTCACCGTGATGTAGTAGATGCCGGTGTCGAGGCCCGTAGCATTCGGCAAACCTGTCACTGACGGGACACTGCTGTATGAATAGGTCGGAGTGCCGCCTGAGGTCGTGACGGTGATCGTACCGTCATGAGCACCAGCAGCAGAGAGGGCTGTCGTAGATGCTGCAGATGTCAGTTGATTAGGTTGGGTTACATTGACCGAACCGCTTATGGTACATCCGGATGTGTCTGTGACGACGAGGCCATATGTGCCGGAGGCGAGACCTGTTTGTGCATTTGTGTTGCCAGCTACGGGTGTCCAGGTATAGCGGTATGGCGCTCTGCCACCCGATAGATGTGCAGTGACGGAGCCATTATTTACATTGTAGCAAAGCAGATTTACGGAGTCAAATCTCAATGTCAGCGGGGATGGGGGGACCAGCGTAGTCGTATCATGACCGATACACCCGCCGGCATCGGTCACTGTCAGATAGTAGGTGCCTGGCCCGAGTCCCACGGCAGAGTCTGCGTTTGGCTGTGATGGAGACCAAATGTAATGGTATGGTGCAGTGCCTGCATTCATATTGATATATATATTGCCATCATTCGTACCTGAGCAACTGATGGAGTCCACTACTTTTGCGACTGGTAGTCCCGTGCCTAGCGTGATGGTCACCGAGTCTGTGATCGGGCAGATATTAGTCCCGCTGATAGTGCAGATATAGGTAGTGGTGGCTGTCGCAGTAACGATAGGATTGGCGCCGATCGGTAGCGGGGTTGTGGCGGGATGTGTGCTCCATGTGTAAGTGATATTGCTTGAGTTGATGCCACTGCCAGCTGCTATGGTGACATTAGTATGCAGTTGCACAGGATTTGACGCGCAGATGAAGGTATCCGGAGTCAGGTGCATTTGTACAGATGTATCGACAAACACGGTGATGTAGTCACGGCTGGAGCAGCCGTTTGTATCGCTGAGTGTCACGTAGTAGGTAGTCTGGTTTTGTGGATTGGCATAGGTCGTATCTGCATGTGGCAGTGTCACTCCATTTGGTCCGCTGCTCGGTGTCCAGGTCACAGGGGTGAGTGGAGGTACGCACATATTGAATCTGAAGTTCGGCCTCTGATAATTCGACGCAGACACTACCGGCGCCGCTCCGGAGAACCCGCATGCTCCAGTTGGTGCATTCGTATATGTATACCAAACCGAGCTGAATGGAGTGGCGGTATACACCATCTTGTTATTGATGTTCAGGTTCGTATTGTCCAGGAAGCAAATATCTACCGCCAGGTTTGACTGTCCATCCCAATTGTAGGGTGTTTGCAGCGTATGCGTATTCCATCCTCTCACTGGAGTCCAGCTACCAGAGAAAACGGTGGTCAAAGATGACTCATTCACATAACCAGTCAGGCTGTCATCAGGTACGCACCCGATGCGTATGACAAAGTTATTCAGTATTGATCCATTGTTGAAAGTGCCTATATCCATAGCAATCGACTCTATAGTACCACCTGATCCCAGTAATGAGTATAATTCACTTGCGTGGAAAAGGAATTGATGTCTTGCGCTTTTGTCATAATTTCCATATGGTGATGGATACGCAAATGGAGCCCCCCCCTGCACACTGGCCCCTGTTCCTACCTGTATGAGGCTGGATGTGCCCTGACAGGGCACCGTCGCTGGTCCGCAGTTAGGATTATCGGTCACCCATAATTGTATTTGCTGGCCTGGACATACCGTATCAGGTTTAGCATGTGCGGTGATAGCCGGGGCATTGCCATTGACCCGCACAGTCACTGTATCTGTCCTGATACAGCCGGTACTGGCAGTCACCTGGAGTGTGTATGTAGTAGTGGTGAGAGGCGATGCGATAGGATTGAGTATGCTGTCATCAGGAGCATGCGTCGTCGGCTCGGTCAGGCCTATACCCGGCATCCAGAGTATGCGATAAGGGGCGTAGAGGCTATCGACAGAGGCATTTAGCTGGAGGAAGTTATTCTGGCAGATGCTGCCTCCCAGACCTGCATCCATGCGGAAGGGCGGATTGTAGACAATCAGCGAAGTATCCGAGCCGCAGTCGCTGGTGAATACATAATGTGTCGTCGCACTTGGCGCCGCCAGCGGATTGTATATAGTCCCCGGAAAGCTCAATCCCGCAGTAGGTGTCCATGTGGCATTTGAGCCGCCCGTCGCTGCAAGCTGTATTGGTGTACCACAATAGATGGCATAGTGTGGAGTCACGGTTACTTTAGTCAATACGCAGACTGTGTAGGAAACCACGGATGTACCTGGTATCGGGCAGTCATCGGTAGACACATTGATCTCAAACTGATGACATCCCGTGTCTGACGGCAGCGGTGTCCACGTCACCCGTCCTATCACGGAGTCACCTACGCCCACCTGACTGAAGCTGGCACCCGGTAGCGCAGATGGCGTACCGCTGATGTCAGATGTCAGCGTCACATGCCTTCCATTGGGATCTCTGATCACGATGTCAAAACTGCTCACGGTGCTGGGACATATTTTCACCGCATTGCCTGCTGTATCCGCATTGTTGAGATTGACCGGATTGCCGGCTGTCGGAGGCAGGGGCAGGGTGCAGCTATTGATGATCGTCAGCTGTACGTCGCGCATCACAGATCCGACAAGCACGCCATTCTTGTATTCCTGTACCAGGAATGTGATCACATCTACCTCCGTCTGAGTCGGTTTATAGCTCAGGATACCGGATAGAGCGCTGAAGGTCACCGGTGGATTGCTTGATATCGGTTGAGTAGTGGTGTATCCGGGAGTGTGTGCTATGGGGCTATTTGCTGCTGTCAGCGGGTTGATCAGGGTGTACACCAGCGAGTCGCCGTTTGGATCCACAGCGCCGTTGGAGTAGGTGATCACAGCAGCATTGTTCAGGCATGCAAAGGGCACGGGGTTCTTGGTAAAGTATACTGAGCTATTCGTATAGTGCAGGCCCGTAGCAGGATTGATGCTGTTATTGATCGTAGCCTGTATGTATACACTTTGGCTGCTTGGGTTCTGGAGGTTGGAAATAGTGGCATTGCGGC
>Ga0214192_1001735_pt1 | contig 11830 bp, 10 predicted proteins | sample TroBogEpilimnion_44_FD_153030 | JGI IMG/M metagenome (GOLD analysis project Ga0214192, IMG submission 153030) | Freshwater microbial communities from Trout Bog Lake, WI - 29JUL2008 epilimnion | ecosystem: Environmental > Aquatic > Freshwater > Lake > Epilimnion/Euphotic zone | place: Trout Bog... | reverse complement strand
TATAATAAGGTGAATTAATAAAAATACCTTGCGTTTTAGATGACAAACCTGTTGTGCCTACGCCTGGTTGAAATTGTATTTGTAATTCTTCTAAATATTGACGTTGTAAATCAGTTACTAAATGAGGCGCACGTCTTAATCTGCGGATATTTTGACCGTTATCGGTATAGTTTGATGTATCTAATTGATAAATTTGACCATTAGAATGATCGCCTACAAGCACTAAACCTTGGAATAAACTAGCGCAATTACCACGATGTCTATGATAAATATTATTATTGTCAACCCATAACCATTTATGCCACATTTCACTAGCAACGTCATAAGCCCATGTTAAATCTAATGTAGGGAAAGATACGACATAAACTTCGTGGCCTTCTAGTTGATAAGTCCAAGCTACTGCATCATCAATATATTGATCGGTTAATGTGTTTTCTACAGCATGAGTGGATATTCTTTGTGGAATATAACCATTCATCATCATAATTTGAGCTTGACCACGAATATTTCTTGATACATAAGCAAATGAATTGCCTACTCTAGACATTGAAAATTTAGCCGCAATACCATGTTGAGTTGATGTGCCAGGAATACGTTGGAATGGGAAAGGGAAAGAACCTACGTCTACCCATACTTCAGATGAAGCTTCACCAAGTAAATAAATTTCTCTATGATCTACTATTAAAGATACAAGGTTATCAGGAGCACCGTCTTTAGATGAAAAGCTTAAAGGATTAGTAATAGGGCTTAAAGGATTAGAAGCTGCCCATTCTTGTGAACCTGGTTTATTGTAAACAAAATAGTTATCTACAATATCAACAGTATTGGCTGCATTAAATGCGCCATCGCTTGAAGGCAATACGCTAAAGTTTATAGCATACATTGTTTCAGAGCCAACAGTTTGTGAATTACTTACAACATAAGTTCCTGTGCCACCTGCGCCTGTGCCAAATGTTAAAGCTAAAGTTAATCCTGTGCCTCCACCATTAGTTGATGTAGATACATTGTTAGTAGGTGTAGATGTATATGAGCCTGAATTAGTCCTTGTTAAGCCTGTAACAGCGCCACTAGCGCCAATACTTGTTACGGTATAGGTAGCAGGGCTTGTGCCATAAACACCGCCTAAAACAGTTACTGTGTCGTTTACAGCATATCCTGTGCCAGCAGTAGCGATAGTTTCGCTTAATACTGTGCCTTGACCTAGAGCTACAATAACTGTGTTTGAAGCCACACCTACACCTTGAACAGTTTGACCTACATAAAGAGTGCCTGTAACTGCTGTAGCGGTGAGTGTTGTGCCTGAAATTGAGCCTGTGATGGTAGCGCCTACTGCCACAGAATTTAATACTTCAGATGTTTCTGTTTGGGATAGGTTAATAGAATATGTGCCAACTCCACCTGTTGTTCCTGTTAATTGGCCTGTAATAATAGTTTCAGCAGTAACGCCTACACCTAATAATGATTGAGATGCGGCAATTGTTCCGTTTTTAACTTGAGTTACAGTTAATGTAGTGCCTGATACAGAACCTACAAAATAAGCGCTAGAAGGAGTAGATATGCGCCATGTATAACGATTAACTCCGTCTACAATATATACATTTACACCATTGTCAGTAATTGATACGCGACCTGTATTAGTGTTTAATTGACCTACCATTGTAGGTGTTAGGGTAGCAGTTAAAACATAGACATAAGAACCGACCACAGCGACCATATATTGACCGCCTGATACAGTTCGCATACCACGAACTTCCTCTTGGTTTTGGAATACAATTTTTGAAGTTAAGCCAGGTGTAGGATATAAAGATACAACACCGCGTGTGCCAGGTTGTTTTAACGGATCAATTTCAGGGCGAAAATTTATACACTCTTGTGCGTCTTGATAAATCGAAGGCGCTTCGTAGCTTGGCCCAACAAAACCAAAATCCGCCATTATTTTACATCCTGATAACGTTCACCATCTCTGACTCTACGAATTGTAGATTCCCCTACATTATATTTTTTAGCAATTGAAACTAATGTATCCATTTCACATAAATCTTTTTTAATTTGTCTAACTTGATCGTCTGTAAGTATTCTACGTTTTAAAAGAGGTTTTCCTATTCTAGATTTTCTAATTTTTTCTTTAGATTCTTCAGATAATTTTTTACCTAATTTATTTGTATTGCCTTTGCGCATAATAGACCATTTAGCTTTTTGTTCTTCAGAATGTTTCATTGAACGACCTGAACAACCTTCACCTCCATTAGTCATATTTACTAATTTAATTCCACGTTTTTTATAAACGTCAATTGCTTCCATTTCTATAAAAAAAGCAAAATCTTCATCAAGATTATCTACTAATATTTCAGAAGTAAATCCATGTTTTGCAACATAAGATTTCCAATAATTACTTCTTTTATTTTTATCAAAATGACGCTTGTCTTTACCTTTACCAACATAAAATATAGCGTTGGTATCTAAAGAACGATGTTGATAAACATAATAAATATTTTGCATAAGTATTTAATTTTTAACGGAAAAACCCTCCGGTCAATATCCATCCGGCATCTTTTTGACGGCTTGATAATAAAGCGTCATTGAATCTAGCAGATTGAACAGGTTTCATATTTGTTCTCTTAATAGTTGCTTTTCCTTGTCCTGCATAAGCTGCAATCATAGCAATTTGTGTTTGTGATGCTTTGCCATACATAGGCATTAATCTTTCAGCTAAACACCAACGTAGCGCCATAGAATAGCCTTGTGGAAGGTTTACATTGTCATACATGGTTACAAATCGACCAAAATTAGTATTGGCAAATATGTGCATTTCACCTTGAGCAGGATTAGGCCATACAAAAATGTTACCTAATGTTTCTGTAGGTTGATAGTAAAGTGCTTTAGGCCATGGACCATTTAATGTTTTAAGACCAATCATTTGATAGTCTTCAACATTTAAAATAGCTACAGGATAGTCTAATCCCCCATTAACGATAGGAGTGCCATTAGAATTAGTATTGATACGAACAAACGCGGAATCAATATTGAGTGGTCTTTGATAGTAAAGACTAATGGCTGTAGATGCAACGTTTTGACTGATATTGACTTGATAAGTCCCAACTTCATTTACATTGCCTCCTGCGCCTGTAAGCATTTGTGTAATTGTAGTGCCTGGTGTAATACCTGTGCCTGATAGTGTTTGATTAACTGCAACAGCACCTGATGTAATGCCTGTAACTGTAAGAACATTACCTGCAATAGAGCCTGTAATACTTGCACCTACTTGACCGCCTGGACCAATGGTATATTGTGTTTGACCTGGTGTAATTGGATAGATAATTTCTGTTTTGTAGAAAATCATCATATCTTCATTTGACCATTGGTCAATCATGTCATTTAACATATCAAAAGCGTCTTGTGCTTCTTCAGGAGCAGGAGTTTCACCTGAAGCTAATGCACCAATATCTTTTAATGCTCTTGAAATAATATCAATGGGTTGTGCCATTATAGATCACCTATGTTAATTTTCATGGGTTGCCAAGGAAGTTGTGCTTTGTTGTTAATTTTTAAATTATTAAGTTGTTTTTCTAAATTATCAGTAATATGACAAACTTGATTAACTGTGGCTTCTTTTTCAATCCAAGAAACAATATCTTCTTCTTTAACATCAGCTAAAGGTATGTTAAGTGTTTTATCGCTAAACCACCAATTACCTTCAGTTTCTACTAAATCAATTTCATTATCGGCAATAACGTGATATTTGGCATGAGTAATTAACTCGCCATCAGTTGATATTTCTTTTACTTTCCAAATGTAATTAGCCATTTTGTTTAGGTGCGTTAGGATCAGGTGACCATGTAACATTAACTGCACTTGCTACTCCATCTACATCTGTAGCTGCATTGATAGCAGTTGTAGCTGCCAATGCTTCTGCACGAATAGAAGCACGCCATGCTTTCCATGTAGCATCCATAGGTGTTCCTGTTTCTGAAGCCATAACTGCCATCCAGTCACTAGGTAGTAATAAACTGTAAGCTGCAGCGTTAATTTGTGATACTGCATTAGCTTTAACTGTTGCCAAGTCTTTAGGTGTGTTAGTATAAGTTAATGTAGCTTTGTCTAATGTTGATGATACCCAGTAGTAAACATCAGATTTTGGTGAGTTAGTAGCAATTACTTCCTCTAAACCGATTGCTGACTTTTCTTCAGGTGTAGAAAGGTTGAGCCAGTTTTGTGGATATTGCACATCACCAATGGTAAAGGCTTGTCCTTCTTGTATATATTGTCCGTCTGCGGTGCTGTAAAACATAATTACTCCTTGTTTAAATATTCTATTGCTTTTTTAAGTATAGATACATCATCTTTTAGTAATCCAATAGAACGATTGCATCTGTCACATAATAACCCTCTTACTTTACCTGTCTTATGACAATGGTCAATAGAAAGTCTAGTTTTTCTATTATTAGGTGGTGGGCTACCACATATAGCACATTTATGATTTTGTGCTTCTAATAACTTTTGATAATCTTTTAAATCAAGCCCATAATTTTTCATCATGTGTAGTTCAAGATCATATTCTCTTGTTCTACTTCTTCCATGCTTGTAAGCTGGACTTTCACTACTTGTTCTTAAATTTAAACATCCACATGATTTAGTTCTTCCAGTTCTAATATTTCCAATTCTGACTTCTGTTGTATTTCCACAATCACATTTACATAACCAAAAATATTGTTTATTTTTTGTTTGCCTACCTGTTTTATATAACGCAGTAAGCATATTATATTTTTGTCCTGTAATATCAATACTAGCTGGCATTAATCACCTTGCGAGTGAAAATTTTGTCGGATTTTCGGCAAAAGCCATGTAGATATAAGTGCCTCCGCTACTATTCCAAGGGCCTCCGTTATATCTAATTTTAAATCCATTAGACAAAATGTCCATTGTAGGATTAAGAGATACTTCTGCAATAGAAGAATTTGGTGCAAGATAATATTGAGCGGCATTATATGGGTCTCTAGAAGTATCATTAATATCCCATTGTTCAGTACTTCCGTCAGACCTTTTGATTAAAACAAATTTAGGTCTAAATCCACAATACACAAACGGCCCATCTGCACTACCATTACCTGTGTAACTTCCGAATTTAGAGAAGCCAGCAATTTCAGCAAAGCAGTAAGCAACGCAATAATTCCCATTACCAAATCCTGTTGATGTAGAAAATACTGTACTTGTTGGTGCAGTTCCATTAAACCAAGTTGTATTTGCTGCCGAAGCATTTGTAGTATCTAAAAGAAGAATATTTGCTCCGCCAATAGATGTATGATAAATAGGCCAATTAGAAACAATAGAACGATTTTTTGCAATAATCATTTTTGGCGCAACACCAAGACCATGCCCCACTGTATTTGTTCCAGATGCAGAAGCCCATGTCACCACACTAAACCCAGCAGTTGCATTTACAGATACAGTAGATGTAATAGAGCCATTAGTATTAGATGATGATGAGCCTTGACCAGCTTGCCATTGCCATCCTACATAAGTTGCAGTATTGTTATTATAATTAGTGTCTGTTCCTAATGACCAACCATTGCTATTAAATGCTGTTAAACCATTGGTGTCTGTTGTTTCTGCCCCTGTAGTATCAGATATAAGTGCTTTTGTAACACCACGAACAGAGTCAGTTAATTTATGATCTGTAGCTGCACTTCTTGATTTTACCCATACTAAATCAGGTTTAAATCCTGCGGTATTAGTAATAGATTGTGTAGAACCATTACCTGTATATAGCGTTGCATCCATATACTTATTACCTTGCACAATAGTGCTTGTAGGTAGGTTATATGTGTTTAGTGGTAGATATCCACTAGGTGCGGTGTAAGTAAATGGTCTTTGACCAAAGTTTAAAACAAAGTTAGCAACACTTGTGCCATAACTATAAACTGCTGGAACAAATGTTCCTGAAATGCCTGTGTAAGCAGTTCCTTGTGATGTATTATTTTTATAAAATGTTAAAGTTCCACCATCTAAATCTAATGCAACACCAATTACATCATTATTAGTCCATGATGCACCATAAGAAGTAAATGAATTATTATTAGTTTTTTGTCCGTTAGATTGATAACCATAACCTGAAGCTATACGACTATAATATGAATCAGCATTAGATGATGGGTTAAAATCTGTTCCAGCAATACCGACTGAAGTTCCAGCAGATATACCACTTGTTACAGTCATTTCAAAATACCATTTACCACTTGATACTGCTAAAGTTCCTAAAGCAGATGATCCATTACTTGCAGATGAGTTTGCATATTGTAAATTAGCCGCAGATAAAGTTCCGGGCGATGAAGCATAATTTAATAAAGGATTAAGTGTGCAATAATTAGCAGTCGTTGATGATGTCAATGTAGGAACATCTGTCATAGCATCATAAGTTGTGCCTGCAGTTACAGATATGTTATTAGTATTCCAATAGTTTCCGTTACCTGAAAAATCTTGACCTAGACCTGTGTTAGAACCTGATGTTAAAGCTATATTGCTAAATTTAAGGTAGAATCCGTTAGTGCCATAAGTGCCTGTGTATTTAGCTGGTTGCCATACGCCTGTGGTTGCGTTTGTAGAACCAAATGATGATGGTGTTAGGGCTTGACCGTCAATAAAGTTTACTTCTGCCATGTAGCCATCAAAAAATCTTTGTCTTGTTCCATTTAAATTAAATGCTCCAATACTAGGAGCAGAACCAGACAAATTCATTAGTGATGCTGTATTTTGTGGTGGGTAGTTTGCAGTATCAAAAGCAATAACTTGAGAACCATTTACATACAATTTATATCTATTTGAAGATGTAGCTTGAGTTGTATCAATAGCAACAACAATATGATACCAAGCTGAAGGGTCACGAAATACTTGAGTAGTAGTTAAATTGTAGTTGGTAGATGTTCCTGCAAAGTTAATATTTATCTTATCGTTTGTATCAAAAAATATTTCAGTATCATTTGATGTGCCACCAGTATTATAATTATCAGCATGAAACAAATATTGGTTAGTTCCCGTAAAATTAGTTAATCCACCTCTTTTAATCCAAGCGGAAAATGTATATGTTGTTCTATTACTAGTAGAAGATACACTTCTATTTAAATAAGCAGATGCACTACTTCTAAAACGAAGTGAATTGTTAATAGTGTATCCTGATGGACCGTTTGCTACTAAATTAAGCATTAAGCTACTCCTAGACTGCGACCTTGTTCATAGAGATTTGTGCCATCTGATCTCCAAACAAAGTAGTCTTTTGCACTTGCAGCAGTTGATAATGTAGGTGCAGTTCCGTTTGCCCACTTAAATGTAGTGTCCCAAGTAATTGTATTTGAACCTGCGTTTTGTATAACTGCTAGAGCGTAAAATGCACCATTAACCAAGTTTGTAGGTGCGCCCATAGTTCTATTTGATGATACAAATGTAAATGTAGCTGTTTGACCTAAAGATGTGTCCCAAGCAATTGTAGCTGCGTCTGTAAGTGTAATGTTAGGTGAATAGCCTGTGCCTACTACAGATAGTTTAGCTAATGGTGATGCAGTTCCTAAACCTAAACGATTGTTTGTATTATCCCAAAAGAATTGAGCATTGTTTTGAGAATATACGCCTGAAGCGCCTGCAAATAAAATTGAACCTGTGGTAAATGATGTTGTTGTTCCTGTGCCACCACTACTAATAGGCAAAGTTCCTGTGATTCCTGTTGATAAAGGCAATCCTGTGCAGTTTGTTAAAACGCCTGCAGTTGGTGTGCCTAAAGCAGGTGTTACAAAAGTAGGTGAAGTTAAAGTTGCAACAGTATCAGTAACATTTGGTAATGTTAATGTGAAACTAGATGAAGTATTAGTGTTTGCTAATGCTACTTGTCCGCCTAATGACGCTTGAAAAACTAATTGTCCCATAAATTGTCCTTAAACACCCTTCAATGGGCTATATTTTAACTTACTTAAGCTAGTATTCATAGTTTGATTTTCTGTATTTTTAAATGTTAATTAAGCTACACCCAAGCTACGACCTTGTTCGTATAAGTTTGTGCCATCACTACGCCATACAAAGAAATCTTTAGCGTTGGCTGCAGTAGAAAGTGTAGGTGCAGTTCCGCCAGTCCATTTAAATACAGAATTCCATGTCAATGTTCTTGAACCTGTTGCGTCTTGAATTACGTTTAAAGCATAAAAAGCACCTGATACTAAACCTGTTGGTGCTGCCATTGTTCTATTACCGCCTAATGTAACTGTGGCTACTTGTTGTGTGTTGGCTGCCCATGAAATAGTTGCACCGTCTGTTAAAGTAGATGTTCCAAAGTATTGTTGAGCAGTAAAGTTAGTGGCAGTTCCTGGCGCTACAAAATCTGTTCCTGCGGTTGCAGCAGTTATAGCAGATGTGCCATTTCCTTTAATAACTCCTGTAAGAGTCGTTGCGCCTGTTCCGCCATTAGATACTGGTAATGTTCCTGTAACGCCTGAAGATAGCGGTAAACCTGAACAATTTGTTAAAGTTCCAGATGCAGGTGTTTGTAAAATAAGAGCGTCAGCAGTCTGTAGCTCCTCTAATGTTGTTCCTGTAAGCACTAATGGATAAAAATTTGCCATAAAATTTCCTGTTAAGTAACCGCTACGTTAATTGTAGAACCGCTATGATTTATTATAGGTAAAACGCCATTTGCAACAGATACGCTCGTTGTTGATGATCCGCTGTGTAATAATATCAGTAAACTGCTTGGTAGGGTAGACCATGACGTATTAGTTCCGTCTGTTTTTAAGAATTTACCTGTATTTGATGTTTGTGATGGTGCTAAAGCATTAAATGCAGCATTTGCAGTTGTTTGACCTGTTCCACCATAAGCAATACCAACAGCATTTGTAGGTGTTAAATAGCTAGCAGTTAATGTGCCTGTTGATGGTTGGTAAGTTAATTTAGTAGAACTTGTGTATTCGGTAGTTGTAGTTCCTGTGGTTACCCTTGCAAATAAAGGATAGTAAGCAGTAACAGAGCTTGTATCGTCAGAAATTGTAACGCCTGAAGAAGCTGCGGCAGACCATGTAGGAACGCCACCTGATAAAGTCATTACATAGCCGTTTGTGCTTGCAGCCAAGAATGTAGTTGTTCCTGAAGCTGTTTGATAAGGAACTGAACCATTAGCGCCACCTGCTAAATTAGTTGCAGTTGTAGCAGATGTGGCACTTGTAGCGCTTGTGGCTGTGGCTGCATTACCGCCAATAGATAAGCTAGACGCTGTGCCTGTTAGGCCTGTTCCTGCACCGCTAAAGCTAGTTGATGTAAATACGCCTGTTGATGGGTTATATTGTAATTTGGTAGAACTTGTGTATTCAGTAGATAATGAACCTGATGTTTGATTAGCAAATAATGGGTATCTAGTTCCATTAGTAGTAGTATCGTCAGTTACACTTGCATAGCTTACAGGCGTAGCCCAAGTTGGTGCGCCTGTGCCATTTGATTGTAAAAATTGACCTGTTGTGCCTGCTGCACTTATAGCTAAAGCAGATGCGCCTGAATATACTATTCCTCCTGCTACAGCAGTTAAATTAGCACTTGTTCCACCATTAGCTAAAGGCACTTGGCCTACAATATTTCCTGCTTGAACAGTTAAAATACTTTTATTAACGTAAATTGCGCCATTACTTGAATTTACATAAGCTACAGTTCCTAATTTAATTGCATAGCCTGTTGGTGGAATTGTATTTTGATAGTAACCAGCAGAATATGGTGATAAATATAAAGTATCGCCTACTGTATAACTTCCTGTATTTACACCTTGAACTAAACCAATAGTTGTAACATAACCTGCTGTTCCTGTAGGAATGGCTTGGTTTGCTAAACCTATAACATTTCCTGTTGATAAACTACTAGCAATAGCTAAAGCCACATTAGGATAAGTATATCCACTACTTGTAGATGTAACATATACAGGTTGACCTACATTAATTGTAGAACCTGTATTGTTATAAACTTTTAATTGTATTTCTTCGCCAATATGTAATGTATTGTTTGTAACATCGTTGTAATAAGCTAAAGCGTTTTGAGTGCTGTCATACCATAAACGACCTGCGTTATAACTTGGCGCTGAAGTTGCTGTATAAGTTTCATAACTAGAAATTGTAGGTGTTGCCATTGTTACGCTAGTTAGCGTTGAGGCGGTAGAGCCTAATGAAATAGATGTAGAACCTATGGTAATACTAGAATTTAATAAAGCGCCATTAGGAATACCGCTAAAGTTAGTTCCTGTTAATGTTGGTGTTGTTGTATAAGCTAATCCGCTGTTATATTGTAAAACGCCTGTGCTAGGTGCTAAAAATGACGTTGTATTAACTGCGGTTTGATAAGGAATATAGTTAGCTAGTCCACCTGCCAAGTTTGTAGCAGTTGTGGCAGTTGTAGCTGATCCTGCCGATGTAGCAAAAGTTGCTGTTGCAGCATTTCCACCAATGTTTAATGTTGTTGCAGTTCCTGTTAAACCTGTGCCTGGGCCACTAAATTGTGTTGAGGCGGTAATAGTTGTGCCACCAAGGGTCGTAAAAACTCCTGTAGAGGCCGTAGAAGCGCCAATCGTTGTTCCGTTGATACTTCCGCCTGTAATTGCTACAGAATTAGCGTTTTGGGTGCTTAAAGTGCCTAATCCTGATACTTGGCTATTAGAAATAGCAATGCTTGAAGCAGAAAGGCTAGTTAATTGACCTTGTGCATTAACATTTGCGGTTAAAGTTTGGTTAGCAGAGCCATAAGAACCTGCAGTAACACCTGTATTTGTAATAGAAAACTGATTAGATGCTAAAGTTAAGCCTGTGCCTGCGGTATATGTATTTACATTAGAAAATTGCACCCATGGCATTGCTGTAACGCCAATTGTGCCTGTGGTTGATGCTGTGCAAACCCAACCTGTATCAATATTTGTAGTGCCATTTAAGATAACTGTATAAGCACCTGGCACTTCTGACCATACATCCATGTCTGTAGAACGTGACCAAGCACCTGAAGATGCTATATAAATTCCGTTGTTCGCAGAAGTTGACTGATTTTTAACTAAAACTCTATCGCCTGCGGAAATTGTATAACCATCAATAGTTTGTATGCCTGAAAGCGTAATATTGGCTGTTGTTGCTACTTGACAAGCAGCTTTAGGGCCTAAACCTTGCGCTACAGTATCAACATAGAATTTATTAGCTATGTCGGTATTGCTAGATGGAGTAGTAGATATTTGACCTGTTGTGGTCGATATATTAGTAAACACACCTGTTGAAGGTGTAGTAGCACCAATAGTCGTGCTATCAATCGTGCTATTTGTAATTGTTAATCCTGATTGAACAGGATTAAGTGTGGCATAGAATGGCTGACCCTGCCCAATAAACGTATTAAACGTATTGTCTAGATTGAATAACGCCTGAACAGGCAGAATATTCTGATCTATCGTCTTTGCAGGATCAGACATCTAAATTCCCTTAAGATTGGTCAGCTACTGGTGTAACGTATAAAGCTGTTGTTCCGCCTGACGCAATTGCTGTTAAATAAAAAGGTGTTGTTGGAACTGCTAAAACAATTGGAGCTTCCATTAAAGCTGGTAATACAAAATCACCTGTGTTTCCATCAGTAGCAAATACTGCATTAGCCGCAGCAGTTGCTGTGCCTGGTGTAAACTTAATAGCACATGGATAAGCGCCAGCATTTAAAAATGATGCGTAGTTTACTTGGTCGTTAGTCGAATCATTAATAGTAACAGAGCTATGTTCGCTTGTTGTTACAGTTAATGTCGTTGTAGGGCCAGCTAAACGGATTACTGAAGTATTTGCCATGATTTATCCTTAAA
>Ga0214192_1001733_pt1 | contig 11844 bp, 15 predicted proteins | sample TroBogEpilimnion_44_FD_153030 | JGI IMG/M metagenome (GOLD analysis project Ga0214192, IMG submission 153030) | Freshwater microbial communities from Trout Bog Lake, WI - 29JUL2008 epilimnion | ecosystem: Environmental > Aquatic > Freshwater > Lake > Epilimnion/Euphotic zone | place: Trout Bog... | reverse complement strand
CGATAAGAATGTTTACCCAGATGGTCCAGACACGCTTACATTGGTTGCTCAGAACGTAAATGGTATTCCAGTTCAGTTGTTGGGTCGTATTTCATGGGTAGAACCACAAGCTTAAGAAAGGCCCACTATGCCGTTAAGTAGAATTCAACAGGGTGGAGATTCTGACCCACTTATTATAAATAATGTTGTTACTAGTGGACTTGCAGTCAATGGAAACACTATAGTAAAAGGTAATTTAACTGTTAGTGGAAACATTAATTCTCCAAATATAAGTGGACCTATAACTTTTCCTACTACTACTAGTGGTATAATCACTTCATCAGGCACCGCTTTGGTTTTGCAACAAACTGGAGATCAATTTGGAACTACGCAATTACAAGTTCAAAATAGAAATGGACTTAATGGTATTTTAGTTAGTAATCCTAGTATTCCACTGGTTGATTATGGAGCTTTACCATTAAATTATACTGTCCCAGCAGACTTTAGAGCAGAAGGTAGAGCTGGTAGCAATACATATAGTGTTGCCGGTACTACTAGTGGAATTGAATACCAGATGTGGCCTGCAGGTGCACAAGGAGCTACATCTGCCCCTGCATTTGCTGTAAGTACAAGTGCTGCCATATTTACTGTACCTGTACAGTTGACTTCAGCTACAGAAAAAGTCTATATTGCTGCAACTAGTCCCACTTCAACCACTAATATTACTACAAATTTAGGTAGTGTATGGCTTTTTACAAGTGCTGCAAGCAATGCAGGACCATGGACATTTAATCTCACTACAAGTGGAACACTCAACTCCCTATTGTCTATTGGTCAATCAATTACAGCAAGTGTAATAGTCACTTTACCTGCAAGTCCTCTTACCTATTATGCAAATGCAATACAGGTGGATGGAAGTGGTCAGACAGTATATTGGCAGAATGCTACTGCTCCTGCATCAGGGCAGGCAGCAAGTGGACTTGACGTCTATTCTATTACTGCAATTAAAACAAGTGCCACTCCCACTTGGACAGTGCTAGCGAGTCAGACAAAGTTCTAATATGCCATTACTACAAACTTTTGGTAATGATAGTGCTAGTGCATATGGATTTGATAATCCTCCCATCCCGATAATTATAACACATGGTGTTTTTCTTGCTACTACTGTTGGAAGTTCATCTTGGTCTGTACCTACAGGTATTACTTCTATACTAGTAGAGGCTTGGGGGGCTGGTGGTGGAAGTATGGGTCAAGATAATACAAATGGTGCAAGTTCTGGTGGAGCATATGCACAATCAACCATTTCAGTTTCTCCCGGCCAAACAATATATTACAATATAGGAGCAGGTGGAATAGGAAGCCAAACTGCTGGTGGTGCTGGTGGTGCATCCTGGATTAATAAAGCAGCTAATAGTGCACCCACTGTAAATACAAATGGTGCTACTGCTGCTGGTGGATCAGGTGCTCCAGTAGCAAGTCCTAACAATAGTACCCAATCGGCAAACTCTATTGGTACAACTATTTATATTGGTGGTGCTGGTGGAACAGGTGCTGAAGGTGGTGGGGGTAGTGCAGCTTCACCTACTGGTGCAGGTGGTGCTGGTGCAGTTGGTAATGGTGGTGCTGGTGGTTCTAGTCCGTCTTCAGGTGCGGGTGGTAGTGCTGGTAGTACTGCTAATGCTGGAGGTGATGGTATTTCTAATGTTCAGGGTGGTGGAGGTGGTGGGGGGTCCTATAATAATGCAGGTGGAAATGGTGGATTACCAGGTGGTGCCGGTGGTGCCGGTTATTCTACAGGTGGAACTCCTACTAGTGGTGTAAATACTAATTCACATAATTACGGTGGTGATGGTGGCCGTGGACAAATTAGAATAACATATTAAATTAACTTATGCCCATAACTCAACCATACCCTAGCTGGGATAAATTAGATGCAAAGACAGGTCAATGGAATTCTCCTATTCCTTACCAAACTGATGGAAAAATCTATGAATGGGAAGAAACTTCTAAAAGTTGGATAAGTTAATAATAAATTATGGCATACTACACACGTGGATACTATAGTGGAAACACTCACGGCCCTGTATATGAAGGTTATCGAGGTGGTTTCCTTCACATTGGACCATACAATGAATTTAAATATGCAGCAATTACTTTTGTAGTTATGGCATCATCCAATAAAACCTTTGCTGGTATACGAACAGCACTTGCTACTTCAACATCTTTGATCTTACCAAAGAGAGTAAACCGATTTACTAGAGTTGCCAATGCACTTGCAACCAACCTTGCTAAAGACATTAGAATTGCTTTTCATAAACGGCTAGCTGCTGCTATAAGTGTAAGCCTAGCTAGTACTAAAAAGTCTAGGTTTACCAACGTTAGAGTCGTATTTACAAACTTAGCCAGAGTTACTAAATTATCTAGATTTAATAGAAAAAGTGTGGCAACTGTTAGTAATCTAGCAAATGTTAGAACAAAGGCAACATTTACAAGAGTAGCTCGTGCGATGGTTATCAATCTTGCATTTGAAGGCAAGGAATCGGTATTTCATCGTTATGCAACTGCTCGTATAACTGTATTAACTACTAATACAAAACATGCGACATTTATTAGGGTTGCCCGTGTTATGGCAACTAACTTAGCTAATGATGTCAGGTTAGCTTTACACAAGAGGTTGTCTTCTGTTATTTCTGTTCAATTGATAAAAACACAAAAAAACCGTTCAAAAAATATTCGAGTCTTTGCAACTAATTTAATTAATTTAACTAAACTTTCTAAATTTAAACGTATAAGTGCTGCAACAACTAGCAACCTTATCATTGCTAATAAAAAAGCATCAAAGATTAGAGTTGCTAAAATTGTAACAACTATGATTATTAAAGATACACAAGTTGCTATTCACAAACGTTTGTCTTCTGTCATAGCTGTTTCATTGGTTCGTGTCAAAAAAGCTCGGTCAACTAATATAAAAGTTATTGCTATTAATTTAATTAAAATTGGCAAAATTAGCAAATTTATTAGAAAAAGCACAGCAACAACAATTAGGCTTATTACCACATCAAATCAACGTCGTGTTATTAAAAAAGCAACTGCAATGCAACCCGTCATGGCTTCAGTAACTAGAGTCAAGGGAGCACATAGAATTTCAAGAGTTACTATGACTTATCAAATTGGTACAACTAAGAGAATGACTAGGGTTAGAAAAGCTATTGCCACGTCAGTTGGAGTTATCCGCTATGGTCTTAGCAGAATCTTAAACGTACGTTCTGTGGAATCTGGTAAAGTCCAGCCCATCAACGAAGTCAATTTCTATGTTACACCGCACAATGTAGATGTTGCTGGTGACCACGCAACTGAAAATGACCAAACAGCACCTTATTCTGAGCCCCTTTATAACTCTGGGGAAGATGTAGTACCCAGCTAAATCTACCGTAGTCTATAGGAATATAAAGGAATAATCATGACCGACGTAAGAGATAATATTGTTGCTTGGGCTAAGTGGTGCGCCACGAATCACGCCAATTTCACCTATTCAGAAGGTCCAAACCGTATGTCTGGTATTGGACACCCAGGAAAAATGCCAGTAACTGCTGACTGCTCAGCCTTTGTCACCCTCTGCTACAACTGGGCTGGTGCTCCTGATCCAAATGCTCAAAGCTACAACCACACCGGTTACACCGGCACACTGCTGGCACACGGAACCAAGATTGCCCTCAAAGATGTTCTTCCAGGAGACGTAATCGTTTATGGCCCAGGAACCGGCTGGCACACAGCACTTGTCGTAGACGTGTCTGGTGCAAATGCAAAAAACCCCCTCACGGTGTCCCATGGACAGGCCGGAGATCCGAGCTATTGCCACGTCAATCAGGATGGTCGTTTGCCACAGACCTACCTACGCTTTAATACTTCTGCAATTAATGCTCAATCAATTCACACACCACCTGCAAAGTAGGATAAATGACTAATCGTTATCGTGCTAATTTCTATTCAGGCGTTGTCAGTGGTATAGTTTCTACAAGTCAGTTAACAATTACTGGTACTGGCTTCCCTAACCTGACCATTCCAGCTAACCAATACATGGCAATTACTTTAGCCCCTGGCTATTATGGTACTACTGTTGCACCAGAAATCGTTTATATTGGTCCTGGAACTACTTCAACTGTTGCACAAGTTGTTCAAAGAGGTGCTGAAGGATCAATTGCTATTACTGGGACAAACATTCCATGGGTAGCTGGTCCTACACCCACTGACTTTGACGTATCAAATCTTACTGCTACTGGTACTTTGTCGTTAAGTGGTACTGGTGGTATAGCAGTTAGTGGAACAGCCAATTTTACTAATTTTACAATTGCAAATAATGCTGTAGCAACTTTTAGTGGAGTTACTATTTCTGGTATTCCTAAGGGAAGAATGTATGCTTCAAGCGGCACATTAGTACCAAGTGGTTCAGTGGGAACTGCAGTTGGTACTACTGTTACTGGTACTTATGGTTTTACAACCGGTGGTGTTACACTCGCAGCCTTTAGTGGTTCTAGTACAAAACTTGTTGTTCCAACAGCCGGTTATTATCAAATTAATGCATCAGTTGGTCTCAGTGCCAGTGGTGGTTCAAACCCTATAGTTGCAGGTGTTTATGGACTTCAAATTGGTGTTTATAGTAATGCTAACATTAGTGGTGGTGCCACAAATACTGGATATTACATTGGTGCAAACAACTACATAGCAGCAAGTGGAACTCCAGGTATTTACCCTGAAACCATCGTATTTTCAGACATTCTTTACTTGGGTGCTAACTATGGATTAAACCTTGTAGTAACTAGCGCATCAGGATCTAATTATGTTATAGCTGGATCAGTTAATGGTCCGCAAACAACATATCTCTCACTATCTTATATTGGTAGTTAATTAATGAGACAACGTCCCATACCACAATATGCTGCAGAGCCAGTTGGTATAACAACGTATGTCAGCGGTACTTTATCAGATCCTGATAATCAATACGTTTGGCTTAGTATTACAAACTCTGATAATGGAGTAGTAGTTTTAGCTTCTGGACAAGCCACTTATGAAAGTTTGGGTACGTATCAATATACTTTGAACTCAAACCAGACTTCAATCCAAGGTAATTACACTGTTATCTGGAATTATTCTATTAACGGAAGTCCAAGAATATATCAAGATAATTTTGTTATTACTGATCAAATGCCTTATTGGAGCAATCTAGATACTCAAACTCGTCAAATGGTTACCAATATTGTTCACCGATTAGACAAAAGTTTTGATAGTACATCGGGTGGACCATACTTGCAAGAACTACAACAAAGTGGTTTTATGATGTATGAAGAAGTAGCTATGGTTATGCAAGACGAAACCATGGATTATATCAATTTTGAATTCCAACCTATATTTAGCCCAGCTTATGAAGTTGGTATGAATGCTACTGTGCCATTCCCAACTACTTATTACGGGGTATTGGCTACACAGACGTATGCTCACTTTCTAAAACACATTGCCCGTAACTACATCGAACAACCTACTCCAAATGGTATGAATGCTGCCTGGATGGACCGTAGAGACTACTACAACCGTTGGTGGCAACTTTACCTATTTGACAAAGAAGTTGCTGATAAGCAGCTTCGTCAAATGAAACGTCAATACATGGTTGGATCTAAGCGAAGCCTTCTTGTTGCTGGTGGTCTTATTCCACGCATGTTCACAAACCCAGCACGTCCTCACTTCCAGTACGCTGCTGTAAACATGGGTGGAGCATAGTGTGTCAGGTATCGATCCACAGCCAGGTCCAGTAGTATCAGGTACGGGTACAGGACTTAATTATCAAGTTGAAAGTCCACTTCTTGTTGTAAAACAGAAAGATATTTGGGCACAAACCAACCAACAAAGATTCCATGATGAAACCCTGCAATGGTTTGGGGAAGAAATTATTGTTCGTCAACTTTGGCGTGCAGAAGATGCTGCCCTTGGTTTAGTCACTTATTGTCTAACTTGCCAGGATAGTCCAAACCCTTCTCAGCCTACTGCAAGCGTCCAAAGTCGTGTCAGCAGTGTTTATCGTCAAACTGGTAATAGCTACTGCCCAGACTGCTTTGGAACCACGTTTACAGGCGGTTTTAAGAATGTCTGCTACCACCTCTATATGTTGGCCGCAGACACCCCTCAAATCCGTTCTAACCTCACTACAGGGCAATTCTGGAAGAACAACCCACAAGTCCAATTAAGCTGGTATCCAGAGATTAGAACCGGTGACCTTGTTGTACGTGTAAACCAGTGGAATCAAGGAACACCAACTTCACTTGGTGAACGATTCCAGGTTAGTGCAGTTACTCCACAAAGCATTCGTACTGGTCCTGGAATCAGTTACAACACAACAACATATGTAAATCAAACATGTACTTTGGAAAATGTATTCCCAAGTAGTCCCTACTACAACGTACCGGTAATATGAGCGAATTAGACAATATGGTTCCAGTCCCGGAATTTGTTACCCAACAAATTTCTCGTAGAGCTGTAGAAATTGCTCAAATTATTGGACCACGTAAAACCGGTGAAGGTCTTACAAGTCTTACGCCATATTGGGATATTGGCGTTATTGGAATGCAATTTCCAGATAACAAAGATTACATGATAGATTTGGATCAAGGCATCAAAGAACACCCAATGGAAGAATTAGCAGGTAAAATTATTCCTGTAAGAAGTCCTGGTGGAACGTTATATTTTCGTAGAGCAAGCGCTGACACTATTGGAAAAGTTCCGATAATCAATAGATCAGCTAAAAGTGGAAGAATAACTGATGGAAAACCAGAGTGGATGTATCCAGCAAAAACTGGTTTAAATTTTATTCAACGTTCATTGCAAATGAGTGTAGATGAATGGTCTAGAAATGCAAGATCTACCAATATTGTAGAAATGTTGCTCCACACACGATTAAAAAATGATGTCAGCATGGTTATATACGGCAGAGAGTTAGCTTAATATGTTTATTACAGCAGTTAAAACAGCTATAGTAGAAGCACTGGATGCAGGATTTAATGCTATTCATGTTGGAACACCATCAGATACAAGTCTTGATCTTACTCCTAATAGTATAACTATTGAGTATCCGCAAGAGTTAGTAGCGTGGCCAACTATTCTTGTGCAATTTCGAGCAAGCAAAGTTCAATGGTTTGGTTTAAACCCTGACACTTACTCTATTGCTCCAAGTGGTGTTGTAATTAGTGGAACCACTTATCCTGGTGACATTGTAGACCGGTCTGGGTATTTTGAAGGCAGTATCGATCTACAAATTATGGCTATGCACTCTGAAGAACGTGACCGATTAATGGATAGCGTTTCCAACCTTATTCTTATGGGTCCTGGAAGTGCTGGAAGTTACGCTTTCTACAACAGCATTTATAATAATTCGTTGATTGGTCTTACCTTGTTGCCTAGTACTTATAGCAATTTAGGTGACAGCATCAGTGCAGGAACACCATTTAGTCCTGAAGAATTAACTTATGAAGCCAGTATTCGCATTAATTGTATTGGCGATTTTTACGCTACAAAGTACGACTATGGCGTACCACAAATTACCTCAATTACTGCTTCTGGAACTCCATATTACCCGTCTGTTTCTTCTTTATACCAGCCGGGAACACCTTGGTACCCAGTCGCTTAATAAAACTATCAAAAGAAGTGTTGTAAAACTACGCAGATTCTGCATAAGACCGTGAAGGAGAATGTATGCCTATTTCCAACTACGTTATACCAGGAGTTTATGTATCCCAGTCGGGTACATCGCTATCTACTGTTAATAACAACAATCTCAACATTGCTATCGTTGCTGACCAGCCTACCCCAGGTGCTACTACCGACACATTTACTGTTGCCGTACCAACAAGTGGAACAGTTATTGGTCAACTTACAACCCCAATGGTTAACACCACATCAACTGGTGCTTACGCCTCTTACTCTGGTTTTACAGTAACTTGGGCAAGCGGTAATACTACCGTTACTGGTACTTACGGTGTTAACTTTAATATTTCTACACCTAGCGGTGGACCCTACAGTTACTTAACTACAAGTGGTATCAGTGCTTCTACAGGACTTCCTAGTGGAACAATTGGTATTACTTATGGTCACGCATGGGGTGCTTACGGTACTTACTACAGTTTTAACAATCTTTCACAAGTTGTTGGTGCAGCTGTTAGCGGTACAACTGTTCTTAACCCAGCTACTCTAGCTGCTCAATTTGCTTTCCAAAATGGTGCTAGCACTGTAAGTGTTATGCCAGTTGCCAGAATTTCATCTTCAGGAACTGGTCCAGCAGCATACAATGACTGGGCACGTGTATTTGTTGCAACTAGCGGAACTACAAGTGACCCAACTTACTTAATGAACCTTGTTGGTGTCGATGTTATCGTTCCACTCTATTCATTTGTAAGTACAAGTGGTGCAACTGCTGGTCAAATCATTCCTTATGGTGCAAGCACAGTGGCAAGTGGAATCAATACTTACCTCAACAACCAACAACAATACGGAATTCTACAACGTGCTTTTGTAGGTGTAGATGGTACTGCTAATGGCGTTACTGCTTCTCAAATGCAAGCATTGGCTAGTGGTTTCAACAGCACACGCGTTACACTTTCATACCCACCAGTAATCAATTACAACCCTGGTTTTAATCCAACTACTGGTTTGAGCACTGCAAGTTTTAACATTCCAGGATACTACGTTGCAGCAGCTTTGGCTGGTCTTTACACTGGACAACCAACTGTAGCAACTCCAATTACTAATAAGAACGTTAATGGTTTCAATTCAATTCCTAATCAAATTAGTGATGTTGATGCAGCCACCAACTACTTAACTTATGGTATTACTGTTGTACGCCAAAAGCGTGACGGTTATTTCTGGGTTTACCAGGGATTAACCACAAACACTACTTCGTGGGTAACTCAAGAAATTTCTATTAATGCTATCAGTGACCAACTTGCCAAAGCTGTAAAATCTGATCTTGTTAATAGCAAGCTTATTGGTGGCCCACTTACCAATGTGACTTCTGCAGCCGTTCTAGGTACTGTACAAGCAACATTGACTAGTCAATTGAGCAATGGCCTTATCCAAGCTTATCAAAACTTGGCATTGTCGCTCAACCCAGCTACACCAACAACCGTAAACGTCACATTCCAATATGCTCCGACATATCCGATTAACTACATCCAGGTTACAATGAGTCTAAACACTCAAACTGGTACTGTAATTACTCAGAATGCTCAGAGTAACTTTGTAGTCTACTAGGAGAAAAAATGGCAAAGTCTACTTTCCGTGTAGGTGGAGGATATACAGCGTTCGTATACAATGGTCAACCATTGATTTACGCACAGGTAATTAACGAACGCGCTCCTCAACCTGTAAACACACCACAACCGATTCAACCACTTGATTCGCCATATCCTATTGAAATCGCATTGCCAATTGCTCTAAATGCTGGAGCACTTGAAATTACATTCTTGGAACAATGGAATGCGGAAGTCTGGGCTCAGCTTGGTGGAGAATTTACAACTGCCAGTGACCTCCTTGATGTTTTCAAGGCCCAGTTGGCACAGGGTGAAGTAACCTGTATCAAGGTCATTAATAAGCCTGACGGTACTCAGCGCAAGATTGTGTACCAGGGCTGTGTCGTTACCAATGTGACCATTGATGAAATGATTCAAATTGGTACAATGACAATCCCAAAAATTATCACAATCACGTATCGTTCAAGAAAAGAACTGCTCTAAGAAAGGTAAACTTAAAATGTCTGCACGTTCATTTGTAATCCAACTCCAAGCCGGTGTTGGACAAGCTATTCTCCCGGATCACCGTAAGATGATCCCTGGAGTCCAATATGTAGTAGATGCTGAGACATTCTCAAAGATTAGCCTAGGTGCTCGTCAGAATGTTATTAGCGTTGTTTCAGTTAACCTGGACACCACTACAGCAACTACAGGTTACGTACCTGCTCAATCTTCAACTGGAATTAACGCCCAGATTAGCCCACTTACTCTGCTCACTAGCGTAAGCCCAACTGCCACATCATTCAGCCTTGCTGGATTTGCTGCTCAGGGTTACTCAGCTGGTGGAGAAGACGGTACTAACACTGGTGCTCAATTTGCTAATGCAACCCTATCTGGTGATGCCACAAGCGTCACACTTATTGGTCCAGACGGTTCACGTTTTGCACTTGCTTACAACGGTACTGCTTCTACCATCTCTGGTGGTTGGGCTACTGTATGGCAGGACTACAATAACCGTTACATCTCAACTGCTTCTGGTATCAGCTTGCTAGTTAAGGTTGATGGTCTTGGAACTTCTTACCCTGTAAGTGTTAACACAACACTTTCTGGTACAGGTGGTAACGTTGTTACTGTTGGTACTAAGGCTGGTGAATTTGCTGGAATTGCTCTAGTTAACATCCCAGCTGGTAACTTTGGATTTGTTCAAATCGAAGGTACTTGCCCTAAGGCTGCCGTTGCTTCTGGTGTAGCTGTTGGTGCAACAGTTGCTGTAAGCGGTTCAAGCAACGCTGGTTACCTAGCTGTTCCAACTAACACTACTGCTTCTGTAAGCAGCCTTGGTGTTGTAACTGGTACTGCTCTTGCTAACAACGTTGTAGGTACAGTTCTTACTGCTCCTGCTTCAGGTACTAACGGTCAATTCTTCGCAACAATTGACCTTCGTAGCCGTAGGGTTAAGAAGCCTTACGTCCGAGTGCTTAACAAAAACTAGTTAAATCAACTGGTAGGCCGAAAGGCCCTAGATCCAAAGGTAACATGACAACAGACATTGAAAACGGATGGGGAATTGAAGACCTTCCTCAGACCGAAAGTAAGGGGATTGATGCATTCCCTAACGAGTGGAAAGACGAGTTTGAAGGTTTACTATTTCTTGGTAAACTAGAAAAAGAAGTAGATCGTATTCCTTATCACAAGTTCGTGGTAAGGACGCTAACGATCAATGAAAAGTTAGAAGTTAGTCTACTGGCTAAACCATTTATTGAAACGATCGGTTACGGTCGTGCTTACAAGGCTTCTGTAGTAGCAGCTGGCCTTATTAGTGTAGATGGCCGTGATATGGTACCTCTTAGTAAAGGTATTAATGTCATTAGACAAAAGTATGAGTATATTGTTAACAACTGGTATGACACCGTTATTGATATTCTTTATGAAGAAATTGAAATGCTGGAAACCAAAGTTATTTTTATACTTCAAGAGTTAAATATCATTGAACCTCTTGTTCGTCAAAGCGTATTTGAGCAAACTGAAGAGGAAAATGATACCCCAAAAGGTGGGAAGTAGATCCTTACGTTATTGAGATGAGCGAGTTAGCTTATCTTCGAGGTTTACTAAACCAAGCTGATCTTAATTCAGTTCAAGAAGCCATGCTTTCTGCTGTGATTCGTCGCAACAAAAAAGAAGAAATTGATTTTGAGACTGCAAAGTTTGAACAAATGATGTTTATTAATAATCCTTCATTGTATAAAGATTACATGGAAAATAAGCAACAACAAGAAATAAGTGGCAATGATGGTGTTCAATGGATGGCACCTGAAAGTATTGAAGAAGCTGCAGAACTTATGGACATGTTTAGCGACATTGATAAACAGCTTAAAGAAATGGATAATGAACCCATTGCACAGGTTAATTTCTTAGATGCATTGGGTGGTATTAATTTAGACGAGATTGGAGATGATGAATAATGGCAGATCCGATACAGTTAGAATTTGAATTCCCTGATAATACAGGACCCATTTCGTCCAGTTGGTCAGGTCTTGCTACCATTAGTAAAGATATGCGTGATTCTTGGGAGGCTATCAATCTTGCAATGGACACA
>Ga0214192_1001727_pt1 | contig 11857 bp, 22 predicted proteins | sample TroBogEpilimnion_44_FD_153030 | JGI IMG/M metagenome (GOLD analysis project Ga0214192, IMG submission 153030) | Freshwater microbial communities from Trout Bog Lake, WI - 29JUL2008 epilimnion | ecosystem: Environmental > Aquatic > Freshwater > Lake > Epilimnion/Euphotic zone | place: Trout Bog... | reverse complement strand
TGTTGCTTGGAAAAACGTTTCAGTCATTCGTGGCGAAGTTCGTGGCAAGGGCATGATGGACAACGACGAGTGCGCCTACTACGCACGTTGCTTTGGGTGGGCTAACTAATGACTACGCCATACAACCAAAAGATGATCGAGACTAGAGAAACGTTTGAGATCGCTAAGGAAGCACTTCAGAAATTGACCAGACAGTTAGAAAGTCTTGAACGACTTATGCGGGCTGAAAACTTTCAAAACACAGTCGCTTCATGCGGTTATGAAATTGCCCAAGCCCAAGCCCAATCAATGCGCAACATGCTTTACGCACTAGAAACAAGCGTTTTGTCGTTGAACTTTCAAATCAGGCAGGAGCTCAAGTCATGATTAAAACAATCGCACACTGCTGGTCATTGGGTGCAAAAAGCTGGCTGACTTATTGCCCGTCATGCGCTAGAAAACTGATGAAGCAATGGAAGCCCGCTGACGCACAAATGACCAATTTGAATGGTGACGCAATGCAATGTCACGCTTGTTTCAAGGAAATTCGCTGATCAGGGCTAAGACAGTCAAAACAAAGTAAAATTGAAATCAGAGGAAATGAAAATGACAAATCAAACACTTTTTGACGCACCACCCTTTCAAAAACACAGCGTCACTAGCCGTCAAGCGTCTGAAAGCATGAAAGGCAAGACTAAATCGCTTCGTGCGCAAGTCTTAGATCTGCTGAAGACTGAAGCACTGACTGACGAACAGATCGCACAGCGATTGAATTTGTCTGGTTCTACAGCTCGACCTCGCAGAATTGAACTGCAAAAAGCCGGGCTGGTGAAAGCGTCAGGCACGACCAAGACAGCAAGCGGCAGAAATGCGACTGTTTGGACTGTCACAACTGCAAACATTGGAAATAATGCTTAGAAATTTCATAGCGACCACCACAGCCTGTTTGACGCTGATCATGTCACCCGTCAATCACAGTGTCGCAGACACGCACACAGCGTCTGTGATGACAGTTTCAACAGTAGTCACGACTACAACGCTTGTTAGCCCAGCGAAAATGGATGAATGGGCGAAAGTTGCACACTGCGAGACTGACGGAAATTGGAAGCATGAAGGGTCGCTTTACGAGGGCGGGCTGGGAATTCTGCGCTGGAATTGGCAACACTTTGGTGGGCTGACATACGCACCGCACGCATGGTTGGCAAGCCCTGAACAGCAAGTTTTAGTAGCAATAAACATTCAGCATGGGTTGGAAACACCTGATCAGAACGGCACTTGTTCTAGCTGGTAACGAAAGAATTGAAGGGAAAATGAAATCACTAATACTTGTTGGAGACGCTAGAAAGCGTTTGACTGAACTAAAAGACGGTTCAGTTCGCACATGCGTCACGTCACCACCGTATTTTGGTCTGCGTGACTATGGCACTGCTGACTGGAAAGGTGGGTCTGCTGACTGCAATCACGCCGGCAAGCCCATGGCTACGAAAGCAAACATAAACAAAAACATTTCAGGTGGTCGTGACGTTAAGAACGCTGAAGCACTTGAATTTTTTAAGAAAACTTGCGGCAAATGCGGTGCAGAGCGTGTAGATTTGCAAATGGGTCTTGAAGAAACGCCCGAAGAATACGTTCAAGCAATGGTTGAATTGTTTCGTGAAGTCAGACGTGTGCTGACTGATGACGGCACATTGTGGCTTAACTTAGGTGATAGTTATAACAAAGACAAACAATTGATTGGCATTCCATGGCGTGTTGCATTTGCGTTGCAAGCAGACGGTTGGATTTTGCGTCAAGACATTATTTGGGCCAAGCCAAATGCAATGCCCGAAAGCGTGACTGATCGTTGCACTAAAAGTCATGAATACGTTTTCTTGCTTAGTAAGTCAGCAAAGTATTTTTTTGATCACGAAGCAATTAAAGACCCGGCAATTTATGCAACTGAAGACGGCAAAAGAAACAAGCGTGACGTTTGGACTATTAGCTCAAAACCATTTAAGGGCGCACATTTTGCGGTCATGCCCGAAGCACTTGTTGAACCTTGTGTTCTTGCTGGTTCCGCAGAGAGTGACACAGTTCTTGACCCATTCACAGGGTCAGGCACAGTCGCTGTAGTTGCTAACAGACTTGACAGACACTACGTTGGCACAGAGTTAAACGCTGAATACGCAGAAATTGCTTACAACAGAATTACCGGTGACGCACCGTTGATGAATGAAGTCTTGCTAACGCACGACAGACAAATTGATCTGAATTAAAATAAAAAAGAAAGAAGGGGAAATGCAAACATTTCAAATAACAGACACATGGTTACCACTAGAACGGGCTTCAGAACCTCTAGTCTCGCCAGCAAAACCACAAGCACTTGCGAGGGAGTTAGTCAAGCGTTTTGACTTTGACGCTGATCGCCCGTCGGAATTCTTTCCGTTTGTGCTTCCTGACTTGCCCGAATTCGGTATTGGGCTAATCGTTGGTGGGTCAGGCACAGGCAAATCAACGTTGCTGAACACGTTCTTCAACCCACAAGCACCCGACTGGAACGGCAAAGAAACAATTGCTGATCACTTTGAAAGCGCAGATGAAGCGTCAGAAAAGTTCTACGCAGTGGGTCTGTCTTCAGTGCCAACGTGGTTGCGCCCGTATCATTTGCTATCGAATGGCGAAAAGTTTCGTGCTGATCTTGCACGTCAGCTACACAGCAACGTTGCAATTGACGAATTCACGTCAGTAGTTGATCGCACAGTTGCTAAGTCAGCAAGCAAAAGCGTCAGCAAGTTCATTAAGACAAACAACTTGAAAGGCATGGTCTTTGCGACAGTGCATAAAGACGTAATTCCTTGGCTTGAACCCGACTGGATTATTGACACAGACGCTGGTTCGTATTGCATAAGTCCTAAGGAGTGTCTTCGGCGACCAGAACTGGTGGCGAACATTTACGAAGTCAGAAAAGCCATGTGGGACTATTTCGCTGGGCACCACTACCTTGATGGAAGTATCGTCAGTAGCGCAAGGTGCTTTATCGCCGTTGTCGAAGATCAACCAGCAGTCTTTGCCAGTGCTATCCCTCTTCCAAGTGGAACAGTGAAGAACGCATGGCGAGAACACAGAACTGTGACTTTGCCCGACTATCAAGGGCTTGGGCTGGGCGTGCGTGTGTCTGACTGGGTGGGCGAATGGTTCATTCAGCAGGGCAAACGTTATTACAGCAAGACTACGCACCCACGTTTAGGCGGTTATCGTGACGCTTCAAAACGTTGGCGTGCAACTTCAACTAATCACTCAAACAGAAGCAGACCGCATGGTGGGCTAATGGCGGGTGCAACAATTTCAAATCGCTATTCATTTAGCCACGAATACATTGGTGATCAATGAAATCTAAATTTGAATTAGTGCTTGAAGAAATAGATAATCTTCATCTTGAAAAGCAAAAGGGCTACGGCAGAAAAGACGAACCATTTTGGAACGTAAAAGCGGGCGCAGACTTTTTGAACATTGCATGGTGGAAAGGTTGCGCTATGCGAATGAATGACAAAATGGGCAGACTGTCTGCTGTTGCACATGGCGCTGACTTAGGTAGCGAGGGTATTGAAGACGCTTTTCTTGATCTCGCAACATACGCAATCATTGGTTTAATTCTTTACAGAGAGGAACAAAGTGCTAACGCTGACACAAATTCATGAGGGCATAGTCAAAGAACTGAAACGCATTGGCGAACTGGTGAATGAAATCGCAGTTGCTGGTGATGAGAGCGCACACGCTGAAGCCGCATACAAAGCTAAATTTGCACAGGCACGTTTAGCGTCACGGGCTTTGGGTCGTGACAAAGTGACCGTTGGTCAAGTTGATGATGAAGCAACAGACATGACTGCTGATGAACATTTGGCGTATCTGATCGCAAACAACAAACTGATGACGTGTCGTGAAGCGTTGCGTGCAAGTCAAGCGAGATTAGACGGGCTACGAACTCTCTCAACTTCGTTCCGTCAAGCGGGTGGCTAAACGCTAATAACCACAAGGAAAATAAATACTTGCATTTGTCCAAGTCTTAGACATAGAATGTGTGTATCAGCAAAACGCTGACGTTCAGAGGAGAACAGAAAATGCAGTTTGAAAATTGTTTGATGGTTTCATTCAGCCGCAAGTTTGCGTTTGAGTATGAAGAACATTCAATGAACTATCCGTTCGTTGGGTGGGAGCGCATTAAAGAAACCAAGTCACGCACAACAGTTGTAATGACGGTTGATCGAGCCCACGACATTTTAAGCATGTGTGAAGATCGAATGGGAATGGGTGGCGAGGGCTACGAGTTTTCAGTCGGTCGTTTGCGCATGTTTTCGTCAGCCGCAAAAGCAGTTCGTGAGGCTTTGGGAATTGAAGAGGAGGAAGATCAATGACTGAATACGTTTTAGATGACGGTGGGCGTTATGAAGCGGGCTTCAAGGGCACTGCAAGAGATTGTGTAGTTCGTGCTGTGGCAATTGCTACGGGTGGCGATTACAAAAGTATTTACAACGAGATAAACAAAACCGGAAAGCAAGTCAGTGGCAAAGTAGGTTCAGCAAGAACTGGTGTTCCGATCGAAGCCTTTTATAGATACATGAAGCAGGCAGGTTTTGAATTTGTGCCACTTCCAACAACCGGCAGTGGGCGTGTCAATTTAAATAATTACTTGCCAGCACAAGGAAGCATAGTGATTGATGTTGCAGGTCACGCAGTAGCTTCAGTAGATGGCGTGCTTCACGACACGTTTAACACGAGAGCGTCAAAGTATGGCAAGCGCATTGTGCGTGGATACTTCAGACTGAAGGCGTAATGTCACAGCCCGTCACTAAGTTCGCAGTAAAGAAAAACAACAAACAGAAAGAGGAAGTGAAATGATCATTTCAGATAATTGCAGTATCAAGTCAGTCAGCACAGATCTGACCAGAGAGGAATGGCTAGAAGTTCGTCAGACTGGTCTGGGCGGGTCTGACGCTTCAGTTGTATTGGGCTTGAACAAATGGAACACGCCGTTTGCGCTGTGGGCTGAAAAGCGTGGTGAAGTCGTGTCTGACTTTACGGGCAATGAAGCAACACGCTGGGGCAATCGCTTAGAGCGTGCAGTTGCGGAAGAATACGCAGAGCGTGAAAACGTTTCTGTAGTCGCTTACCCGGCAACGCTTGTGAGCAAAGAGCGTGACTGGCAATTAGCAAACATTGATTTCTTTATTATGCGTCACGATTACAACGGGCTTTACCCAGCAGGGCAAGTCACAGACGTTGAACCAAGCAGTCACAGATTTGAGTCCATAACGCCTGACGCAATTCTTGAAATCAAGACAAACGGTCTGACTGGTCGTGCGTCAAAAGAATGGGATAACGACGGTGTGCCTGAAGCTTATTTTTGGCAAGGCGCACACTACTGCGCTACCACTGGATTGCGTGATGTGGTTTTTGCCGCATTGATCGGTGGTCAAGGGCTACAAATCAGAGAGCGCACCTACAGCGAAGAGCAGATCAACGCACTGAACGTCATGGAAGCAGATTTCTGGGGGCTGGTGCAGTCTGGTGAGAAGCCAAGCATGACCGGTGGTGACGCTGACTTCGACACGCTTGCAACGCTTTACCCAACACACATTGAGGGTCAGACAGTTCAGATCAATGAGTTTGACGTTGATGTGTTCAGCGAATACTACGAAGCAAAGACTGACGCTGACCGTGCAGAAGAGCGTGTGAAGCGACTACGGGCGCAAATTGAGTTGCTTATTGGTGACGCTGAAGCAGTTGAGTTTGACGGCAAGGTGCTTGCAACGTTCAAAGCAACCAAGTCAAGCGAAACGTTTGACACAAAGGCGTTCAAGGAAGCGCACCCCGACATGGTGAAACAGTTCATGAAGCCCAAGGCTGGTTATCGAGTTCTGCGAGTAAAGGAGATTGACTAATGCGCAAGGGCTACATTCATTTGTCAATTGAGCGCAGTCTGACGGGTGAAGGCTGGATAGTGATTTTGCATTATCCAGCCGAACAAGTTGTGATTGGCAAGTTCAAGACAGAAAAGAAAGCAAGACGCTGTGTTGATCGCATTTACAAATCACTTGGCAAGACGGAACCCAATACAACGGGCTACAGAAAGCCACTAGGTGAATGGCGAAAGTCATGACTTACTGTCAAATGTGTCGTTCAGCAGTTTGTGATCACGCACGAAAGGAGGAAACGTTGCGAAGCACTAAAGACACATTCAGTCCTATTGCAACAGCAGTGGCAATTTTGGTACTTATCTTGATCGCTGGCTTTATCAAGTAGAATAGATACCCACTAAAAAAGGAAATCTATGTCAGACATTCAAGAAATTGACTTTACAAATGGCGCAATTGCAGTGACAAAGGAATTCACAGCAGAGGAAGCACTTGCTTGTTCGCTTGAAAACCCGGAGTATTGCGAAGCGTGTCAGTAATGCAGTAAATTAAACCTATTGAAAGGGGAGAAATGAAAAAGAAAGAGCTACACATTGCGTTAGATCGAATTCAAGGGCTGACGCTGACACTTGCTTTGGAACGTTTGGGCAAATTAATACCAATTCCAAACATGAAAGGCAAAACAAGAGCAGAAGACGTTGCTTATCGAGACGGCTGGTTTGCTTGCTACACAGCATTGCTTGAAATCAGTGATCAACTTGAATACGAAATGAAAGCAAAGACAAATTTGCGTGGCTTCATGTCACTGTCAGATCTACGTCAAATTAACAAAGAATTTAGGGGAAACTAATGGACAAAGAACAACTTGACATGTTGCGGTTAATGCACCAGCCCGACAAAAAGGGTCTGTGCTGTAGAACATGCGTGCAACTGATACCGGGCGGAAAGCCAATTGACGGTGCAGGGCTGGCATTCCCAAGCATTTTCCCCTGCGTTGTGTCGAGACTGCTTGACGCACTAGAGGAAGCAAACGTTAATGTCTGATACAACATTCGAATTCACAGCCCGGTGCCCGCAGTGCAAGACGCTGAACACAATGGTGGTTGATCGCAAGGCGTTTGAAATGTGGCAGTCAGGCGTATTCATTCAAGACGCATTTCCCAATTTGACTACTGACGAACGTGAAATCATGCAGACTGGCACTTGTGGTCAATGCTGGGAAAAAATGTTTGCGAGCGTGGAAAATGTTTGAAACATTTGATGATTACGTTGCACGCAATAACGTCATGTCTGAAGACTTACCGACGGCATTCGGAAAATGGATGCAAATTCAATTTGGTTGGAACGGATCGTTTATAGAGGGGGAAGAATGAACTCAATAATTGTGATCTTGTGTATCTGGGCGTTGGCTGTCATGGCACTAAGGAAGAACTAATGACCCCCGCTGAACGCAAAGCACTACGAGAACTAGCATTTGAGAAGAGTATGAACATTACTCATAATGATGATTGCTATAAGTATCATGGCTGGTGTGCAGTAACCAAACTACTAGATTGGTCCGAAAACGCTTGGTCCGATGGTTACGGTGAAGGCTATAAGGACGAGGAGAGCCAATGACCCACGCTGAACGCAAAGCACTACGAGAGAAGCACTGGCCTTACAGAGACAAGCGATGGGTCGAGTGGTGCGGTTGGTGTGGACATGAGTATCGGTGCGACACAATCAAGGTGCTGGACTATCTTGATTTAATCGAACCAATGCCACAAGAAATCAACTGGGCTGGTGGCAAATGACAGTTTGTGTTGCGCTGAAAACCCCCGACGGCGTTTGGATAGGTGCAGACAGTCTTGCTTCAGATCAAGACTTAGCTTCAGTTTCAGCGTCACCTAAATGTGGCAAGTTTGGCAATCTGCTTATTGGTTTTGCTGGGTCATGGAAAGTGGGTCAGCAAATCTTTGAAATGGCAGGCAAAGCAAATCAGCCCACAATGAAGCAGATACTTGATAACTTCACGACAGAGATCAAAGACTGGTCGTTGCTGTTCGTTGAAAACGGCAAGATTTACGAGGTTGATGAAGAACTAGCGTGTCTTGAAGCGATCACAGTCAAAGGCTATTCGTATTCAGCAATTGGTTCAGGCGCACCAGTCGCTTTAGGTGCGCTGTATGTCAGTCATGAAGACGAAAGCAGTCTTATGCGGGCTTTAGAGGCAAGCGCAGAACACACGCCAAACGTTCGTGGGCCGTTTAGAATTGTTTCAAGTTAAGGAGAATAATGTTATTAAAAGGAAATTGTCTAGACACACTAAAGACGTTGGAAGACAACAGCGTTGATTCCATTGTGACCGACCCACCCTACGAACTGGGCTTCATGGGTAAGTCGTGGGATAACTCCGGCATTGCGTACAACCCCGAACTATGGTCTGAGTGCCTACGAGTTCTAAAGCCAGGTGGACACCTCCTAGCCTTTTCGGGCAGTCGCACCTATCACCGCATGGCAGTTGCCATCGAAGACGCTGGGTTTGAGATACGTGACCAAATCATGTGGATCTACGGTTCTGGTTTTCCCAAGTCGCTTGACGTTAGCAAGGCGATAGACAAAGCGGCTGGGGCAGAACGGCCCAACCGAACTGTTGAAACAGGTGGCAAATCAGGTTCTCACGAAAACCCAACTCGTCACGTCACCAATGCAGGAACCCCCGCCACCCCCGAAGCCCAACAATGGCAAGGCTGGGGAACAGCCCTAAAGCCAGCCCACGAACCTATCGTGGTCGCTCGCAAACCCCTAATCGGTACGGTCGCTAATAACGTCCTGACCTACGGCACAGGTGCGCTGAACATTGACGGGTCGAGGGTGAGCTTGCAAGACGGGGAAATCAAGGTCGGCGGCTTCGGCAACGGGGGCATTGGCTTCGGTGGTGGTGACGCTTCAGATGTTGAGTGGCAAGAAGACACTAAGGGTCGCTGGCCTGCCAACGTCATCCACGACGGGTCAGATGAAGTGCTGGCAGGGTTCCCAAACGCTAAGGGCAAAGTAGGGATGAAACACATTTCTAAGTTTTCATTTACTGTTGGAGAAGAGGTTAAAGGCGCAAAGTTTGAAAGTCAAGCAGGTCTAGGAGATGACGGCTCCGCCGCTCGCTTTTTCTACTGCGCTAAGGCAAGCAAGGCAGAGCGCAACGCTGGGCTAGAGGGGTTGCCGGAACGTCGCCAAGATGAGGACGATTACGAAAGGGCTGGCACTACAAACCCTCGGAACAGAAGCCAAGCCCTACGCCAGAACTTCCACCCCACCGTTAAGCCATTAGCACTAATGCGCTACCTCATCAAGCTCGTCACCCCACCCAACGGCCTTGTACTAGATCCGTTCTTGGGTAGTGGCTCAACCGCCGTCGCAGCAATACTGGAGGGATTCAACTGGGTGGGCTGTGAGATGACCGAGGACTACTGGCCAATCATTGAGGCAAGAGTTAAATGGGCAAAAAAACAAGCAACTGAAAAACCTGAAACATTGTTTTGATTTGTCACTACGTCAGAACGCAATGGGCGCAAGCATGTCACTATGTGATACTATAAAGAGGCTATTCTTGGCTTTCGTGTTTGTATAAAAACAGCGCCAAAGGATAATCATGATCGTAAGAACGCATAGGGGCAAATTCATGCGAACGCCCGAACAAATCGCTAAAGATCACGAAGCCGCAGAAATGCGAAGTCGTGCAATGTCATACGCCGCAATTGGCAGACATTTTGGCGTGTCAAAGCAAACTGCACACAACATGGTTGAACGTGCAATTTCAGACATTCCAAGAGAGGCTACTGAAGAGGTCGTTCGTCTCGAATTAGAAAAACTTGATTTCTTAGAACGCACGCTTTACGACATTATGCAGAAAGAACACCTGATTGTGACTGCTTCAGGCAAAGTCGCAACAGTTGATGGTGTGCCACTGCCTGATGACAGCGTGACTATGAAAGCCATTGACGGACTGTTGAAAGTGTCAGAGCGTAGGGGCAAAATCTTAGGTATCAACGCACCTACAAAGCACGAAGTTATCACCCTAGACATTGTTGAAGCAGAGATCAGAAGGCTTGAAGCAGAACTAGGGGCAGATGATGACAACGAAGCAACAGAAATTGCAGGAATTGAAACGCCTGCAGAATTACCTGAAGGCTGAACAAGCACAGGAAATTCGTAAAGCAAACGAAGCATTAACACGATCACGCTACAGAGAGCTGGCAAGACCTAATCAATTACCACCAGACGGCGATTGGTCGTTATGGTTAGTAATGGCAGGTCGTGGCTTTGGTAAGACGTGGATTGGTGCGGGCTGGTTAATCGAAAAAGCATTGCAACAGCCCGAAACTGACTGGGCGATTGTTGCACCGACATTTACAGACGTAAGACGAACTTGCGTTGAAGGGTCTTCAGGCATTCTTAAAGCACTGACGCCCGAACAAATGTCAAAGACGTTCTATAACAAATCAAATGGGCAGATCACATTGCCTAATGGTTCAAAACTGCACATGATTTCTGCAGACGAACCAGAGCGTGCTAGAGGCTTGAACCTGTCAGGCGCATGGCTAGACGAAGTAGGTTCTTGGCGATACTCTGAAACTTGGTATGAGGGTCTAGCACCCGCACTGCGAATTGGTAATCCTCAAGTAGTTGCTACAACAACGCCTAGACCAACGAAACTGTTGAAAGACTGGACAAGTCGCACAGATAATTCAGTTGTGATCACTAGAGGAAGCACGTTCGACAACGCCGCAAACTTATCTGAAGCCGCATTGAAAGAGTTGCGTGCAAGATACGAAGGCACACGAATTGGCCGTCAAGAATTGTATGGTGAGTTAGTCACCGACGTTGAAGGCAGTTTGTGGAACTATGACTTACTTGAACCCTACAGAGTTAAAGAACTACCCGAATTCGTCAGGGTCGTTGTTGCAATTGACCCGGCGACCACGTCAGGCGAGGAAGCAGACGAAACGGGAATTGTGGTTGTTGCGAAAGGCATTGATGGGCGTGGCTATGTGCTGGCTGATCGTTCTTGTCGTGATACTCCTCTGGGCTGGGCTAATAGGGCTGTGCATGCCTACGAAGAGTTTCAAGCGGATTGCATTGTGGCTGAAAAAAATCAGGGCGGCGAGATGGTCGAAACAATCATCAAGCAAGTCAATCCATTGTTGCGATACAAGCCAGTCTGGGCGAAAGTCAATAAGCGACTTCGTGCAGAACCGACTGTAGGTCTTTACGAACAAGGGCGCATAAGTCACTACGGTAATTTGAGTGTGCTTGAAGAACAAATGGTGACGTGGGTGCCCGACAGTGGTTATTCACCAGACCGTCTTGACGCTTTAGTTCATGGGCTGACTGAATTGGGCTTTGCTACTGGTTCTAGTGCAGATCGTTTCTTTGCTTCATTAGCTCCAAGTTGCCCGTCATGTGGCACACCAAACGCTTATGACGCAGTTTCATGCTTAAACTGTGGTCATCTATTTTCACAACCTGAACCACCACAGACTTCCGGTGGCTTCCCAATTATCTAAGGACACAAGTGGCGCTATTCAGTCGCAAAGATAAAAACGCTGAACTTGCTAAGGCAGTCGCTGACGAAATCGCTAAGTCGCTTGCTGGTACGCCAATGGGTAGTAGCGGGTATTCAGTTGCTTCAGCGGCTTCACCTTATTCAGGCGTTGCTGGTGACACACTGATCAACAGTTCAAACGCTAACGGTGTCGCTGTGCCTATGCCACGACCCGGTGCTGACTTTGGTTCAATGCTTGGTCCGTCTGCACCGCTATTGCCAATGCCTATTGACCCGGTTCTTGATGAGTCCGGTCGAGCAATGCCTCGTAAGTATGAATACCAGGTGGCAACCAACCTAAACCTTACGCAGACTGAAGTTCCGTTTGCGATTTTGAAGGGCTTGACAGAACAGTGCGACATTGTTCACCGGGCTATTGAAATTCGAGTTGCTGACATTATCAAGC
>Ga0214192_1001726_pt1 | contig 11860 bp, 10 predicted proteins | sample TroBogEpilimnion_44_FD_153030 | JGI IMG/M metagenome (GOLD analysis project Ga0214192, IMG submission 153030) | Freshwater microbial communities from Trout Bog Lake, WI - 29JUL2008 epilimnion | ecosystem: Environmental > Aquatic > Freshwater > Lake > Epilimnion/Euphotic zone | place: Trout Bog... | reverse complement strand
TAGCGGGTGCCCCGTTTCCGGGTGCAGCCCGCGCTCGCGAGCGCCGCGCCCGCCGCGCCGAGCGTGCCGAGAAAGGTCCTCCTCGATAGTTGCCTCACCAGCTGTACCTCTCCTCGCGCCATGGATCTCCGTGCATGTGATAACCGCTTCTCTCCCAGAATCCCGCCTCGTCCTTCTCCGTCAGCTCAAGCCCCGCCAGCCACTTCGCGCTTTTCCACGCATACAGACGCGGCACGATCAGCCGCGCCGGCCCGCCATGGTCAAGGGTCAGCGGCTCGCCGTCGTGCAGAATCGCCACCAGCGCGTCTTCCGCCAGGAACTCATCGAGGGGCAGATTCGTGGTGAACCCGCGGTCGTAGCCATGCGCCACCACGAACCCCGCACCGGGCGCGATACCGCCCGCGCGGTCCACCAGTTCCCGCGTCGAAACACCCTCCCACAAATTGCCCAGGCGGCTCCAGCGCGTCACACAATGAAAATCCGCAAACACTTTCACACGAGGCAGTTGAGAGAATTCCTTCCAGTTCCACTCCACCCCGCGTCCCACTTTCCCGAACATCCGCAGCCGCCAGCTTTCGAGTTCCACGCGCGGCGGGCCGCTCACGCCCAGCTCCACCCGCGGCGGGCCGCTCACACCCAGTTCCACCCGCGGCGGGCCGCTCGCGTCCAGTTCCACGCGCGGCGGGCCGCTCACATCGAGCACCGGCCACTTTCTGGTCCGCGACTGCCCCGGCGGCAACCGCTTCTCCCGCCGCGCATCCGGACTGATCACCGCTCCCTCCGGCGCATCCGCCGGCTCCGGCACCCGTTCGCCCTGCTCGCGCTCTTTGTCCATCCAGAAGCTCATCGCCGATTCGCTGCCTGCCCCGGCTACGATTATCCTCTGCATCGTTCGTTCTCCTCAGCGCCGATTGACGGAGTGCCGATTGACGAAATCCGCTTCCCGGTTCAACATAGTGTCTTGCTGCCTTTCCCGATCGCCGCAGCCGGAACCAGCCTGGACCCGCCGCGCGCCAGCCGGCTCCAACAATTCTGCCGGCGGGCCCGGCCGCTCTCCAGTTGGATCCGCCTCGTTCTTCTGCTCGGCGTGTGCGCCGCCCTCGCCCCGGCCGGCCTCATCAACTCCAGCGCCGTCGATACGTCACTGTTCGACCTCACGCCGTTCGCTTCAGGCCTCGCCTTCCCCGCCGGTGTTCAAACGCTCGGCAACGGTTCCATCGTGGTGGAAACCAGCCCCGGCTACGGCAGCACGCCGGGCCAGTTGCTCGCTTTTTCCTCCACCGGAGCCGGCGGCGGCACCGTCTACACCAGCAGCACCAACGGGCTGCTGACCGGCTCGGCGGTGGTGGGCAACTACTACGCCGTGGGCGCCGACACCAGCGTCATCGGCCCCGGCCTCGGCAGCACCATCCAGTTGCTGAAGCCCGGAGCCACAGCCAGCGCCCCGGCCTCGCTCGTCGCCACCATTCAGCTCGGTTATCCCTCTCCCTGGCAACATCCCAGCGTGGGACTGGCGGCCGAACCCACGCCCGGCGTGCCCGGCTCCTACAATCTGGTCATCAACGTCGGCTCGCAGTACGACAACGTGGCCACGCCGTCCACCGCCACGGTCGCCCTCAGCGGAACCGGCTTTGCCTCCATCCCCGCCACCAGCCTGCAGGGCGATTCCCTCTACATGCTGACCATCAGCGAGACCGGTGCCCAGCCCGCCGTCACCTCCGTCCGGCAGGTGGCGACCGGCGTCCGCAACGTCTTCGGCATGACGTTCGACAGCTCCGGAAACCTGTGGTTTGCCGACAACGGGATGGACTTTCTCCCGCCCGGCAGCACCCAGCCCGTGCCGCCCTCCGGCGAGCCGCCCCAGGCCGACGAACTCAACGTGCTCTCGGCGGCCCAGCTGGCTTCCGGCAGCCCGCCCAACTACGGTTTCCCCACCTGCTACATCCAGTACGCCTGGGGGAGCATTCCCGGCGTCCCGGTGGGCAGCGGCTGCACCCAGCCCGTGATGGCCTTTCAGCCCGTCACAGACGGCACGGGAGTTCACCAGCTGATCGGCGCCACACAGGTTGCGCTCGCCCCCGCCAGCTTTCCGGCCGGATTCAACGACGGCATTTTCGTCGGCTTCACCGGCGACGGCGGTCCGAATAACAACGGCGGCATGGCCTACTACTCTTTCGCCACCAACCAGTACACGCAGTTCATCGAAAGCACCAATGTGGATAACATCATCGGGCTTTCCTCCACGGCCGATGCCCTCTATTTCACCGACGCCGGAACGGGCACCGTTTACGAACTCACATCGTCGGCGCCCGAACCTGGCACGGCACTGACCGCGGCGCTGGGGCTCGCTTTTGCCTTCTGGCGGATGCGCCGCCGCGCCTGACCGCCAGGGCGCCGTCGCGGGCGGACGCGACGGCCCGCCCGCTCATCGCAGTGCTGCCCTCGGCGCCGGCCCGCCCGCGCGATGTCGCTCCCGCCGCAGGCGCCCGGCCCGCCGCACGCGCCCGCCGCAGCCGCCAGCGGTCCGCAGTCTCGTCTTGCCTCAGTCTCGTCTGGCCGCAGTCTCGTCTTGCCTCTGTATTTTTGGATCCGCCCCATCGAGAATAACGTTCGCCGCTTCAGGCTTTTCGGGTGTAGGATGGAACCAATTCCTCTTTCACAGAACGGAATCCCGCATCCGGATTCCGGCACAGAACGGAATCCCGCATCCGGATTCCGGCACAGAGAGGGATTCCGCTTCCGGAAATCGGAAGCGCCGCAAACGGTTGTCGAGTTGCTACGGAGGATACCGTGGATACGAGGTTCGGATTCATTTCCGCTCTCGCGCTGACCGCCTTACTGGCGCCCGCCCCGCTGTGCGCGCAATACATTCTGCATGGCGCCGACGGCCCGGTTCATCTGCTCGGCACCGACGCCGCCACGCTCGAACTGAACGAATCCCGCAAGGATCTGCCCTGCACCCTGAACCCCGTCAAGCCGACGCTCGGCTTCGACCTCCGCTTCCACGCCGGCTACGAAATCAACGTGCCGCTGCGCGAAATCGCAGGCAGCGGCAACCTGCTCACCGTCATTTTCCGCGTGGCCCCGGCCAGCCGCAAAGACGCGCCCATCTATTTCAGCCAGAAGTTCACCGTGCCTTCCCTCGATGAAGAGGCCCGCGGCGATGCCTGGCTGCAGGGCGGCTTCGACATCGGCGAGGGCGAATACCACATCGACTGGCTGATGCGTGACAAATCGGAACGCGTTTGTTCCAGTTCGTGGGATTCCACCGCGGCCCTCCCCGGCCACGATAAGGACACCCGCCTCAGCCTCACGCGCGAGGCCATCGAAGCCTCGGCCGACAACTTTTTCTACAGTGAACCGGCGGTTGAACGTGCGGCCTCCGACGCCCTGAAAGTAAAGGTGCTGATTAATTTCGCCCCGCAGACCAGCGGAGCCTCGGCGATGCGGCCGGTCGACACCTCGGCCCTCATCTCTATCCTGCGCAATATCTCCCGCGAGCCGCGCATCGGCCGGTTTTCGGTGGTTGCGTTCAATATGCAGGAGCAGCGGGTGCTTTATAAGAACGAGGATGCCGAGCAGATCGATTTCCCGCAGCTCGGCCAGGCCCTGTCGCAGGCGAAATTCGGCATGGTCGACTACAAGCGCCTGGTGGATAAGCACTCCGACAGCGATTTCCTCGCCGGACTGCTGAACGACGAACTGGCCAACCCCGATGCCGACGCCGTCATCTTCGCCGGCCCCAAGGTGATGCTGGATGAGGGCATCCCGCAGGAGAGCCTGCGCGACATCGCCGGACTCCCCTGCCCGGTTTTCTACATGAATTTCAACCTCGACCCGGTGAAAAACCCGTGGCGGGACTCGATCGGCAACGTGGTCCGGAAGCTGCGGGGCTACGAATACACCATCAGCCGCCCGCGGGATCTGTGGGCGTCCTGGTCCGATATAATGAACCGAGTGGTTAAATTGAAACGCAATATGCCCTCCGTCGCGTCATCACGGTAGACAATGCTACTCAGTTTGGGCCGTACGCTTCCGGCCACGCTCGCTGCACTCCTGCTCCTCGGCGCCGTCACCCCGGCTGTGCCCCAGCGTTTCACCGACCCCGACACGCTGGCTCCGGCCTACCCGACGCCCCAGACCGTTGTCGACCAGATGCTGACCGCCGCCCAGGTGAAGCCGGGCGAAACCGTGTATGACCTCGGCTGCGGAGACGGAAGAATCGTGATCGCCGCCGCGCGGAAGTTCCACGCCAGGGCGGTGGGCATTGAAATCCGCCGCGACATCTATGAGAAGACTGCCGCAAACGTTGCGGCGCTGGGCCTCGGCGATCAGGTGAGGATTGTGCTGGGCAATGCGCTGCACTACGACATCAGTCCGGCTGACGTAGTAACTCTTTACCTGCTAACAAGTTCCAACGACAGACTGAAACCGGAGCTGGAACACTATCTCAAGCCCACCGCGCGCGTTGTTTCACACGACTACGAGATCCGCGGCTGGAAGCCGGAGACGGTTTCCCACATGGTGGTGGAAGGCCGGCCGCACGTGGTTTACGTCTACCGGATGTCGACGCGGTAGCTAGTGCGGCGATCGCGCCGCGCGTCAGCTGACTAACCGGTCCTATTCCGCGTGGGTACCGATCCACACCCAGACGACGGTGTCCCCGTTTTGCCATGCGATCGCCCGGTAGTGATCCCCGATACGAATCGAATAACGATCTTCGTTGCCCTGAAGCCGCCGGAACCGCAGCGCCGGATGCCTCGCATTCTCCCGCCACAGCTGGTAGTTCTTGACAGCGAGATCCTGCACCTCGCCTGGCAATTCCCGGAACAGCGTCCAGAACCGCCGCGTCGCGACGGATCTCACCCCCGCCGCGGCCACTCCCGAAGCAACCCCTGCGCCGCTTCGCGTTCGGCTTCTTCAAACAGGCCATCCAGCTTTCCGCCCGCCGCGTCGGCATCCATCCGCCCATCCCACCGGGCCTCCTCGCGCACGCGCAGCCACTCGACAATCCGCCGGTACTCCGCTGGCGCAAGCCCTTCGATGGCCGCTTCAATCTCTTCCACTCGGCTCATGCCTGGAGTCTAACACCATCGGGAAGCGTCTGTTTTCCGTGCCCGCCCTCTATGCCGTTTACGAAACCGGCCCGCCGCGCGGCAATAAAAAAACGGCGGCCCGTTGCCGAGCCGCCGCCGAACTTCTCAACTACTGAACTGCTCTGCTTCGCTTCTACTTCGCCGACGCGAAGCGCTTTTCCACTTCCGCCCAGTTCACCACGCCCCACCACGCGCCAACGTAATCGGGACGGCGGTTCTGATACTTCAGGTAGTAGGCATGCTCCCAGACATCGAGACCGAGCACCGGGAACTTGCCTTCCGAAAGGGGCGTATCCTGATTCGCCGTGGAGGAGACTTCCAGTTTGCCGCCGCTCACCGAGAGCCAGGCCCAGCCGGAGCCGAACCGGGTGGCCGCCGCCGCGTTGAACTTTTCCCTGAAGCCGTCGAAGCTGCCGAAGGCCTGGTCGATGGCCGCCGCCAGTTCGCCGGCCGGAGCCGCCGCGCCGCCCGGCGCCTGCATGATCTGCCAGAACATGGAGTGGTTGTAGTGGCCGCCGCCGTTGTTGCGCACCGCGGTCCGGATCGCTTCCGGCACCGCGCTCAGGCCGTTGGCCAGCAGCTCTTCAATCGACTTCCCTTCCAGTTCCGGGGCCGATTCGAGCGCCTTGTTGAGGTTGGTCACGTAAGCGTTGTGGTGCTTGCCGTGATGGATCTCCATCGTCATCCTGTCGATAACCGGTTCGAGCGCGTCATGCGCGTAGGGCAGTGCGGGAAGTGTAAATGCCATGTCTTTTCTCCTTAAAATGACTAACGAACTTTCGATGCAGTAACTCTTCGCGCCGATGCCGGCAAATGCGGCTGACTCACCGGTTTTACGAACCGGCCCGTTCGAACGCGTCGGCCAGGCGGAACATCTTCTGCTCTTCAAAATGGTTGCACAGAATCTGCATCCCGACCGGCAGCCCGTCCTGCGTATTGCCGCACGGCACGCTCATGCAGGGAATGCCCGCGAGGCTGCCCGTGATGGTGTAGATGTCGGACAAATACATCTCCATCGGGTCGCTCATCTTTTCGCCGATTTTAAAGGCCGGGAAGGGCGACACCGGCGCCACGATCGCGTCGACGCCGGCAAACGCCCGCGTGAAGTCGCGTGTAATGAGGGCCCGCACCTTCTGCGCCTTCAGATAGTACGCGTCGTAATACCCGTGGCTCAGCACATACGTGCCCAGCATGATGCGCCGCTTCACTTCCGCGCCGAAGCCTTCGCCGCGACTCAGGGTGTACATGTCGTTCAGCGTCTTCGCATCGGGCGAGCGGTAGGAATAGCGCACGCCGTCGTAGCGCGCCAGGTTCGAACTCGCCTCCGCCGTACAAATCACGTAGTAGGCCGCCACCGCGTAATCGGTCGCCGGCAGACTGATTTCGCTCACCTCGCAGCCGAGCTGCTTCAGCCGCTCGATGCCCTTGCCGACCAGGTCGGCCGTTTCGCCGGTGGCGTGCTTCATGTACTCGGACGGGACGCCGATCTTCATCCCGCGCACGTCGCCCGTGAGGCCCGCCGCGTAATCCGGCACCGGCGCGTCGGCCGAGGTGGAATCCATGGGGTCGCGCCCCGCGATGGCTTCGAGAAGCGTGGCGGCATCGCGTACGTTGCGAGCGAACGGTCCAATATGATCGAGCGAACTGGCAAAGGCCACGAGGCCGTAGCGCGAAACGCGCCCGTAGGTGGGCGTTACGCCGACCACGCCGCAGAACGACGCCGGCTGGCGGATCGAGCCGCCCGTATCCGAACCGAGCGACACCACCGCCGTATCCTGCGCCACCACCGCCGCCGAACCGCCGCTGGATCCACCCGGCACCCTGTCGAGCGCCACCGGATTCCGCACCGCCCCGAACGCGCTGTTCTCGTTCGACGAACCCATGGCGAACTCGTCGCAATTGGTCTTGCCGATAATCACGCCGCCGGCCGCCTCCAGCCGCTCAATGGCCGTCGCATCGTAGGGAGGCACGAACTTTTCCAGCATCTTCGAGGCGCAGGTGGTCCGCAGCCCCTTCGTCAGAATGACGTCCTTGATGGCAACCGGCGTTCCCGCCAGCCGCCCGGGATCCTCGCCCGCCGCAATCTTCGCATCCACCCGCGCCGCCGCTTCCAGCGCGCGCTCGGGCGAAAGCATCAGATACGCGTTCGTCTTCGGGTTTTCGCGTTCAGCAAAGGCCAGCGCCTCGCGCGCAATCTCCACGGCGCTGAACTCTTTCTTCAGCAGCCCTTCGCGAATACTGGTGACCGTACGGCTCATCGTTCGATCACCTTCGGAACCTTGTAATAGCCGCCGCCCGCCAGCGGGGCATTGGCGAGCGCCGCCTCATTGCCGAGCGGTGCGCGCTCCACGTCCGGACGCAGCGTCGCCGTTTCGCCGGCGTCGTAGAGCACCTGAGACATCGGCTCGACGCCATCGGTGTCGATCTCCGCCAGCCGGTCCATATGTTCCAGCACGGCTCCTAAATCGTGAGTCATCCGGCCCACTTCTTCGTCGCTCAGCGCCAGATTCGCCAGCCTGGCGACGTATCTCACCTGTTCTTCTGTCAGCTTCAATGTTTTGGATTTCCTCTACGCCGTCGCCCGCCGCCGCGCGGCCTTGTAAATGCGCCGCAGCCCCGGATCGGCAATCCCGTCGGCCTCATCCACGCTGCCCGCCGGCGGCCGCAGTTCCAGTTCCAGCTCTTCCGCACCCGCCCGGCCCGGCCCGATTCGCGGCGGCACCACAATGCACTGAATGTCCGCCACCATTTCCGGCCCCACCGCGCGCTCCAGATTCCGCAGAATCTGATACCGCAGACTCCGCAGATTCTTCTGCCAGATTTCGTCTTCCACCTCGACCACCAGCGTCGAGCCCTTCAGCCGCACCGCCCGCGTCCGCGCCGCGATCTTTTTTCCCACCGCGCGCTTCCACGCCCCGCAGGCAATCTTCTCCTGACTGATGAGATCCGCGGCCCCGTCCCATCGCGCGATAATGCGGCTGGCCTGTTTCATTGGGATGCACACGATCATAGCAAAACCGCCCCGCCGGACAGCCCACCGGCAGCACCGCCCGCAGTCGGCCTCGCACAGCCGGTTCCGACGATCCGATCTGCCCTCCCCCGTCCCCGCGGTCCGGCGGCCGGCAACGCCATTGCAAAGCACGCAGCGACGCCTGGATACAGCGGGACGAACGGCGTAATCGCTTCCTGAACGCTCTTCAGCCGGTCCTGAACGCCCTTCAGCCGGTCCTGAACGCTCTTCAGCCGGAAGCTGGAAAAATTACCGTGCCGAGCCAATTCGCCGGTGCCGTGCACAGCATTCCCGCGACGCAATTTCCCGGCAGACCATGATCGACTCCGGCCGTAGCTCGCCGCGGCCTCTGCTTTTCAGATGACCGTGCCTCTCATATGCCCGTGGCTCACGAAAACTATGAAGCGAGGGCCGTGAAACGATTGAAAAATATCCGCGAAACAGAAATGCTGGCGGAGCAATGGCGATCACGCGACCGGGCTCACACGCGCGGACTCGGAAGACAGCTTGCAGTCATTTGACGGCTTTCCACCGTTTCTTCTTCGCGTGAGCTTCGGAGCGTGAGCTTCGTCGCACGTTCTTCGTCACATTTATCGTCGCCTGTATCGTCGCCTGTATCGTCGCCTGTATCGTCGCCTGTACCCCGCAAATCCGGGCCGAATGCGCGAATTGTATGCGGAAATGTGGTGAGATTCAGGCGCTTGAAGGATACTAAAAACTTGATGACCCTGAGCACGCACCGCAGTCACGAATGCGAATCTGCCCGGACGGGCGAATGCTGTTCACCGACGTCGGTCCGCCTGCCCGGTCGGCCCGCCCGACGAGGCAGAATACATCCCGCGGTGGAAGCATTGCGCGTTCCCTTGCTGGTCGTATTTTTACTACTGTCGTTTGGCGTCTTCGCCTCAGCCCAACTCGCTACGGGCGTCATCCAGACGATAGCCGGGATACCGGGCAGCGGAGGTACGACCGGGAACGGCGGAAGCGCGCTCAACGCTCAGTTGAACGCGCCAATAGCTGTTGCATTCGATGCCAGCGGCAATATGTACGTGGCCGATTACGCAAACTGCGCGATTCGCAAGGTGTCGGCGGGCACCCGTGTTATCACCACCGTGGCTGGGATCCTGGGCCAGTGTGGTTACTCCGGGGACGGCGGGCCGGCGACCAGCGCTTTGCTGAGCAGCCCTTGGGGTATAGCGTTCGATTCCACCGGAAACCTTTACCTTTCCGATGCCGGCAACAATGTGATTCGCAAGGTCTCGGCGGCCGACGGCACCATTAGTACGGTAGCCGGCGTCCAGGGAGAGTCCGGCTACAACGGCGACGGTATTCCGGCGGCCGCCGCCTGGCTCGGCTACCCGCTGGGCCTCGCATTCGATTCAGCTGACAACCTGTATATTGCCGACTATCAAAACAACGTGGTTCGCGAGGTATCGGCAGCAACCGGTTACATCAGCACGGTCGCCGGAATCCCGCAAATCCCGGGCTGCTCCGGCGATCAGGGACCGGCAATCAACGCGGGACTGGGGGGGCCCACAGGCGTCGCGCTCGACCCACAGGGCAATCTGTACATTGCCGATTACGCGGACCACCTGATTCGCCAGGTATTGGCGGGAAGCGGCATCATCATCACGGCCGCGGGTTCGCCCTGCAGCGCCGGTTATAGCGGAGACGGCGGATACGCATTCGGAGCGCAGTGGTATGGACCGACTGACGTCAAGGTGGATGCCGCAGGCAACCTGTTTATCGCCGATATCGACAACGCCATCATTCGCGAGGTATCGGCGAGCACCGGCAACATCAACACGGTGGCCGGTACGCCGCAGGCCGCCGGCTTCGGCGGCGACGGAGGACCGGCGACATCAGCGCAGCTATACGGACCGTACGGCATCGGGCTGGATTCGAATGGCAATTTGTACATTGCCGATGCCCTCAATGAGGTGGTTCGTGAAGTCGGAGGGCTCGGAGGCGTGGCTCCGCCTCAAATCGGGACGGCCGAAGGCTCCGCAACCGTGCCTGGCGACAGCAGCGATGGCGCCTACGGGCAGGTATATATATACGGTGGCGGCCACTTCAATTCCGGCGTCCAGGTCAGGAGCATCACCTGGTACAGCAATCTCTCCGGCGGCGCGTCTCTTATTACGCCGATTCTCTTCGAACAAACCGGGACCAGTCCTGCCGTGTACACCATCCGGGGCGTTGGGGCGACGGTAAACTCTACGAACTCCACGTCGCCGCAAACGGCGCCATTCGTCCTGCTGTACGGCACCGACAAGACGACGAACGGCAATTTCACGTGGGGCTTTGTAAATTCTTCGGTGAACGCCAGCGGCGTGCAGGGTGCAACCAGCGCCGGGGCGGTGGACTTCACTTCGAACAATCTCACGGGCCCGGGCGTTGGCGGGGAGGGTACAACCAATGAGTGGTACTTCACGCCCTACAGTTTCGGCCCGTCGATTACGCTGAATCTCGGTTACGGCTTCGGGCTTGGCGGCGGCGGGAACTTCAGCCTGTATACAGGGGGGGCCCGCAACTACTCCGCGTTCATGAGCGGAAGTCAGGCCTCGGGCACGGCACTCTCGGCCGCACCCAATCCTTCGATTGCGGGACAGAACGTGACGTTTACCGCGACCGTTACACCGTCGGACGCGACCGGAACCGTGACGTTCCTGGACGGGACGACCACGCTGGGAACGGGAACGCTCAACGGCGGCGTGGCGACCTACTCGACGGCGGCGCTGTCGCCGGGAACGCACTCGATCACCGCGGTGTACGGCGGCGACCGCAACTACCCGGGCAGCACGTCGGCGGCAGTCAGCCAGACGGTGGGCGGCGCGAGCCAGTCGATCAGCTTCAGCGCGTTGCCGAACGAGGCCTTCGGCACGGCTCCGTTTTCGGTGAGCGCAACGGCGAGTTCCGAACTTCCCGTGAGCTTTGCTTCGACGACCTCGACAACCTGCAGCGTGTCGGGCGCAATCGTCACGCTGCTGGCTTTGGGAACCTGCACGATTGAGGCGACCCAGCCCGGGGACTCCAATTACGCGGCCGCTGCGCCGGTGGACCAGAGCTTTACGGTAACGCAGGGGAGCCAGACGATCAGCTTCGGCACGCAGTCGGCCCGGACTTACGGAGCGGCGCCCTTCACAATCAGCGCGACGGCGACGTCGGGTCTGCCGGTCACTTTCGCCACCGTCAATACGCTGATCAACGTTCAGTTCGGCATTGGCGGAACGCCGCAGCAGACCGGGCCGGGCGCCATCGGGAATTCGGGCGATACGTGGAATTTACTGAAAGGTACCGGCGGGAACGGCGTCACGGGATCGAATGTGGCGGTGGTGGACAGCAAGGGGAATCCGTCGCCGGTTACGGTCAGCTGGAATGGGACGGGGCTCTATAACAACGGGCCGGGTGCGTTCACCGGTACGCCGTGGGCCAATCTGGTCTATGGCTACCTGTATTTCTTCGGTGGCACGCCGAAGACGCTGACGATTGCCGGCCTGACGCCCAACGCCGGGTATTCCCTGTACATGATCGCGCAACCCGGAGCGCCTTCGCGTCCCACGCAGTTCGCGGTGAATGGCGGGAGCCCGGTGTCGACCGATGGCAGCAACACTGCCAACACCATGATCAGCGGGAAGAACTATGCGCTGCTGAACGTGACCGCGGACGGCACCGGAGTGCTGAACGTCGCGATGTCGGCGCTCAGCAGCGAGGGCGAAGTCAACGGGTTCCAGTTAACCGGAACGTCGGCTTG
>Ga0214192_1001720_pt1 | contig 11890 bp, 13 predicted proteins | sample TroBogEpilimnion_44_FD_153030 | JGI IMG/M metagenome (GOLD analysis project Ga0214192, IMG submission 153030) | Freshwater microbial communities from Trout Bog Lake, WI - 29JUL2008 epilimnion | ecosystem: Environmental > Aquatic > Freshwater > Lake > Epilimnion/Euphotic zone | place: Trout Bog... | reverse complement strand
CGTTTGATCCTTCGGATTCCGGATTCATGTTCAATGAGCGGTATAAGGGTACCTTATATTTAACTGCCCGGTTAAAAAAACGAATCAAAACAGTTAAAAATTACAGGTCAGGGTAACCCCAAAATTCCCTGTCCCTGTATATTGGTCATAGTTGATTTTGGGTGAAATGTGGATCGTTCCCATTCCCGGGAAATTCTGATGGATTGCTGTTTTGATATGGCCCACACGTTCCAGATATCCAAAGAATGCGATGGCTCCGCCGACAGCGACAGCGGCACCGAGACCTGCAAATATATCATTCATCCCTTTTTCGCCGATTAGTTGTTCCAGCATGGTGGGATTATCCAATGTCACCAGGTTATTTATCCCTAACAAAAACAGGCCGCCACCGAAAACGGCACAAAGTCCTGCGCCCAGGACCTGGGTTTTAGTGGTCTTAAGCGATTCATTGAGCTGCTGCAGGGTGAGCTGATTTATATCCTTTACCTGGTAATCTTTGAAGTACCACTGGGCCTGCGAGAAGTTGGAAAGGATCAGAAGGGAGATAACAATCATGAGCTTTTTCATAGTGGCGGGATTAAAGGGTTTGCACTTTTGATTGATCTACCTAAAGATACGGAAAAGAAGCGTAAAATGCAAATCGGGAAGTGGGGTAATTAATTTTGCCGTAGCATATTTGAAAACTGCCTGAAGATCCCCTATCTTTGGGTTATGACCGATGTTCACAACCCAGCCACCCGCAGTTACAATATGAGCCGCATCCGGGGAAAGGATACCCAGCCCGAGATGCTGGTGAGGAGGTATTTGTTTGCCCATGGATTCCGGTACAGGCTGCATGATCCCAAACTGCCCGGCAAACCCGATATTGTATTACCCAAATACAAAACTGTAATTTTTGTGAATGGCTGCTTCTGGCATGGTCATAAGGGATGTTCCTATTTCGTGTTACCTAAAACACGGACTGAATGGTGGCTACAAAAGATCAAGGGAACAATGGCCCGGGATAAAGCTGCTGAAATTGGTTTAAATGTGCTCGGTTGGAAAGTTATTGTTGTTTGGGAATGCCAGTTAAAAAAGAACAGCCAAATTATTACCCTGACAAGTCTGCTAACAGAGATTTGTTAAATCCCATTTCTATTTAAATACAACATTGTCACTTTGGTAAAACAAATTCCAAACGTGACTTATAGTCCGTTGACTCATAATCAACAGTGAAATACTTTTAACCTTATGGATATAAGAACAAAAATCGGATTGCGAATCAGAGAATTAAGGAAAGCCAAAGGACTATCTCAGGAACAATTAGCCTTAAAAGCTGAGATTGACCGCACTTATATGGCGAGTGTGGAGAACGGGAAAAGGAATGTTGCAATAGTAAATATTGAAAAGATCATTTTGTCTCTTGATGAAAGCTTCGAATCATTTTTTAAAGGTTTAGAAAAGATTAGTAATGAATAAAATTAAAGTAATAGATCTGTTTAGTGGTTGCGGAGGATTCTCATATGGATTTGAATCTGCAGGTTATGAGGTTATTTTGGGTGTAGATAATGATAAGACTGCATTAGAAACCTTTAAAGCAAATCATAATGATGCAAAAATTTTATTAACTGACTTGCATCAGGAAAAGGCAATAGAGGATATTATTTTAGCTGTTGAAGGCCATAAGATTGATGTAATAATTGCTGGTCCGCCTTGTCAGGGATTTTCCTTAACTGGTTCTCGACAGATGAATGATGAAAGAAATAAACTGTTTTATTCAGTATTCAAGTTAGCTCAACGATTAAATCCCAAAGCTGTTATAATTGAAAATGTTCCAGGTCTTGCCACCCTTTATAACGGACGAGCAAAAGATGCTATACTTAATGAATTTAAAATATTAGAATTTACATGTAATTCTAAAATTCTCTTTGCTCCTGATTATGAAGTGCCACAAATAAGAAAGAGACTTTTCTTTGTTGGATTAAAGGCTGAACTTGGGATTTTTGAATTTCCTCAAGCTGTTCTTTCCCCTAAAAATTATAATACTACATCAATTGCAATAAGTGATTTGCCATCCAGAGAAAATGAGGTTGGGAATGAGGTTGATAAATATAACTCAGCTCCATTAAATATCTACCAACAGAAAATGAGAAATGGATCTGAAATTCTTTATAATCATGTTGCTACAAAGCATACAGATCATGTTATCAATGTTATATCTCAGGTTCCGGAAGGTGGAAATCATAAAGATTTACCTTCTGGTGTTGGCGATAGTAGAAAATTCAATGAGGCCTGGACACGATATCATAGTCAAAGACCTTCGAAGACAATTGATACAGGACATAGAAATCATTTTCATTACAAATGGAATAGAGTGCCCACAATTAGAGAAAGCGCTCGATTACAATCATTTCCTGACAAATTTGTCTTTTGCGGAACAAAAACTCTTCATAATAAATAGGTAAATAGTTGTCGCTAATTCGCTGTTCCACCTTTTCTTATCATTAATTGATTTCAGTATTTTTATTAACAATAACTTAATTTTCTGCCCTAATAAACTAACCTAATTTTATGGAAAGAAATAACTGGAAACGAGAAGAATTAATTTTGGCTTTTAATCTTTATTGTAAAATCCCTTTTGGACAATTTAATCAACGGAATTCTAAAGTAATAGAATTATCCGGAATTCTGGGAAGATCACCAGGTTCGGTAGCATTCAAACTTGTAAATTTTGCTAGTCTTGATCCATATCATCAAAATAGAGGTATTAAGGGAATGCAAAATGTGGGAAAACTAGATAAAGAAATTTACGCTGAATTTTCAAATAACTGGAATGATCTGATTTTTGAAAGTGAATGTTTGTTAAGTGAAAAATCGGGGAAAGGCATTTTAAAAGATACTATAAAGAAAGAAATAGAATTTGATGATAAAAAGGAAGGTGTTGAAATAATCCGCTCAGTTAAAACTCGAGTTAACCAATCTTTTTTTAGAACTGTGGTAATTTCAATTTATTCTAATAAATGTGCGGTTTCAAATATAGATCTGCCGGAATTACTTATTGCCAGTCATATAATTCCATGGGCAGCAAGTGTAAAGGATAGATTAAATCCTTCAAACGGAATTTGCTTATCCCCACTTTATGATAAATTATTTGATTCTGGATTAATGACCTTAACGGATGATTTCAAGGTGAAATATTCTAAACGATTAAAGGAAATATCTGATAAGAAGGTATATTTAGACTTTTTTGAAATTTATGAAAATCGACAAATTAATCTCCCGGATAAATTCTTCCCTAAGCCTGAGTTTCTTGATTTTCACAGAAAAAATATATTCAATAGCTAATCTATTTCTTCAAATAAGAATGAGTCCTCTAATTCTTCAATTGAAATACCGCTAAATCCATTCATTTTCAAATATTCACAAGCAGTTTCTTTATTTATAAATTGCATCGGATTACCATTCTCAGCCAATAACCATTCATTGCCATTGATAGTAATATTTTCTATTGGTCTCGCAACTAGTATCATAATATCAATATTTATTCCCCAAATATAGATACTTTGTTGGTAATTCCTTCTTTAAATCACATTGATTCATAAACTATTGAAGCTGTTTTTAATAAATCAGATGAATTAAGTCATTTAATCTTAACATCTTGGTCCAAAACCGATTATTAGGTTAGAGGAATTTCCATTTCCTAGTACCATAATTTATGGCATTTATGGTTCTGAAGGTATTAAATTAAGTTTGCACAATTCGCTTATAGGAATTCAAAATAGTATATCGAAATTGAATATTTTTTATTCAAATCTCCCGGTTCATTCTAAATGTTATGCATGGAGAAAAAATCATAAGATAGTTCATGCCCTTGTTGGTTCAGCCAATTTTTCAACCAATGGACTGACAACCCCTTTTAGGGAAGTTTTAGCTGAAACAACTTATGACACTTTTGAACCTTTAAATTTTTATATTCAAACAATATTGAACAATTCCATTTCTTGTCTTGAAATGGGAATTAGGGAATTGGTTGAACCAATTACTGAAGCCGAAACTTGCTTCTTATCATTGCTTGGTCGTAATGGTGAGGTTCAAAATATTGCCGGATTAAATTGGGGTTCAAATCCTGAAAATCATACAAAGCCAAATGACGCGTATATTAAAATAAGAAAGCAAGACCTTTTGTCATCCCCTAAATTTTTTCCGCCGAAACAACTTAATCCAGATATCATAGATAAAAGAGGTAGAATCCAAAGACATAATGATTCAATTGAAATTATTTGGGATGATGGAATTACAATGGAAGGATTATTTGAAGGCACACAATATAAAGACAAAATTAGTTATCCAAAACAAATAAGCTCATTTCCAGTTAAAAGTGAATTGGGAGAGTATATTAGGGGAAGAATAGGTGTTCCATTAGGGCAGCCAATAAGAAAACATCATTTAGAAAAATATGGCAGGGTTGATATCGAAGTTTCATTATTAGGTGAAGGCATTTATAAATTTGATTTTTCAGTTTAGTAATGTATTGAAAATTAAAGCAAATATTCAAAGAGTTCATTTTCAATTAAATTATATACTCCTGCAGAAAATTATGCAAGAAGAGTTATTAAACAGATTGAAGGTGAAACGATAGAGGCAAGGGAGGAGCTATTGATCCTCCGGAGTCATATATTCAGAACAGCTGTGCTTGAAGTTTATGGCAAACAATGTGCAATAAGCGGACTTAAAATAGACCCTAATTAAACAAACCCTTTTATTGGATGCCTGTCACATCAGCCCTTTTTCTCAAACTACGGATGACACAATTCATAATGGGATTGCCTTATCACCAACATTCCATCGTGCTTTCGACAATGGATTGATTGCAATAGATAATTACTACAGGCTACTGGTTCATCCAAAACTAAAAGATCATAACCCGGCCGCCGGTATCAAGCAATATGAGCATAAAACCATTTTTCTCCCCAAAGAAAAAATGTTTTATCCTTCTCTGCAACGGTTGGCAGAACATAGGGTGCGGTTTGGGTATCAGGTATAATTGCATTCAATATACCTCCATTCGGATCAGGATGCGCTCTTGCGGCGAAACCAGGCCGGATTTTCAATTAAGACTTTGTGCGCGCCGCAGTGTCCAGGTGATCATTAACCCCGGGTTGCGCTCACTTCATTCGTTTACCGGGGGTTATTGATATATGGCCCTTTCAGGGCCTTGATCCTCTTTAGTTTTGAAGATAAATGTAGTCGAAAGGTCTCCTGCTATCTTTATCCTCCTTTGGTGGAGCACAGCCGAAGTAAAGGGTTAGGGAAGTTCAGGGAAATACAAGTAAGATTGGCTTAACCCGTGTAATAATTTTCATTTTTCATCCTTATTTTAAGCGAGAATGTCCAGGCATATGAGTTTCAAACTCATAACCATAATCCCCTCGTTGCAAACGAGGGGGATCATAAACCCGGAGGGTTTACAGGTTTATAGAAAACCAAATGTAAATATACCTGCGACTCCGCCGGAGTCGTACCCGGAATTTTGTCCTTTTTGCTATAAATATTTGACCTCCCGGAGGTCATTCCTAAGTATCATTTATATCCTCCCCCTCATATTTATTCAACCCATTCCGGGTTGCGGGTTTGTGGTTGTGCGACAGCCCCCGATAAAAATCGGGGGTCAATAACAGTTAACCCGTTCGGGTTAATCCAAGCCGGAATTAACGAATCAGGGAAGAATAAAAGCCGGAGCGGTCTGAATGACTCCCAAACCCAACCATTTTATTATCCGGTCAACCTCTTATCCGATTATAACCGGTTATTTCCGTTTATATCCGTAACTATCCGGTTATCATCCGAATAAAAAAAGATTCTTCGGTATCTTTGATTTATTTAACTAAAGTTTTGTTCTGAAACACGATTTATGGATTAAAAATCATTTATTATGAACTCAGGTAAAAGAAGTAATCAGCAGAATGTAGACAACATGGATCTTTTAACCGAAAAAGTCACCGCCTTTCAGCCCGAATATGATCCGGCGGAAACAAGACTTTCGATTTCAAACCAAAAACAAATCAAAGCCCGGGGCGATGAGGTTCTTTTGGGGGTAAACACGGCAGAAACCGCCTGCAACAATTCCGTCTCAGCCAGAACAGACGCTTTTAATACACTCGATTCATTGGTTACCCGCGCACTGAATGCATTGCGTATTTCTGATGTCTCTGAACAAACGATCGAACAGGGGGCATCGATCGTACGCGAAATGCGCAACAAACGCGCATCTCAGATTACTCCCCCTGCCACTGTTGCCGAAGGAACTCAACCCGCAGAACCGGTGAAGACCAATAAAATGCACAGCGGTTCTTATGACACCAAAATCGAAAATTTCAGGAAATTCATCATGTTGTTGGGCACAATTGCAGCTTACAAGCCCAAAGAACCAGATCTGATAGTCGATTCGCTGAATGCTAAACTTGCCTCCTTGATTCTGGTCAACTCAGCCGTAAAAACAGCTGATGCAAGGGCAAATGCCGCCCGCACTGAACGCGATGCCGTGCTCTATGCCGCCAAAACAGGCCTCGTGGAAATTGCCTTCGATTCGAAACTCTACGTCAAATCAGCTTATGGTAGTAGGAGTTCCCAGTATAAATCGATCGGCGGCATCCTATTTACAAGAAAATAACAATCTGACGGAACATTCCCCGAACTATTCCCGGATTTTTCATTGTTTTTTTTATCTCACCTAGTAAAAACTCCCTGAAGGACTGAAACAATTTCGTCAGGGTTTTTTGTTTCAGGCCCGGGTGCTATCGCACAGTGATAGTGAGATTTGTAAACTGGCGAGTGAGATTGATGTTCTGGCGAGTGTGATGAGTAAACTTGCGGGTGTGATTGATGTTTTAGCGAGTGTGATGAGTAAACCTGCGGGTGTGATCGATGTTCTGGCGAGTGTGATGAGTAAACTTGCGAGTGTGATTGATGTTCTGGCTAGTGTGATGAGTAAACTTGCGAGTGTGATTGATGTTCTTGCGAGTGTGATGAGTAAACTTGCGGGTGAGATTGATGTTCTCGCTAGTGTGATTAGTAAACTTGCGGGTGTGATTGATGTTCTGGCTAGTGACCTTCCCTAAAATAGCTTGACAGAATTGATACTAATTTGTAGAATAGAAAACAAACATAGAATTAATTCCTGATTTGTTTTTTAATGTTTAAATATTTCCTGCTTTTTTCTTCATCTTGAAGTTTCTTCCTTGTTTTTTCAGCAGGTTTTTTGTTGTTCCTGATCCTGTTTCAGTATTAATTCTTATTCCTGATTCTAGTCAGATTTCTGCTTTTTATTCCTGATTTCTCTTACACAATTGTCTTTAAATGCTGGATTCTCACTCCATGATTTTGATATGCACTGAAAAATCTGACAGTAAGTAAACTGGCGAGTGTGATTGATGTTCCGGCGAGTGTGATGAGTAACCTTTGCGACCTTCGCGGGCTTTGCGGGATAACTTTTTTTTGTCGCGCAAAGAGACAGGAGACGCAAAGATTAACAGGATTGATCCTGAAATAACAATTATCTCATGCATTTATAACCCGGCAAGGAATATTTAACGGAGCAGATTACTTTTGCTTACGGTAGAAAAAGATAAGAAGAGAATTGACCATTAAGAGACCAATAAGTCCGGCATAGGATAGCTTCTCATAGATTGTCCCCCGGAAATGCTCCTTCAGCCCGTTAAGAGTTATCCATAACATAAAAAGGATGTTGCCGGATATGGCCAGTAAAGAGATAATCCGGATTCGTTCGGCTTTCTTTTTTTCCATTTTGAAATGAATTTGGATTGAACAATATTCTTTAAAAGTATATTTTCTGACAATCTTTTAAGACCCTGAGATTCCATTCCGCTTCACTTCCACAAGTCTTAAAGAACCAGGGTTTTCAATCTTCAGTTTATAACCGGGAGGAATTTTTACAGAATAGTTAATCTGATTCCCGGTATGGTTCCAGTCTAATTCAACAGCGCTGTCATCAATAGGGATAACCCCGCTGCACTCCGTTAGTTCACTGTCGGTAAACTGAATGGTAATCTCCCTGGCGAGGTAATCAATCCGGCTGATTCCCAGAACATCCCGGTAAAGGGCGTGTCCGATATATGAAGCAAAGCCGTGGTTGCAACTGGCCTGCGATCCCATGTTCTCCCAAAGGGTGCCTGTACTCTGAGCCATGGCATAGAAATAGTCCTGAATCTCATGCATTAGCTGGGTCTTTAATCCGTAACGTGAAAGAATATCCATTCTTAAATAATTTCCAATAAAAGCATTGGCCCTGAAAACTCTGGGATAGGTTGTTTTATCGTTACGCTCCGGACCGAATTCTGTAGTTAGTTTCTTCCATAATTCAGGATGGGTTTCGGGTGAAGCAATGTTAAAGAAAAAGGCATAATACTGACAAACTTCGGTGGTATTGGTGGTGATGGTCAGTTTTCCCTCTTTGTTACGAAGTGCATTATCGACAAAAAACGTCCCGTTAAAGGATTGTTTTATGACGGTTCGTTTTATCCGTTCCGATTTTTTCCGCCACGAATCATTCCTGTATAATTCGTCCGCATTGGCCAGAACCGCACTATATAACATATTGGTGGGGTAATTCACCCCTTTAACAAAATGATTGGCTTCAGACCATTCGACAAAGACCCAGCTTTTGAGGTTTTCGAGGAGACCATCTTCGTTTTCATATTGGGCACAATAGTCGAGAAAGGCTTCAATGCGCGGTTTGAGGCGGGCAATTAAAACGGGATCGCCACCCCTGCGGGCATAATCGTTTACCTGAATCACAAACCACATGGCCCAATTAATGATATAAACCCCGTCGTTATGGTCGGCCGGATAACACATGGGGATCATCCCCTTTGGAAGAAACTGGAAACTGTCGGGGAGGGCGTAGTTTTCATAGAAATTATGAGCCACAGCCGAATGTCCGGTAAAATCCTTTTCCATTATCGCAGAGAAATAGCTGTCGCACAGCCATCCAGCCCTTTCGCGCGACGGACAATCGGTTAACAGATCAACTGCATTTTGGCGAAATGTCTGACGGGAAGCGTTATAAATATCGTTCAGTTTTGTGTTATTGCATTTAAACGAGGCTTTTGGATTTTCGGGAGAGGCATACTCTCTCAGGCTGATATCCTCAAATGTGCAGGAGCCTTGAAGAACAATAATTTTCAGATATTTAAGGGTATATGGCTCAAAAGATTCGAGGTTATAGGTTCCGGGCTCGAGTTCATAGACGACCAGGTTATTCACGTCGGCCATCCGTTTTTTTGTGTTTACGTCGCCATCGGTAAGAATTTCATCGAAATAGAAATAAATTTTAGTTTTCTCGTGGCAGGTAACCTTTGCCCCGATAAAACCGGTGAGATCGGTCCCGAAGTCAACCGTGGAGAAATCGTTTTCTTTAAGTCGGATATCACCGGAATGGTAAGGAGTCACTGTTTTTTCCTGTATCTTATCTGAGATCTCCTGAATAATCTGCGAGGGCACGACTTCCAGCTCCTGCTCAGGATAACCTTTAAACTGGTCATTGATCAGTCTCAGAGATCGGTCTTTGTAATATTTGGCGGGCTTTATCCATTGAATAGTTCCGCGGACGCAACCTGAAATCGGATGAACAACAGTGAATTCAGGGAGCAAAAGATTCCGGGGAATCAGTTTACCGGAAGTCACAACTGCCGTTTTTAAAGTTTCGACCGGAACATTTGCCGATGTTTTCCATTGGTCAGAACCGTTGGTTAACCGGTAATATTCGGTGAAAGCGCGCTGAAAACTGTAGCGTTCCACCTTCTGCAGCCGCTCTTTTATTTGAAAGGATTCGAACCCGGCTCTTCTTCCGGTAGCAAGAATGATCTTCCCCTCCGCTTCGAGCTCGGCTTGAAGAAAGGATGGCTGATCGATGGTATAGAAACTGTTCACATTATATCCTGCAACTTCAATGGCCACAATATTATCTGCGGTTACCAGGTGTTTCCCTAAATCATATTCATCCACCCTGAAATACCCGTGGGCAGCGCGGGCGGGACCGTATCCAAGGAATTTGCCATTCAGGAAAACCCGGTAAAAGGAAGAGGCTGTGATTCTCAGGATCGCCTTTTGATTTGGTTTTGCCTTAAAAACTCCCCGAAATCCAAGGGTTAGATTCATCTCCTTTTCACGGCCCTGTGCCCACACCGGAAGTGCTTTATTCATAAGGTTTGTCTGCTGCACCGGAAGGCCAGAGGCATTGGGAATTAATACCACACTGACAAAGAGTAGGAAGTAAAATGGAAACCGGAGGCAATTCTGGATCATGGTTATTGGAGTTTTGTTAAAGTTTTTGATTTAATCTGTTTAAATTTATTTTTAGTCCAATCAGGACAGTGTCATTAAGTGAAGTGAAAAACTTAGGAGTTCACAATAGATAACTTCCTGTTTTAACCAGGTGGCATGGAGGATAAAGTCAATCCTGATGTAACTCTGTCGGAGTTACCCAATGGCCATAAACCCTGACTTTCTGTAATCTTTTAATTTGCAATCTCCTTTGGGAAACCCCGACAGGGTTTTATTCAAGCTATCGCTCTTTACCACCCGGTTGTATTGGGTGGTATTTACGGAGAACTCCTCCGGAGTTTTACAATTTGTCAACTACTCTTTTCTTAATTAATGACATTGCCCGGCCATAACGAGATATTTTGTGACAAATTATCCTCTACCCATATTTAATGCCAATGGCACCAATTCCAATAAGAGAATTTTAGTGAATTAAATAAAGTCCTAAAATTTAAACTGTCTCTTAATTGGTAATCTTCAATATCGTTCCGGCAATATACCTAAGCTTATTATTGTCATTGAAATAATAGACAACCAAGGCGCGGGTGTCATCGATCATAGCGGACCAGCTATATCCCAGGTCGCCACTTCCGCCATCTTCGCGGATGACAAATTCCCGGGCTGTTGAAAAATCGGTGCATTCAGCATTCAATATCCTTCCGCGAATGCCGTATGGTTTGCGCCGGTATCCATAGGTGAGCAGAACACGGTTGTCGGGAAGTTTCATTGCGTACAAAGGGAATCCGTAAAAACCCATGCTTTGCCATTTAAACGATTTCCCCCCATCCGTGGAACGGGCGATGCATGAAAGCTGGTCAGGCATATTTGCAGTACGAAGAAACGCGACCAGATCACCCTTCGGCGTTTCATAAATTGAGGTTTCATCAAAGGAGATCTTTTCATCCGAAGCTACCGGGCAGGAATAGTGCCAGGTTAATCCTTTATCCTCCGAAATCAGCAGATGTGTCTGGGTTTTGGAAGGGGCATCGGCGCTGTTTGATGCGACGACCCAATAAATCCGACCATTTCTCCCTTCACATAAGGCACCGCGATTGTAGGCAGGCAAAGGTTTTCCCCAAACATTCACCTGGATATCGGAAGGAACATGTGGAGGATAAACGGGTCCAAGCCATTTATCACCGCCATCGGCAGAGCGCACCAGATATCCTCCAAGGAAAGTATAGGCCTGGGAGTGTTCTCCCTTTTTATTTTTTAGTATGGTTATTTTTCTGTTCAGAACAGAGTCTGCATCGGGGCGGATAAGTCCCCATAAATAACTTGTACAAATCAAGGTTCCATCCTTAAGCTGCAACAGACAAGGATCCTGTGATCCACCAAAAGGGTGGGCAAAGATTAATTCCGGTTCCTTTGTCCACGTTTCTGCATCCATGGAACGAACCATCACCAGATAGCTGTTCGGATCGGTATGCGAAATACCCTCTTCTCCGAACAGCCTGCGGTCGGGTGCCCTGCGGAAAGCAACCAGGATTTGGCCATCGGGGCGTTTTACAACAGAGGGAAATGCTGAATAAAACAGTGAATCCTTATAGATGATCACATCTTTTATTTT
>Ga0214192_1001719_pt1 | contig 11893 bp, 7 predicted proteins | sample TroBogEpilimnion_44_FD_153030 | JGI IMG/M metagenome (GOLD analysis project Ga0214192, IMG submission 153030) | Freshwater microbial communities from Trout Bog Lake, WI - 29JUL2008 epilimnion | ecosystem: Environmental > Aquatic > Freshwater > Lake > Epilimnion/Euphotic zone | place: Trout Bog... | reverse complement strand
GAGTGTGGCCGCCGATGTCCACATGACCGCTGAGAGACATTTCGCACGCCATCTCCCAGGTCATTGGGCGCATGGCTTTGGGGAGATCTTCAAAGCTGGGCGTGCTCACGTCCAGCGCTGCCTCCAATCGGTCCACCTCACTCAGCAGGTCTGCATCCGGCAGTTCCTTGAGTTCGGGCAGCAGTTGCCTGAGCGATTGCTGACGCAGTTCGTACGTACCAAGGTAAAGCCGCAGTTTTCTGCCGTTGATTTTCCAATCGAGCAGTTCCTTCTGCGACCGCCCCAGCGCGAGATCAACGCGCTGAAACCAAAATATCTCTACATCATCCAGGAAACCCGTAGCCACAAAGATGGTGGCGTGCAGGCCAAACTCCCGCAAAATCGGATAGGCCAGTTCGTAATTGGAAGCATACCCATCGTCGAAAGTGATGACGACTGAGTTGTCCGGCAAGTGGGTGCCACGGCTGCGTGCTTCGACGAGATCAGCCAGCGGAATCACGTGGTACTCTTTAGCCAGCATGGAGCAGATATTGCGGAACACATCGACTGGCAGATGCAGCGACCAATCGAGAATGTCTCGGTCATTGGTGTCCTCACAAAGGCCATGAAAAGTCAATATCGTGGCCTCGGCAGAGCGCCGAGTGCGTGCAAACGACGCCAACCCGCTACCAACAAGGGCGGCGGCTTTGATAGAGCGCGAGTAGAGGGCGAGCGGCATAATCAAAGAATAAAGGAAAGCTTAGGCTCTCAACCGAGAGCGGCTCACAGGTCTGGAAGTTATGAAAAATTGGCAATTGCAGCGAACATTCACATTTTAGGGGGCAATTTATTAACTTCAATGAAATTATCATAAATACTGTATTATTCTCACGATTTCCTTACCTTTGACCTCTGCCTCCTAAATACAGCAAGGCCGGAGGGTTCACCTCCGGCCTTGCGAGTGTAACAATGACGCTTTTCTCAGCCTCAGAGCGGCCTGATCCAGATGTTGCGAATCCGCACCGGCGGCTCGTTTTTGTGGTCCTGAATGCGGATCGGCGCTTTTTCAGGGAACTCGCCAGTGTAGTCCGTGGTCTTCTTGTGCTGGGTCGGCCCCATGATTTTCGTGTGGTTCTGCACGCAGATGCCATTCACAAAGGTCGTGATGTAGGCTGGCTCCACCACCTTGCCGCCTTCCAGCTTGGGTGCGGTAAAGACGATGTCATAGACCTGCCACTGACCAGCCGGACGCACGGCGTTCACCAGCGGTGGCGTCTGGCCGTATACCCCGCCCGTCATGCCATCGGCATAGGTGGGGTTGTTGTCGCAGTCCAGCATCTGGGACTCGTAACGGTCCATGAAAAACACCCCGGCATTGCCCTTTTTCTGAGAATTGCCCTTCGTGTTGGGATCGCTCATCCACTCCACGTGGAACTGGCAACTGGCAAACTCCTGCTTCGTCCAGCAGTCACCGCCGGAGATCTTCATCACGCCGTCCTCGATCTGCCAGGGGCAGGGAATGATCTTGCCGGTCAGCTTGCCCTTCGCGTCCTTCTCCTTCGCCTGCAGGGCGTCCGAGTTGCTGCCGTTGAAAATCACAATCGCATCTGCGGGCGGATCGCCAGGCTTGAAGCCAGGGGCCACCGCTGCTGGGCGTGGACGGTCGATGTCATGCACCTTCCACTGGGTGCCAGGAATGAGCGGCGTGTCCGAGTAGCCGATGGGTGAAGGCTTATCAGCCGCAGGAGCGGCGGGTTTGGAGTCGGCAGCCAAGGCCGGAAAGCTCGCCAGCGCGAGCAGGAGGGTGGTAGCGGTGTGTTTCATGCGGGAAGCAGCAAACGAGAAGCCACAGGCGATGTTGCAACGCAAGCTGTGAAGTATTCGAAAAACAGGTTGCCAATCCCCTGAGACCGCCGATCCTAATCCCCCATCAAATCGCGGGATGGAGCAGCCCGGTAGCTCGTCAGGCTCATAACCTGAAGGTCGTAGGTTCAAATCCTACTCCCGCAACCAATTTAAAACCCTTGTAGCTCAATGAGTTACAAGGTTTTTTTGTGTCGCCGCAAAGACGCAGGTGGTTGTTCACTTACTGAGAAAGTTCGCTCTGACAGTTTAATGATCAATTTATTTACTGCCCAAATCCGTGCCTTCGCAGCAGCAAATAATGCTAGCTGCACTCCGCCACGCGTCTGGATCAATGCTCGAAAGCCAGTCCGTCAGGTATGTTTGCACTTAGCGCTAGTCAGCTTGCTGACGCTCAATTCATCATCCGCATTCGGGCAGGCATACCAATGGACCAATTTCGCTGGAATGCCTGGCAGCAGTGGAAGTAGCGATGGTGCAGGCAGTACCGCACGGTTTTTCGAACCCTCCGGCGTGGCGGTGGACGGCAGCGGGAACATCTATATCGCGGACACCAGCAACAACACCATCCGCAAAATGACGCCCGCCGGGGTGGTGAGCACGTTGGCGGGCCTTGCGGGCAGCTCTGGCAGCAGCAACGGCACGGGTAACGCCGCGCGGTTCTACAATCCTAGAGGCGTGGCAGTGGACAACAGCGGCAACGTCTATGTCGCGGACTGTTTAAACAACACCATCCGCAAGGTTACGCCTGCCGGAGTAGTGACCACGCTAGCAGGTCTTGCGGGCAGCGGTGGCAGCAGCGATGGTGCCGGAAACGCCGCGCGGTTCGGCTGGCCTTACGGCGTGGCAGTGGATGGCAGCGGGAATGTCTATGTCGCGGACAAATCCAACCGCAACATCCGCAAAGTGACGCCTGCCGGGATGGTAACCACGCTCGCGGGTTCGGCGTCATATCCCGCAGGCAGCAACGATGGTACAGGTAGCGCTGCAAGGTTCAGCTTTCCTACCGGTCTAGCGGTGGACAGCAGCGGGAATGTCTATGTCGCGGACAGTGGCAACAACACGATCCGCAAGGTTACGCCTACCGGGGTGGTAACCACTCTTGCAGGCCTGGCGGGCAGCGGTGGCAGCAGCGATGGCACGGGGAACGCGGCTAGGTTTAACCAACCCTCAGGCGTGGGGGTAGACGGCAGCGGCAACCTCTATGTCGCCGACCAATCGAACAACACCATCCGGAAGGTGACGCCCGGCGGAGTGGTGAGCACGCTGGCGGGCCTAGCGGGCAGCAGCGGCAGCACCGATGCCACGGGCAACGCCGCGCGATTTTCGGCTCCTGCCGGGGTGGCAGTGGACAGCAGCGGAAATGTCTATGTCGCGGACTGGTTGAGCAACACTATACGCAAGGTGACTGCTGGCGAGGTGGTGAGCACGCTGGCGGGACTAGCGAGATTCGGTGGCAGCAGCGATGGCACAGGCAGTGACGCACGGTTTTCCGATCCTACCGGCGTGGCGGTGGACGTCAGGGGGAACATCTGTGTCGCGGACAGTAGCAACAACACGATCCGCATGGTGACGCCTGCTGGGGTGGTTAGCACGCTGGCGGGACAAGCAGGTAGCCATGGAAGCGACGATGGCACAGGCAGTGCGCGGTTTTCGGCTCCTGCTGGCGTGGCGGTGGACACCAGCGGGAATGTCTATGTCGCGGACAGCAGTAACCACACCATCCGCATGGTGACGCCTGCCGGAGTAGTGACCACGCTGGCAGGTCTTGCGACCAGCCCTGGCAGCAGCGATGGTACCGGCAGCGACGCACGGTTCAATGGTCCTGCTGGCGTGGCGGTGGACGTTAGCGGGAATGTTTATGTCGCGGACACTGGCAACAGCACGATCCGCAAGGTGACTCCTGGCGGGGTGGTGACTACGCTGGCTGGCCTGGCGGGAATCAGCTCAGGCAGCATCGATGGCACAGGCAGCGACGCACGGTTTTCCTACCCTACCGGCGTGGCGGTGGACGCCAGCGGGAACGTCTATGTCGCAGACTATAACAACAGCACCATCCGCATGGTGACGCCTGCTGGGGTGGTGAGCACGCTGGCGGGCCTGGCCGGCAGCATTGGCAACAGCGATGGCACCGGTAAATCCGCCAGTTTCAGTGGCCCCATGGATGTGGCGGTGGACGACAGCGGGAATATCTATGTCGCGGACACCGGCAACAACACCATCCGCAAAGTGACGCCCACAGGGGCGGTGACGACTATCGGAGGCACCGCCGGTCTTAATGGTTGGACGGATGGTATAGGCGTGGCAGCCTCATTTTCATCGCCTCGGGGCATCGCGATTTCCAACACCGGCATACTCTTCGTCGCGGACCCGGTCAACAACCGCATCATCATGGGGGTTGTCGTGACGACTCCGATTCCTGTGACAGCCTCGGCAACTTCGATCACAGGGACCGCAGCCACCCTGAATGGCACGGTCAACGCCAGCGGTTTCAGCACCGCCGTGTCCTTCGATTACGGCCTCACCACCGCCTACGGTTCCAACGTCATAGGCCTGCCCACAACGGCGACCGGCAGCAGCGACACGGCGGAGAGCGTCGTGATCAGTGGTCTGAGTCCCGGAACGACCTATCATTTCCGCGTCAAAGCTGCGAGCAGCCAAGGCACCGCCAACGGCGGTGACCTGACTTTCACCACCGCCTTCACGCCGGGGTCATGGCGTCAGCAATGGTTCGGCAACACGGGTAACACGGGCAACGCAGCAGACTCCGCTGACCCCTTTTATACCGGCGTGCCAAACCTCGTAGTGTTCGCCCTCTTCGGGCAAAACCAGAACCCGGCTCAGATGACGGCTGCTCAGCTCCCGCAACCGCAGATCGTCGGCGGCAACTACGTGTACAGCTTCACCGAGCCTGTAGGCGTCAGCGGCATCAGATACGGCGTGGAATACACCTCATCACTCAGTTTTGCCAGCTGGCAACCAGTCACCGACGCCGGCAGCGGCACCCTGCACATCTTCAGTGTCCCCATTGGCAGCAACCCCCAGATGTTCATGCGGCTGACTCTGACCAATCTCGGTCCTTAGCACTACGTGCCACGCAGCCAGCCACTCCCAGCCACTCCCAGCCGTTCCCCGCATTCCCTTTCAGCGCCACAAACATCCCGCCAATGTGCCGAACGCACGAGCCAGACGAAGGGCGGTGTCCGCAGAAATGCCGCGACGTATTTTGATGATGTCGGTGATCCGGCTGTGCGGCAGGGAGCAGGCGATGGCGAGCCGATACTGACTTATGCCAAGCGGCTTCAGGAAATCTTCCCGGAGCACTTCACCGGGATGGATGTTTTTCAGGCGTTTCATGGGGGGTCTAGTGGTAATCGACAATCTCGATTTTTTCTGTCTCCTCACATGAGAAACTGCGAATCACGGCAGGATATTAACGGAAACCAGAAATAACACAAGCGGCAGGAATTGACCTTATGCCCTCTTCTGTTGGAAGGCCCGCAGCGCAAATCCCTCTTTCTGCTCCCGTTCCTGGAATACCTCTGAACCAAAGCGCTGGTGCAGATAGGCCGTGAGCGACTGGTAAAAAGTCTGGCGCGCCTGGGCGGTGGAGAAGGTGTGGTCCGCATCGGGGATGAAGTGACACTTCAGCTTGCCTTGCTTCATCAACTGCGTGGCCTTGCGGCGTGCCTGAACCATCAGCAGGAAGTGCCCCGGATCGTTGTCGGAAACAAACATAGCCAGCGTGCGTGAAGCAGTGACGATGCGGCTCAAATCTCCGGGCAGGTCTTGACGCGCGGGATGGCCATAGCCGCTCTGCGGTGCGGACTTCGCAGTCGGTGCCGCAGGTTTGCCAGGCTTCAGGAAACTCGAGATCAAATGACCCGCGAAGCGTTTCAGCGAGCCGACAAACCCGGCACGCGTCTTGCCGGTGAGCAGATTCTTCCAGTGGCTCCACTTAAAAATGGCACGCCCATATTCACGCCAGGCCACGAGCTGCTCAGTGTTCGTTTCGTTGATGATCATGCCCTCCTTCCAGAAAAAGACGAGGGGGTTGATGAGGATGCTCTCGATGATGGCGGAATGCGGCAGTTGCGCCGCAGATTGAAAGGCCACGTAGGCACCGGAGCAAAGGCCCATCAGCACGATGGGGTGGCCGGGCCGCAGCGTGTGCAGGTAGTCGCACACCAGGCTCACGTCACGAAAGGCGGTCGCGGCATAGGCATCGTTTTCTGTTTCGTGGTCCGCGGCCACGCTGTCGCCGATGCCATTAATGTCGATTCGCAGGCAGGGATAACCGACCGCCGCAAGCTGCCGTGCCAATGGCACATGAAGGCGTCCCGGGCCGATCCGGTACGCCGCGCCAGCATTGAGCATGACGATCCAAGGGAGTGATGTCGAAGGCCCAATCGATTCCGTCATGACGCCGAATAAATCGGGCGCGTTGCTGATACGATGCATGCTTTCACGCACCGAGGCAGAACCGCAGGTCTGCATTGTCGTTGCACCAGCAACGGGAATTGAATGCCTTGCCGTTACTGCAGGCGGTGCCTTCGCCTTCATCCAGCTTACAATACTTTGCACCGCCGCATGCGGCACCTCCGTATCATGCGGTTCGGCCATCATTCCTTCGTAACCAGAGAGCGCCATGGACTCCACAGCCACACCCTGCTTCAACAGATGATCCAACAACGAGGCATCACCCGGCGCGTTCGCGTTCGATGCAATGAGCACCTGCTTGCAGCGCATCGAACGGGAGAGCAAATCAATCTGCGAAAGTTCGGCAGCCGTCTCATGCGCATAGACAAAGCCCACGGCCTCGATCCCTGCTGCGGCTTCACCCGCAGAATGCTGCGCGGTCTGACCCAAGGCGGTAAGCTCGCGCACATATCGCCGCCCTTTCACAATGGGTGCCCACAGCACCAAGTTGTCCACCTCATGCTGCTCCGCGTATAGCGCCGCGAGCGTGGCCCCCAGACGCAGGCCCACGAGACTGATCTTCCGGCAACCCGCGCGGCTGCGCAACCACTCCACCGCATCGTTCACATTCGCCTGCCACGTAGCCAGTCGTTGCGGATCGTATTCCGTACCGTCGGAGTCGCCGGTGCCATGATAGTCAAAGCGCATCACTGCAAAACCTTGGGCAGCCAACCGGTCCGCGAGGTGCCGCAGGGTACGATGCGAATGTACCTGCTCGTGCCCGAGTGGCGGACAGATCAATACCCCATGCTCAGACTCAATGTCTCTAGCGAGATGCAGCCACGCGAACAAGGACTGCCCGCCGCTCTCGAAATAGAAAGCGGTGCGCTCGACCTGACCCCCACATGAAGCGTCATCAGGCACGAGCTTTTGAGGCTCGGCGCAGTCAGAAGTCATGATGAGTTTGCTGGAGAAGCGCTGTTCAGTTCCACCGCGATTTCGCCCGTCACATTCAGGGCCTCCACATAAGCACCAAGCACCCCGCCTTTTCCGGCACTTGGCGCAAAGACGACAACTTTGAGCCGGTCTGGAGCAAGGTGGAAGTAGTTGTCATCCGGCAGAAATCCTTTGGCCGATAAACGCACGCTGTGCAGAAACCGGTCGCTCTTGAGCGTGACCCGATAGCGCCCATCTCCCAAGGCTTCCGCCTTGGCACTCAGCATCTCCGCTGATAAGGACTGCGCCATTGGATCACGCGCGCGAGTGAGGTGAACCGACTCGCTGATGACCTCACGCTCGGCACTGAACCAGGTCGCGATCACCACATGGTGTGCCTGTGGCCCAAAACGATAGGCGTAATTCACATCATAAAACGATCCGAGAATTTCATCCACACTGCGCGTCTCCAGCGAGCGCGGCCCCACCTTCAGCGTGATCTCATGACGTGCGACGCTGACATTGGGCTCGCGCAATAACTGCACCTCCACAAAGCCCTCAATCGGATCGGCGGTTTCATTGCAAAGATGCAGATGCAAACCATCGAGACCTTCATCGGTGATCGTCAGTTGCCGTGTCTGCCACAGGCGCTTGAGCTGATAGTACGCTGCTTTCGGGGTGCCTGTGCTGTCCACGATCCCCCAGCCTGCCGCAGGCCACAGATCCTTGTAAAACCACACCAGCGCACCAGCGTTGCGACTGTGACTACTGCGCCACTCCGCGAACGTTCGCGCCATCATCTCGCCCGAAGCCACACGGCTCAGTTCCAGATAACGCGGCATGTCGAAGGAGCGCAACGTCACCGGATCAACATTGAACAATTCGCGCAGGTAGTGATCGCGCACATCCTCGAAATCCCATCCGGCACCGGTGTCTCGCGGCACCCGCTGCTTCCAGCGCGGGTGGTGCATTACCGGCATCAGGCCGCCCATGATCTCGTCAATGGCCTCCGGCTCGGGGATGTTCGCAAAACCCAGGCACTCGCTGGTAAACTTCACATCTGCCTGCCGTAGCTCGCGCATGGAACGCAAATAAGCACCGATGCCATAATAATGCGTGACGCCAGTCCGCGTGTGAAATGGCAGCACGCCGCCGCTTGGCGATGACGGCACATAAGCCGTGCCGGGATGGTGCTTACTGCACAACGCTGGCAACTGCTCACCGAACCAGCGATTGCGCCAAAGCTCACGCGCCATGCCCAGCATCGCTGCCTGCTGTTCGATCTCGCTGTTGCCGCAGTACACCGCCACGCAGGGATGCTGCGCAAGGCGGTCGAGCTGCTGCGTGGCTTCTATCGTGATGTTCTCAGCGAATGCAGCGTCCTCCACAGGATAGTCCATGTTGGCGAACATGAAGTCCTGCCAGACGAGGATGCCCAGTTCATCGCAGAGGCGGTAGAACGCATCACTCTCATAAGCCATCGTGCCGCCGATGCGCAGCATGTTCATGCCCCCATCACGCGCGAGCGTGAGATCATGCCGCAGCGAATCCTCCGTGCCACCGAGCGTGAAAATGTCGTTCGTCGTCCAGCAGGCACCACGGCAGTAAACACGCTCTCCATTCACCTGAATCGCAAACCCAGGATCGTTGCTCACCTCGATTCGGCGGAATCCCGTTCGCTCCAGCGGAAACTCATGCTGGCCTGCACTGGTCTCGATGATCACCTTGCCAGTATGCAGAGCCGGAGCGCCATGCGTATGCGGCCACCAAGGTTCCGGGTTCTTAATTCGCAGCTCACCACGCAGGACATCATCCTCGCATTCAAGCCCAACGAAATGCTCACCGATGCACAACCGTGCCGAGACAATCTTTTTCGAAGACGACACCCGCGCACGAAAATTGACGACACCCTCGTCTCCCACCAGCAAAGCCGTCTTTTGCACGTCGCTCAGCAACACATCTGCACACTCCAATCTCACCGCTCGCCACGGTCCCACCGCAGGCACTGGAGGCGACCAGCCAGGAATGCGCCCCAGCAGGCTCGTACGTATCCAGCGCAGTTGCTGGTTGTTAACGAGGTTCGTCTTCCAGCGCGGACGCGGACGTCTCTTTTTCAAGTCCGCCGTCAGCGATTGAAACCGGATCACCAGCTCATTCTCATCGCGCAGGAGTCTAGCAACATCCAAGCGATAGCTGCGGAACATGTTGTCGCTGCTGAGAATGAGTTCGCCGTTGAGCCACACCTCCGCGAGCGATGCGAGTCCATCAAAGCACAATGCATAGAATTCATCGACGGAGCGCTCTGCAGCAGCAAACGTGGTGCGGCACCACCAGTCCAGCCCATCGACATCCGGCGGATTTTGATGATTCCACTGGCCGCGCGCACGCAACGCCGAAGCCACCGTGCCCGGCACCTCTGCCGCAAACCAGTCTCCCTGCACCGCCGCCGGTTCAGCGCTGGCACCAGGAGCCTGCGCACAGCATGTCCACGGTGCCAAGTGAACGTGGTCTTTCATGGTGGTTTAGGCGAGGAACGCAGTCTTCAATTGCTGCATCGCCAGCGTCCAATGCTCCGCCATTTGATCGACCGGTGTGAAATCAATCGCCTTCTTTCGTGCCATCGCGCGTGCCAGTTGGAACTGGAGCGTCTTCGCACCCGTGGACAGTCGGAGAATCGACTCGATGGCCGCATCCAGCCCACCAACACCTTGGCTTTGCAACCACTTCAAATAAGTCCCGGCAAGTTCATAGCAGGAGCCAAACTGGCGCAGCGTGGCAAACGAGTACTGGTGAAACGTGGCAATCGGCTCGTTGATGAGCCACTGCATGTCGGCCTCAAAGCGGGCACGGAACTTCACGAACGGATTTTCCACGGGCAGACGCTGGAGCTGGCGCTTGAGCAGGACCAGCGATGCATTCAGCAACGCCTCACCTTGCAGCGGCGGCTGCGGGGCGTTCTTCACGAACTCGCAGTACGGCGGCAAGATCGCGGGATTCTTTTCGCCGCGCAGATGAAACACATTCACGAAGTCATCACCCTGCAGGTGGTAGTAGCCTTGCCCGTGGAAATAGCCCAGGCGCTGCTGTTCCATGTCGATCTCCGCGATCGCCACGGTCGATTTCACATGGTCAAGCTGGTAGGCACTACCAGCGGTGTCGGGCAGATAAAACGAGTCTAGCTCCACGAGCAGTGTCCGTCCCAGCGACAATTGCTCCTGTATGTGCGCCGTCAGCGGGCGATAGAGGGCGAGCTCCTGCACATCGAGCGCATAGAGCTCGTACAAATCCGCCAGTTGGTATTTGAAAAAGGTCCACTGGTCGCCTTCGAAGTCGATGCCCAGCGTAAACGGCAGGGCCGCAATTGGTTCCAGTCCTTTGGCGTGCAGTACTTCGATCCACACATCGACGTAGCAGTTCGTTTCCGCCCACTCACGCTCCTGCGTGTGCAGGCGATGACGCACGTAAGTTGGTGGATCAAGCGCTGGAAACGGCTGGCTCATAGTTCCAGGGCGTTCTTCACCTCATAGGGCCAGCGGTCAGGGTCGAATCCGTGGTGCTTGAACAAGGCCAGCGTGATGCGCTCCAGTCCAAACCCAATGCACGCCGAATGCGCCGCCTCACCGTTCGGCAGCTTGATGTCGAAGCCTTTGCCGAAGTAATCCATGTGGCAGTTGGTCGAGGCAATCGCCGTGGGTTTCTGATCGGAAGCCACGGCAAAAGTGAACTCATGCTTCAGGTCCTGATCCTTCTGCGAGGCCGCCATCACCCGCCCGCCACGTCCGAAGAACGGATCATTGGCCAGCACGATCTCCACCCCGAGGCCGACCTCGTTCAGAATATCTTTGCCCATTTCGAGCCAATTTTTGCGATGCTCCAACGCCTGCTCAGCAGTGCCGACGCGAACGAATTCACGCTGGCGAAAAATCTGCAGGCGGCACGGATCAATCGACGGCTCATGACGGAACACTTGCGAAAGCAAATCCACCGTTTTTCCTTCGCTCGTCAGAGTGCCGGTCAGCGTGGGGTACAAAGGATAGCAGCATGCAGGCGACAGCATCAGCGCACTCGGCGCAAGATCCTGGGTCCATTCTTCGCCATTCTCGCGCTTTGTCAGCATTCCCACATGCTCACGGTCACGCCCCATGAAGCTGTGCACAGAACCCATCAGGTCCGGGAAATTTTCGATGTGGCTGGTCTTCAAATAATGTTCACGGCTCAGCACGCCCGGCAGACGCAGGATGTCTGCCTGAAAATGCGCTGCGCGGCGTGTGACGAGGCGGTCAAAGCTTTGCAGCACGCCGTCAAATACTCCGTTGTAGCCATAGACGCCGCGCACGCCGAGCGGGACAAGCAGTCCAGCCTCCGTCACTTGGTCTAGAAATGCCTGATAGGCCTCGGTGAGAGGCAGGGTGGTTGTTGAAGTACAAGTCATAAATCAGCCTTCCTTGTGAACCAGCAGCATCGTGGCGTTCAGTTTCAAAATGCGGTCATTGTTGACCATCAGTGCCGCGCCATACGCATCCCTCAGATGGCGGGCAATGCTAAATTTGGAATCGTTGCGATAGCCCGAGATACCACAGATCAGCATGGCTCGACCCACGATGTCCACGAGCTGCTGCGATGAGGACAGCTTCAGATTGTTCGTGCGGATGGAGAAGCCAAATTCTTCAAACACCCCTGGGCAGTCGCGGCTGCG
>Ga0214192_1001716_pt1 | contig 11898 bp, 13 predicted proteins | sample TroBogEpilimnion_44_FD_153030 | JGI IMG/M metagenome (GOLD analysis project Ga0214192, IMG submission 153030) | Freshwater microbial communities from Trout Bog Lake, WI - 29JUL2008 epilimnion | ecosystem: Environmental > Aquatic > Freshwater > Lake > Epilimnion/Euphotic zone | place: Trout Bog... | reverse complement strand
TTACGCACTCCTTAAGGAAATCGAGAAGTCCGCGAGATTCGACGGACCACTTCCTGAAGCCCCAGAGGCTCCGGAAGCCCCGAAAGCGGAGTGATCGCATGGCGACGATCATCTTGACGAAGGACCTTCTGAAAGCATTGATCGAGTACATGAACGAAGAAAAGTGTGAGTCACTGGAATTTGACGAGCACAATTTCATGACCCAGATCAAAGCGTATAATGAACGCGTGTTCGGCACGGTCATGAAAGATGACGGGGAGCAACTCCATTGAGCTCAGGAATCACATTCTCAGCAACACTCTACCAAGCAAAGACCGATCCATCCGGCGGGTGGAAGATAACCTTTGATGTGCCAGAGTCTGACGGAATGGCGATCCTGCAACTGGCGCAACTTCGGGACACAGTTCTAGCCATTGGCATAGTTCACGAGCCTAGCGCGAAAGACGAATTCGATATTTTGGGTGAACTATGAAAAAGAAAATGGGTAGACCCACCAAAGACATCGACCCGGTACAGTTTGAAAAGCTGTGCGAGATGATGTGCACCAAGAAGGAAATCGCTTCTTTTTTCAACCTATCTGAGGACACCATTGAGCGATGGTGCAAAAAAACATATAAACAAACTTTTGCGGTCACCTATGACCAAAAGAGTGACAAGGGCCGGATCGCGATCAGGCGGGTCCAACTTCAGAAGGCGAAGGAAGGCAACATCACGATGCTCATCTGGCTTGGCAAGCAATGGCTCGGCCAGTCCGAGAAGGTAGAAGAGAAAGTCACTCAGGAAGTGAAGCAGGAAATCACCTACACAACCGAATGGGCGTCGAAACTACCGGATGAAGGCAACGCTTAAACTTTATCAACCGCATTCCGCACAGCTTCAATTTCACAGGTCACAGGCTCGGTACCGGGTGGCAAGCCTTGGCCGCCAGAGCGGCAAGAGCACGATGTGCAATAACGAGATGTTAAAGCGCGCATGGGAAAGCCCAGCGACTCATTACGCGTTCATTAGCCCGATCTTCTCGCAAGCAAAAGAGCAATACCGACGCCAAGTGAAGAGCCTTCCTGATAGCATCGTAGCCAGGAAGAGCGACACGGAGCTTCGGATCGATCTCGTGAACGGGTCGATCATGGAATACCTATCGGGCGATAACCCGCACAGTATCCGGGGGAAGACGCTTCATGGCGTCGTGATCGATGAGATGCGGGACCAGAACCCGGAGCTCTGGACCCAGATCGTGCGGCCCATGCTCGCGACCACGAAGGGCTTTGCTTGCTTTGTGTCTACCCCATCGGGCTTTGACGCGTTCTATGATCTGGCGATGAAGGCGCAGACCGATCCGGAGTGGGCGTTCTTCCAGTCCCCCTCCACCTGCAATCCGTTGTTTACCCAACTTGAGTTTGAGAACGCGAAGAAGGAAATGGGCGAGGCTGAGTTCGCGCAAGAGATCATGGCCGAGTTCCGGGATCTCCATAACGGGTCGGCTTATGTGTCGTTTAGCGAAGCCAACTGCCGCGAGTGGAGTCCGTTCCTTGGCGATCAGCAAGCCTACACCAAGCACCTTCCGATCGTGGTGGGGCTTGATTTCAACATCAGCCCTTGCGCGTGGGTGATCGGGCAAGAGCGGAATGGTGACTTCTTTTTCTTTGATGAGATATTCCTAAACAAGACCCACACCCAAGAGATGACGATGGAACTGATCAGCAGGGTCAAGGCCATGGAGCTTAGGGTGCATCCGAACCTGATTATTGTCGGGGACGCCACCGGGCGGGCATTAAAGACCGCGACCGCTGGCAAGAGTGACTATTCCATCCTGTTTGAGATGCTTGATGACGCTGGCATTACCTACGAGAACCGGACCCCAGACTCAAACCCGCTTGTCAAGGATCGGGTTAATATCGTGAACAGCAAGTTAAAGAGTGCCGACGGTCGAAATCACATCTTCGTCGGCCCCAAGTGCAAGCACCTAAAGCGCGACCTGCAAAGGGTAAGCTGGAAGGCTGGGGCGCAAGCGATCCTTGACCAGACGACTGATAAGACGCTGACCCACATGAGTGATGCGATGGGCTATGTCATTTGCGCCATGACTTCAATGTGGTCCACGCCGGTCGGTAAGATGCGGGTGCTGTATCGTTAGACTTGCGGGACGGAAGGGGAGAGAGTGGGAACCGGGGCCGTAGCTCAGTGGAAGAGTTGTTCTAATACCGGGGACGCTTGGGGAAAGGTCGTGCGTTCGAATCGCACCGGCCCCGCCATCTTGTACAACGAAGCCGGATATGGTGGAATGGAATCAATGCTTAAGGGATCGGCCGCACAGTCAAGAGCCTACACATCATGGATTAAGCTTCGCGATCAGGCTCTTGAAAAGCTGTATCTGAATGCCCAGAGGAAGATCGACGATGAGCTAAGGGGCGTATTCCTTCGCGTGGTGGAGATGATCAGCTTCCGCTATGGCACGCTGCCAGCAGATCAGGTCATGACCCACCGGGCACGATACGCGATCCAAGGGATTGAAACCGCGATCAATTCCGAGTTCTACAAGGCCGCAGAAAGCATCGAGAAGATTTATAAAGATTTAAAGCGTCAGTCCTACCTACTGGCAGCCGCTGGCGAGGCTGAAGCCATCCTACGGGCGACCGGGAAGGAAACGGGGATCCACATCAATCAGCATGATCTTGACACCGTGGCCACTACCACAAGCCAAGGCCATGATATACTTGACAGAATCCTTCACTCATTCACTCGGGTGGCCCGGGATCTCATGTCATCGATTGAATACAGCCGTATCAGGGGTGAGGACCGCCAGGAATTGATTCCTAGGCTACTGAAGTCGTTACCAAAGACCAAGCGGTACAAGCGAGCCAGACGCGCTTTGAAGCCAATTGTGCGCGAATCAGCCAAGCGTGCTCCGGACCTTGAAATGAAGGCTTTCATCCCCGACGCCGACTGGGACAAGATGGTCGCGAACTATATGGCGGACTTCGTCCCGGATACCCGGGGGCCGGACGATGTCTTCGATGTGGGCGATCTCGACACCGTGGTGGACGGTTCGAATGTGTACGGGATGCCTGCCGAGCCCGGTGCCGACTATGTCGAAGAGCGTTATGGATGGGACCTTGAACGCGAGCTTGCGAATGACTTCGTGGATTCCGTCCGGTCTGGTCAGAACGACGCGGCAAACCAGAATGGGATCGTGGATTTCTCGATCATTGCCATCATCGACGACCACACCTGTGACTCGTGTTGTGGGGAATTCGGGTGCGTGGACTTCGATGGCAAGACCACAAAAGAGGTCGAGGCGATGACTAACGGCGAGCAGTCAGCCCCACCCTTTCATTTCAATTGCCGGTGCACTATGGCCCCCATGCTCGACAATATGCCCGACTTGGAGCAATCTAACGAAGAGGAATTCAATCAATGGCTAAACTCCTAGGACTTAACGAAACCGCGTCAATCGAAAAGAATTTCAGAAAGCCAGATGACCGCTATTCCGATTTCATCGACGAGAACTATGAGTTCAGCGAAGGCTTCGAGGGTGGGAACTGGCGCGATCCAAAGCAGGTCAAGAGCATCGCCGAGATGGTGGCGTGTCTGGAATCAAACCCCGATGTGGGCTTAGATGCCCGGGTGCTTGCCTATAATCCAGAAACCAAGCAATTCGGGATGAAGCGCGTAGGCCGGGAAGAGTTCCTTGAAGCCTATAAGAACGGGGATCAGAACTGGCAAGGGGTCGAGCTTCGTGAGGGTGGGGTCGATTCGTTCGCAACCGATGGCGATTCAGGCACATCAGGCTTGATCGGTCAGGACTTTGTGCCACTCCTTGGCGGTCCATTTTACAAGAACCTTTATTTCTATGATTACATTAAGCAAGCTAACGCTGCTTTTTATGCTTATCACCATGATCCGATTGCTCATCAGGCGGTGAACATCATCAAGGATTTCACCCTAGGCCGAGGCTTCCGGGTGGACTCCGACAACGCGGCCGCGATGGCGATCTGGAAGGCATTCGAGAAGGCGAACGACCTTCAGGGTCAGATGGATAAGCTCGCGACTGAGATCTCCGTAAACGGGGAAGTCATGGTCTGGAAGCTGCCAGATGATCAGGCGAAGATCGTTCAAGTTCCTTATACGAATCAGCCGAACCCTAGGGCTATCATCCCACGCGTTCGCTTGCTTGATGCGACGGTGTTCTGGGAGATCGTGACCGTGCCTGAGGACATTACGAATGTGCTCTACTATGTGTGGGTCGCACCTACGCAATGGCAGATGTACACAGGACTCCAAGGTGAGAACAGTGTGGTGCCTTCCACGAAGTTTATCTTTCAAACGATTCCAGCCGATCAGATCAACCACTACAAGGTCAACGCGTTCTCAAACGAGAAGCGCGGCCGGTCTGATCTCTTCTCTGTGCTTGGGATGTTAAAGCGGCTAAGGGACTGCGTGAACTACTCGCTGGTGTCGCTCCAGAAGCAAGCGAGCTGGTGTATCGATACCACGATCGAAGGATCTCAGGGCGACATCAACGCTTATATCCAAGATCAGGCGTCGCTTGGCACCGTGGCACCTGCCGGGTCTGAGTTCGTACACAGCGCAAAGATCAAGCGCGAGTATAAAGGAGTTGAGGGGACAGGAAAGGGCGGGGGGTCCGTCACCTTTGAATGGGCACTTTCTTGTGTCGCTGCTGGGATGGGTATCCCGATTTCATACTTCGGAACCCATCTCAGCGGTGGTCAGACCCGGGCGTCAGCGATTACGGCAACTGAACCGGTCGCTAAGCGATTCGAAGCGCGTCAGAAGCTTTATGAAAAGATCATCCAAGACCTGTGGGATTACCTCATGGACAAGGTCGGGATCAATGCTGATTGTGAAGTGACATTCCCTGAGATCATCACGGCTGACAGGTCCCAGAAGCTCCAAGACTTGGCTTTCGCTGAGAACATGAAATGGTTCTCAAACGAACGCGTGGCGAACATGATCGCCAAAGAGTTTAATGTGACTGACTATATTTACGAAGAAGAGCAGGATAAGATCAAAGAGGATCCAGCATCGCCAATCGTAGCAAACCCACTGACCGCACCGGCTCCAAAGCTTCCTAAACAGGACATCCCGGATGTGCCAAAGCCTACAAGCGACATCACATCGAGTGAGAAAACCGACATCAAGGATCAGGAATATGAGTAAGCACCTAGAAAAGCTCGCGAACGCTACCTTTGACGAAGTGATGGCAGACCCGAAGTCATTCGGGATGCCCACATTTGACGAGTTTGCGAAAAACCCCGAGACTCTTTTGGGAAGGGATGACGAACGCCTTCAGGAAGTGGATCGCGGATCGACTCAACTCAATCGAGTAGTCAGGCGGCAGATTTACGAGATCGAAGGCTATCGGTGCAAGAGCTTGGAAGAGGTCGAGCGCGTGGCGAAAAGCATGGGGATCAACATCAAAGAGATGGACTATCGCCCGGAAGTTCAGCCTAACACCTCAGGCAAGTTCGACATCAAGGTGAAGTTCGTTTCAAAAGCGGATCGGGTGAAGAGGCAAAACTGGAAATGAGCGGTAAGAAGAAAACCTCGAAGCAAGCGGACGCTCCGCTGAATAAGCCTTTCAGGACTCCCGATGGACCGAAGAAGTTCGCGGTGTATGTGAATGATGGCGGCAAGAGAAAGAAAGTTACTTTTGGAGATCCGAAGATGAGCATAAAGAGAGACAACCCAGAAGCCCGAAAGAACTTCAGGGCGCGTCATGGTTGCGATAAGGCGACCGACAAGACTTCAGCAAAATACTGGTCTTGTAAGATGTGGTCAAAGAAGCCCGTTTCCAGCATCACCAAAGAGTCAGCAATCACTGAACCGTCCTGGGTGGCTGATGAAGGGCTGTGGGCTAAGGCCAAGGCTCAAGCTGCGAAGTCTAATCCTGACGATCTCTACGCGCTCACGACCGACATTTACAAGAAGATGGGTGGGGAGATCAAAGGCAAGAAGCAGGAACAGGACTATCAAGCCAAGCCTCAGAGCCTTGGACCTAAGGGCACTTTCTTATTCTTTGGTCAGAAAGCTTTTTCAAAGAGCAAGAAGATCGCAGAAGCAAAGCCAAAGGTCGGCGAGCCCGAGAAGAAGCCGCTCACGAACCCTGAGCCTAGCGTCGAGGATCAAATCAATAAGATCCTAGCTGATAACCCCACCATGAACGCGGCTACCCTTGTGAACACGCTGAAGGCCATGGGGCTTGCGATTGTGGATCAGAAGGACAAGGTCGATGCCATGAAGCAAGCGGATGTTTCCTCCGGGAACCTGCCTGTGCTTCGCGATGGTGTTAAGCCTAAGAAGAAGAAAGAAAAGAAAGAGAAGAAGCAGGAAGCCGGGATCAAGGATCGCTTCGTGTCCGCTCGGTTTATTGAAACCACGCTGGGCACATCCAAGGCTTCTCAAACCAAGAACAAGTTCAAAGTGGCATTGATCCAAGAGGGGCTTGGGAACCTTCGCGATGGGTTCTACTACTCAGCAAACGCCATCGCTGGCGCAATCACGGCTTTCGAAGGAAAGAAGTGCTATGCCGACCACCCGGCGAGATCAGAAGAGATCGACAGGCCAGAGCGGTCCGTGCGTGACATTATCGGGCATTTCGAAAATGTCCATGTCGAAGAGAACGCGGACGAATCAAAAGCCTTGTGTGCGGATCTCGTGATCATGCCTGACACTCCCTACGACTGGGCGCGTGCGCTGGTACGCCAGTCGGTGGAGTTCTCTGCAAAATATCCAGATAAAGATTTCGTGGGTCTTTCCATTAACGCGTCAGGCGATGCCGAAGCGGTTAATGTCGAGGACTTTCTGAAAGAGGGCAACATTCCCGAGTCTTGCAAGCCTAAAATCATGAAAGCTATCGAGCAGGGATTGACGCAAGTTAGAGTGGTAAATAACATCAGAGATGCAATCTCGACCGATCTCGTGACCGAAGCTGGTGCTAAGGGGCGGGTGCTGGAAATAATTGAAAGCAAAAAGGAGCAATCAATGGCAAAGAAAGACATCCTTCCTAAAGAGCAGGAAGAGGAAATGAAGCAGAAGCACGAAGCAGAACAAGAAGATGAAGCACAGGACGCACCTGCTGGTGACGACCATGCTGACGAAGAGCAAGACAAGAAGCTCATCCTTGACATGATCAAGAAGCACATGGGTGATGATGAGATGGACGAAGAAGAGTCCGAAGCTGCTTGTGCTGCTCATAAAGCGTACGGCGAGATGGGCTATGAGTCAGAAGACGCCGCCAAGTGCGCCGCTCACTCCATGAAGCTTGCTAAGCACATGGCTGCCAAGCAACAAGAAGAAGAGAAAAAAGAATCTGAAGATGAGTCAGAGAAGCATGAATCTGAAGACGAAGCTGAGAAGCACGAATCTGAAGATGAAGCTAAAAAAGAAGCTGCAAGCATGAAGCTCGAAGCCCGGGTCGCATTCCTTGAGAACGAACTCAAGAAGCGTGATCTTACCGTGTTCCTCGACAAGAAGCTTGCAGAGTCTAAATTGCCGCGTTCAGTGACCGATAAGATCAGAGCAAAGAAGATGCGCTCTGAGAAGGAAGTCACCGAAGCAATCAAGATTTATGTTGAAGCGTTCAAAGAAGCAGGTTTGTCCCTTGGAGGTGAGTCCAAGAGCAAGTCATCTTTCTTTGTAACTTCCACAGAGAAAACAGTCAGCACTTCAGCCAAGGGACCAAAAGTTTCTTTCGCTGATATGCTTAAAAACAAATAAGGGAGACATAGAAAATGGCAACTACACCAAAGAACAATATCGTGCGATCCGTTCGCCCGATCTCTTTGTTCGAATCAGCTTTAAGCGTAATTAACTCAACAGTTAGTTTCAACCAAGGCGACATCTTGTTTTTGGATACCACCAACCACTTGATCAAGCCTGTAACCTCTGACACCGATGCAGCTCGCGCTTGCGGTATCGCTAGGAACACCGTGGTGAATGGAAAGCTTCTTTCCTCTTATCAGGGAACTTCAGTGGATGCTTCTGTAGCAATCGAAGACATCGCTGGACCTCAAGGTGGAGTTATCGCACTTCTTAAACTGAAGAGCGGTGATTCTTTCGTTCCGGGCGGTTTCGTCTATGCTTGTTCAGTAGACGCTCAGACGATTTCTTCAAGCGGAACCAATGTGATCGGTGTCTTCCAAGATGCTGCAATTACTGCCAATTCTTCTTCAACTGGTAGAGCACTCATCGGCATGAACGCTGGTGCTGGCTTTGAGCTTTAATTGAAAGGATAATAAAATGAGTACAAAACTAACTTTCGCAAATTCAGCAGAAGAGAACAAAGCAGTTCTCACCGAAAAGCTGTGGGCGTCAGAAGACGAGCAATCGTTGATTGAGTCCATGCAGCGTTCTTTCCAAGTGGATCCACGCGACGCGAAGCAGTTCCCAGTTCGCGAGCGTTCTTTCTCTTGGAAGAAAACCAAGCAGAAGCTCGCAGAAGCCGATCAGATGGGTGCATTCCCTCAAGTGCTCCGCGCTGGTGTTCAAACCATCGTAAACAGCATCTATGAGACCGTTCCCACTACTTTCGAATCTTGGGCGCACACTGTGAACTCTACCAAGCAAGAAGAGCTCTATGCTCCATTGCAAGGGATCGGGTTCCCTGCTCAGGTCGGGGAAAATGAGATCTACCCAGAAGTGGGTGCTGCTGGTCTGGACATCAAACTGAGAAACCGCAAGTACGGAACCCTCTTCGCAGTTTCTAAAGAACTGATGGAAGATGATCAAACCGGACAATTCCAGAAACAAGCTGGATTGCTCGGCGCGTACGCGAAGCAAGTTCTTGAAGTTCTTGCTTACGGTAAGCTCGCTTCTGTTTCCGGTATGAAGTACGCGAACATGAGCGTGCCAGTATCTGAAACCCAGCCTTCTTCTGAGTCTGCGTATCCTTGGTCTACTGCCCTTGTGGGTGGTGGAGCTACCAAGCCTTCTTCTTACGCGGCCCTTTCTCAAGCGTCCATCCAAGCTGGCTTTATTGCTTTGATGAACCAGAAGAACATCCTCGGACTGAAAATGAGCGTGCAGCCTGATTCTATCATCTGCTCCCCTCATTATCGCTTCGACCTGGCTACCCTTCTCCACAGCGCATACTACCCAACAGGTGCGACCGCTGGAGCTACCGGGGGCACTTTCTCGATCAACCCGATCGAAGGAATTGCAACCCCGATCGTGAGCCGGTTCGTATTCGACAACAGCGGTTCAGTGAACAACGATTCCAAAGCTTGGTACTTGCTTGATAGCAAGGTTCCAGCGTTCATCGTTCAGGTTCGCGAAGCTGCTGTGGTTGAGCTTGAGAACCCAGCATCTGGTATGTCGTTCGACCGTGATGTCGTTCGGTTCAAAGTTCGCACTCGCGCGAATGCTGACTTCATCGATCCACGCTTCTTCTGGCAAGGATCTGACGGTTCGGTCTGATTTCAATTAAAACTCTTGACGGGCAGGGTGGCGATGCTACCCTGTCCGTAGGAGTACAAGTTTAAAAAGGTGCAAAGCTCGCGTGGGACATTCCATACCTGCCAGCACCCGACGACACGGCAGCAGGAACAATGTCACCCTGTTGCCGTGATCGGCCCAAAAACCTTGTGGGGAGATCAGATGGCGAAGATTCGAAGTGGTAAAACCTTGACGGTGATTCAACCAAGCGAAAGGCCGGAGCTATTCGCTCAGCGCGTAATAGAGAAGCCAGTGGAAGACGAATTCAAGCCGGTTCAAGAGTTCAAGACCATGGCTGAAGAGATCGCCAAAAGCTCCGTGTATATTAAAAACTGGTATCTCGAAGAGTTTCGAGAACGCTATAAATTTTATGACCGCATCAAGCGGTTCGACAAGTTCTTCCCGTATGCCCGGCTTGGGGACTCAAAGACCACAACCACACTTTATGTCGATGAGCCAGTGACGGAAGCGGACGCGGATCAGTGCTACCAGAAGGCACGGCTGATGAAGGATCTCGGATTGAACTATGTGATTCTGGAAAAGGACACAGTGCTATTTGATGCGCTGGTACAGTTGGGGGTAGTGAAGTGAGCTGGACGACCGCAATCAGTGATTTGAGAACTAAGCTATCCGACAACTCTAAGGACCGGCTCCGGGCTTACAAACGGGTCTTTGGGGACATTAACGGCACGAACACGGTGTTCAAAACCTTCGAGTTTCGTAGGATCACGAATTTCACAGTCGCTGCAAATTATCTCGGAGTCTACAAGAACGGGGTCAGGCTTAACCCTTCAACAGACATTACCGATGATGATCTTGAAACCGGGTATTTCGTGCTTGCGAGGGCTCCCGTGGCTGGTGATGTGATTGAATGCACCTATTACTCACAGTATTTCATTGATTCGGAACTGATCTCGTTCCTTCGCTTGGCGACGAACTTCATCGCGGGTGGGGACGATTACACTCAGGTGATCGGTGGGCTTCAGACTGCGGTGCTTGCTTATGCGGCTGCTGAGGCTTACCAGAAGCTCGCGCTTAGATTTGCCGATACTTTCTCCGACACCTACAAGATGCAGGATCTCCCGGATGGGGAGCGCGAGAAGGTGATCATCTCGTTTAAGAAGTCCTCAGAGGATGCCCGGGCAGAGGCTAAGAAGCTCCGGGACGACTACTATGAGAACCGTCAGGGTCAGGCATTGGCACCACTCTGGGGGAATAACCTTGGCAATGTGAGAGATGTGGCACCGAACCGATGAGTGATGTCAACCTGACCGTCACGGATAACGGAGTGAGCCTAGCCTTGACGGCCCTGATTGATCGGGGCCGATCGATGCAGTCATTCCTTAACCGGAACATTTATCGCATTTACCAGAACGCCCAGCGCACGCGATGGATGACTGAGAACGAGAGTGAGGGTGGCCGCTGGAAGGGCTTAAACGCCAAATATGAGCGTTATAAGCGAAAGCGGTTCGCGTCCTATGAAGGCGCGGGTACTAAGATGCTGATCGCAACTAATAGACTTTATAAGTCAGTCATTGGACCGGGCAATGGTCAGCGGAAGATCGTAACGAACAGCTCAATGGTGATTTCTACCAATGTCGGCTACGCGAAGTATGTAGACGATGCTCGGTCGTTCTCGACATGGGGTCCTGAGTTCAGGGCTAAGATCAAGCAATCAATCGGGGACTTCATCATGTACAATATCCAGAGGGGTGAATAATGCCAGCCGACATCGGATTGCAGCTCGCGGAAACAGATGTCTACCTAGTGAAAGCCTACCTATCGGCTAACATGGCGACCGCATTGCTTCAGGTGGCAACGACCCGGGCGTCCACCTATCCCGTGGTTGCGGTGGATCCACCGGCTGACTATTTCGTTTATAACCACGCCAGAGCCTACCGAAGCCCTGCGGTGTTCATTATCCCGGAGCGGATGGACTTCAAGAAGCGCGAGCGGGGGCAGAACCATATCAACGCCGAGACCAGATTGAATGTCACAGTGGTGATCGAGGATAAGGACGCGGAGCGTATCTATTTAAAAGCCTATCGTTATCAAGCGGCCCTTGCTGGCTTACTTGATCAGGCTGAATTGACGAGTGCCGATGGAAAGGTCAAGATTATAACGGTGATAGAAAACTGTCAGTTCTCGCCCTTGTATTCGGACGCTAAGAACCCCGAAGATCCAAGAGCGGTCTTTCGGAAGGAAGTCTCGGTAGAGCTTGCAGTTCAACACTATGAAAGTTTAATTTAACTTAGGAGGATAGAAAATGAGTTCAGCAACAGTAACAGTGACAAGCATGGAAATAAGCCCGATGATCGTAAAATACGGGACTGCGGGATCTGAAGTGGATCTGGGCGGTACCCTTGGGAATGTGGTCATCAGTGCCAAATATCACAAAGCTGAGATCAAAGCCGATCAGACCGGTGTGACCGTTCGGGATCGCAG
>Ga0214192_1001715_pt1 | contig 11903 bp, 28 predicted proteins | sample TroBogEpilimnion_44_FD_153030 | JGI IMG/M metagenome (GOLD analysis project Ga0214192, IMG submission 153030) | Freshwater microbial communities from Trout Bog Lake, WI - 29JUL2008 epilimnion | ecosystem: Environmental > Aquatic > Freshwater > Lake > Epilimnion/Euphotic zone | place: Trout Bog... | reverse complement strand
TGTGAAACTTACGAATTAGCTGAAAAATCTATTATAGAAAAACTGAAGAGTAAACATGGTGGTATAGTAGAAGTGAAAGATAATGTTTATAAATTTTATCCGTATTCATTACCACTATCTTAAAAAATTAAACAAAATGATATTTAAAACTTATAAAAACTATGGAAAAAATTATTTTAGTTCATTACATCAATATAGGTAATATAGATGGTAAAGATGTGTCAAAAATCATGGAAGATGTTGTAAATAAATTATCACCGAAAGAGGAAGATAATATTATTTCATATTGGATTCCTGTTAGAGAAGGGGAATCGAGAGTAGAATGTATAAATCCTAAACTGGTATCACAAGAAGATTTCACAGAAGCGAAACGAGTATTGGATAGAAACCAGGAAATTGTAAATGATATTATCAAATGGGAAGATAATAAGTTGTAAAACATTACATATAACTAATTAAAATATAAGTAGTGGCGAGGTTAGCTTTGGTGGTGTTTTAATAATAAATTGAACATTTTTAATTGAATAAACTAATAATATTCACGAAATCTTAAATAATATTAGTAAATAATTTTAATTTTTTAAGAAGGGTGAATTGAAAATTTTAAAAGAAAAAGAATAATTTTTATATATAAACTATTATGAGTAGAGAACAGAGCATAATAAAGAATTGGAAACAATTTTTAATAAATGAAGATAAACAAAATATTAATATAAAATACCATAAATATGGTGGGGATATTTATTTACATGATAAAAAAATCGGACATTTCTTAATTCTTGATATGGATAAATATTTAGTTATTGATTCCATTAAGATAGATGAAGAATATAGAGGAAAAGGTATTGGTGAAATGGTTATAAATAATATTATAAATCATTATCCACATAATATAGTTTCAATAACACCATCTCCATTTGAACCGAATTTTCTAAAACTTATATCTTTTTATAAAAGACTTGGATTTATAGAAAATAGTGGAAAAGACAAAATAGAATATATAAACCCAACCTTATTACTTAAAAAAAAATAAATAAATTATGAATGGAACATATTGGGAAAACTTTACAATCTTATATAAAAAAGAAATAGAAAATAAAACATTAGAAACTATTTTGGAAGCGTTTTATTACTATTGTCAATCTAATTCACCTATTTGTGAAAAATCAGATTTTATAATGGGTAGAATTAAAAATAATTTACCTTACTCATTATAAATATTATTAGTGAGTGGGATTTTTCTTTTAAAATTTTCAACCAAAATGTTGATTAGATGTAGAAAAGGAACACTTACACATAACGATACAAATATGGGGAGTAATTTATTACACTCTTTTTTTGTTTATAGAAACTTATTTCTTATATTTGTATGGTTAAAAACTTGTAGATCATGAAGACAATAGATAAAACAATAAAAGAGTATATAAAACAAACTCTAAAAACCGATACTAAAATAAATGAGTACGTACCAAATACCCATATAGCACAAGTATTTAAAGATGTTCTAATCTATTCAGAATTTGAAGATAAATATCCAGATATATATCATCATATCAAATATGATCCTTATGATAAACTAGGACCAAATTCAAACCCTAATGACTATGATATACTACCTGATGGTAGATTCCAAAAGAAAGAAACTTATAGTGTAGGTATAAACCATCTCTTAATACCAGAATACTTTGATCTAAATAGGTTAAAACAAAATCCAATAGAGGAAATACATAAGACCTATCAAAAGTTAAGAGAGAAGAAAGATGTGGTTAGAAATATGTTAATACTGGGTAGAATTGTAACCCCAATAGAATATAATTATAAATATGGAAAACGATAATATAATTTTAGAAGAAACAGCCAATAGCGTTCAAACTGCTGTTAGGCGAAGTGTTTTGAGATTTGCTTGGGGCAACTCATCACATAAAACTTGGTTCATTACCAAATCAAATAAAGCGTTTCTTCCAAAAGGATGTAAACTACTTTTCAAAATATCTGGTGAAGAAACTAATGAACCAGTTCATACAATAGACACTTACCCAAAGCAAGGGGATGTGATTTCTGATGTAGATGGCTTTAACATTAAGGTTTTAGATGTTAGTTGGGTTTAATATTTCACCTAACAGCACTCAACTACTCGAAGATTTGTTAACAAACAAATATAAATAAAATGATAGAAGTAAGAGAATGTACAAATGAAGAAAAAAAACAATTTAATATTCAGTGATTATGAAAGAAGGTGATATTGTTGTTTGTATAGATAATCGTGTTACTGGAAATTATTCAGCATCAAGATTTGTAGTTGGTTTAACTATAAACAAATGCTATACTATTGTTAATTTTAATAATGGTTATATTACAATCATAGATGATTTTAATGATAATTTTCATTTCCTTACTGAGAATAGGTTTATCACACTTGAGGAGTTTAGAGATCAAAAATTAAAAGAATTAGGAATATTATAAAATATTTATTATGTATAAAGAAGGAATTAAATACAAATTAATTGGTTATAAACCAGTAGGAATTGGCTATAATGAACCAAGAGAAGAAATTGCCGAATGGAAAAATGGATATTGGTATCCTTATGGTTGTGGAAAAAGAATAGTTAATTTCGTTATTGAACAGGTAGTAGAGTTATCTGAATATAATAACCTTACGGTTGCTGAGATAAGAGATCAGAAATTAAAAGAATTGGGGATATGAAAGTTGGAGATAGTATTCTTTGTATAGATAATCGTGTTACGAGAAATTATTTAAAAGATAAAGAGATGTTTATAGTTGGTTTAACTAAAGATAAATGGTATACCATTGTTAATTTTAAAGATGGTTATACTACAATCAAAGATGATTTTAATAGAAATTTTAATTGCCTTTTTTGGAATAGGTTTATCACACTGGAGGAGTTTAGAGATCAAAAATTAAAAGAAATTGGGATATGAAAATTGTTTGTATAAATAAAACAAATACTCCAATGTTTTCAGCAGAATTGGAGATAGGTAAAATCTATGATGGTGATCTTGTACTATTACAAGATAGAGGCGAGATAAGTGGGGAGTTCAATATAGCTATGGAGTGGGAAAAAAACTATTTTTATTTAAAAGGTTTTTCAGAAATAGATTGGTTTCCAACTTCACACTTTATACCATTAGAAAAATGGAGAGAAGAAAAATTAAAAGAATTAGGAATATGACAAGAGATTTTAAAGTAGGTGATGAGGTAACACTTATATTACAACCAATCTGGTTTGATTATTTGTATAAAGTTATAGAGATATTAGATGATAAGACTCAATCCGGTCTTACTAAAATGAGATTAATACCAATAGGGAAAAACAACCCATATAGTTCCTATGATGTAGGTAGTAAATTGGTAGTGAACCAAAACCAGATAAAACTCTCAAAGAATCAGCTGAGAGAAGAAAAACTAAAGGAATTAGGAATAGTAGTCTGAAAGACTCTTTTTATAAAATAAAAAGTATGAAAGATAACATTCATGATCAAGTTAAACTATTGGTTAAATCAATGAAACCTGGTAAGCACCAGTTCAAAGACCCCACTTGGTTCAATCTTTACCAAAATATAGATTTTATCATAACTGGTGTTGAACCATTAAAGCAGGATGACACTTTTAAAGTATACTATAAGAATAATGAACTTGATCATGAAAGAGAGATTGATTTCTATTGGTTTAATAGAAACCGATTTATAAAATTGTTTAATTTAATTACTGATCAATATAATCAAATCATTGTAGATCAACGAAATGATAAGTTAAATGAACTAGGTTTATAGATTCTATTAAAATCTATTTGGATCAAATTACTTATATCTTTGAATTAAACTTTTAATATATTATTAAATAGAAAAAATAATTTTAAATTAAATTTATGAAAAAATATATTGGCAAATTTTATAAATGTGTATCCAATAATGGTTATAAAGATTTTTTAACCAAAAATAAAAACTATGAGATATTAGATAGCTATAATAATTCAGTTGTTATTATATCTGATATAGATGTTAAGATAACTTTAGATAAGCAAAGATTTAACTTTAATTACAACTATAAAAATAAACTATGAAAAAACTATTATTTACTATCCTTACTTTAGGATCTATATTTGGAACATTTGCACAAGATGATACATTAGTAAAATCCTCTTGGTACGGTAGAGTAATGCCTATAAGTATTTGTACTGGTGCTGGTACAGTAAAAAGTAAAGTAACTCAATACATTGAGTTCGGTAAAAGCTACGGTGTAATAGACGCTGGTTTAGCAATTGGAAGTTATTCTCAGTTTAGAGATACTACTACATTTGCCGAGTTTAAAATTACAATGGATGCTTCTCAATATGGGATTTTTAGCAATGAGTTTTCATTAGGATTCGGGCATGTATTTAAATCAAATACTCCAATAATGCTTGAAGCAAGTTATACAATCATGGCACAGGTTCATAAAATGTGGGGCATAGGTATCAATACTGGTTATTATGATTTTGCTGGTACTGGTTCTGATATATCTAGAACATATTACGGATTATTTGTTAGATATGGACTTCTTCGTGATATGAATGGAGGTTTAAATAGAACTAAAATGCACCATAGAAGAAGATGAGAAATTTAGCATTACTATTATCTTTAATAATCCTTTAATGAGAGATAATAAACTTAAAGAAATATTATAAGTTTTATTAACAGAACAGCTTTTTTATTCATTCTTTTATATAAATTAAAAGACAATAAAAAATCTAGACAACCTATTTTCAGATCATCCAGTCAAAACATAATTATATTTCCCCAACCATATAAACAGTCAGATTTTTCAGTAAAACCGTTAAATAAACCTCATCTTCTTTTATAAACCTCATCAAACTATCACCTGGATCCCCGTTAGGCGCAATCCCCATCTCCATTAAAATCTTAATTGCTTTCTAATTTGTTCTCTATTTGTTCTCTATTTGTTTTAAGTCCCTAACATTCTTTTATAAAACCTCATCTAAACTTCAATAACTTCAATCTGCCTCCCATAGAAATTAAAACATCATCAACATTCTCCCGGCTTATCTATGCTCATAAAGAGACTTATTTGTGCGAGTGTCTTTCTCTCTTAATTTCTATATGTATATATTATATTCAAAAAGTCATTTTTTTCAAATTTAGCTGTTATATTAAAAAAATTAATTATATTTGTTTAAACAAACAAAACACCATGAAAAGAGGAGATATTGTAATATACACCACCCAGCCAATCACAATTTATGATTTGGAAAGTAAAGGAATTTCACTAGGAACTAAATATGAAGTTATGGGAACTTTTATAGGAATAACTGGAAAGTTCATAACCATATGTAATGATCATGGAATGATAGGTGATTATATGGTAGAAAGGTTTAAACTCCTTTCTGAAATAAGAGAAGAGAAACTTATTATGTTGGGATTATGAAAGAGATAAGAGACATAAAGATAGATTTACTAATGGGTAATCAAAATCCTATTGTAGATCTATTTAATGATATAACCAAAGACTTACAGATAATAAACTGTGATGTGTATAATAATTACGGATCGGAGTTTATCTATCATAAAGATGGTCAATGGATCTTCTATCAGGATGTAAAAAATGGTAAATTCTGGGCACATTATTATAGATATTGGGAGATTTTAGAAAGTGAGTTTAGTCTGAAATACGAGGAAATACAAGCGATAACAAAGTACCTGGTGGAAGAGGCACTCAAACGAGAGGTAGGCACACCCAGTACAGCCTTTTTAGGAGAACGTTTACGGGTGGAAGAGGCACTCAAACGAGAGGTAGGCACACCAATAAGTAAAAGAGGAACAAATCCTAGAAAGGTGGAAGAGGCACTCAAACGAGAGGTACCCACACCTGTAGCAACTTCAAATTATAATGAAAATCAGGTGGAAGAGGCACTCAAACGAGAGTTGACCACACCGTTTAAAATTAGCAAATACCTGTGATACCGGTAGAAGAAGCACTAAAAAGAGAGAGTTGTTATGAAAGAGGTCAGAGACATAAAGATTGATATGCTTATGGGTAATCATAACCCTATAGTAGATCTATTCAATGAGATAACCAAAGACTTACAGATCATAAACTGCAAAGTCTATAATAATGATGGTTTAGAGTTCATATACTTTGTACCAACAAAGAGTGCAGAGCACTATTTCAACAAAGAAAAGGAATGGATATTCTACTTTGCTTATGCAAAGAGTGCGAAGCACTACCAGGATGCAAAAAATGGCGATTTCTGGTGTGTCTATAATAGATACTGGGAGCTTTTCGAATCCAAGTTCCATTTGAAATACCTGGAAATACAAGCAATAACGAAGTACCTGGTAGTGCAACGCACTCTTTGCATAAGCAAAGTAGAAGAAGCACTCAAACGAGAGGTGGACACACCGTCATATCATTATCACTTCGAGTGTCGCGGGGTAGAAGAAGCACTAAAAAGAGAGGTAGGTACACCCCAGAAAACTTTGGCAATATACACGACAGGGGTAGAAGAAGCACTAAAAAGAGAGGTGGGTGAACCCAATACTGCTAACAGAAGAATGGTTTTTGAGGTGGAAGATGCTCTCAAAAAAACACTGGATAAAAAATAATATGATAAGTTGCAAAAAAACACGCACTTTTTAGTATAGTACGAAGTACTCTTTGCATCCGCAGAGTATTTACTATCCAGACACTAAAGACTTCTATCAAAGTTCTTCTGATAAATCTAATGCTTTTATTTTTTCTATCCCACTTAAATAGAATGCTGCTAATCTATGATAACCATCAATAATTAAATGATCATAACTATTAACCACAATTATACTATCTTTAATATTGTTAATATTATCTTGATACTTTTTAATTATTCTTTTCTGTTCGGAACTAATATGCTTTATTTCATCTTTAAATTTATCAAAATACTCATTAACATTAATTTCAATTATTTTGAATTTAACATCATTAAAATCATTATGTGTTACATATTCCCATATTAATTCATTTTGATCTGGATATTCACCGTCATATAGTTCATTTAGAGTAATATATGAAGATAGTTTATAATTCTCATTAAGATATCCAGTTATAGTTGTTTGTATAAATTTCTTTCTCATAGTCATATATATTAATTTTTTTCTCATAGTCATATATATTAATTTTTATTTGTATATTTGTTAAAAACTGAAAGTATGTTAGTTGATGATGAACATACTATAATGTTTTTACACTATTATGGATTTGAAGAAATAACCATCTAAAATAATAATTATGACTTTTAAAGAAATATACCAAGAATCAAATGAAATACGTAATTCAAAAGAATTTAGTTCTTTATTTGAAAAATCAAAAAATAACACTATAACTGATATTGAACTTAAAAGGTTTGATGATCTAGTTTCAAGAGGTTTATTAAAGACTGAATTGGATTCTAAAATCTCAGATTTATTATTTAAGAAAAATAGAACTTTCTTATTAAACAATGGTGCTATTCTAAAAATAACAAAAAATAGTCCTTATGAAAACGACGTGTGTTTTAAAGTAAGTAATGAAACTAAATCCAAGAAATTAGATGTAAAAGGATTGGTAAACCGATTATATGGACTATACCGTGAACCTTATAATGAGTACATAAGTGATGAATTTATAGTTGAATGTGATGCTATTGTATCATTGGAAAACTATTTATTAAAAAAAAGAAATGATGGAAACAAGAACTTTTAATATAAAGCATTTTAAAGGGTTCACCTTAGGTAAAGAGTATCTTATATTAGATAATTCACCAGGGACTAAAAAATCACACAAAATCGTTGGATCAAATGATCCTGGGTGGATCGCATACCATTATCAATTTGATGAATATGTAAGTCCATTTGATTATTTTGATTATCTATCTAAGCAAAACGCAATGCGTAAAAAGAAAATAAATAGTGCTAAGCAGAGTAAACAAAAAAATGAAAGGTTCTATATCATAGATGATTTCGGTAAAAGAAGATCATTTACTAAAAATGAATTAAATATGATATTCACTAATGATAATGATGTAATTGCCAAAATAAGAGAAAATAAATTAAATACTCTATTCAGATAAATACACCTGGGATCGCACCAGATTAACTAAAAATTATACTAGTGCAATGCACTTTTTTCTAAAACATAAAAGTATGGCCTCTAAAAAAGATAGAAAGAAACTAAAACATAAAAATGAAAAGGTTGAATACCTATTCTGTGGACGCAGAGAGTGCGAAGCACTACACGCATACATATCTTGGAGTGCAGGGTTTAGATCCTTTGAAATAATAAATGGTAAATCATTTGAAACAATAACAGAAAGATCTCTTATACAAAACGGTAAACAATGCTGGTTTAATCTATCTAACGTTAAAGATGAAGTTAAAAAGTATGCTAAGGAAAGAAACTTATCTACAACCGGTTTAGGTGAATTATATAAATGTATAGATGATGAAGGTTTCAGTTATTCAAATAAAGATCCTAAATTTGATGAGGTAAAGAAAAAAGCAGAAAGTAGATCAATCTTATTAATTGATTAAATAATACTGGTAAAGGAATATCTCGTGTTGATTGTATATTAGAACAATCTGATGATATAGATGCTGTACCTCATCCAAATAATGGTTTATCAAATACTAAATATAGAGATAACAAAGATTATAAAAACTCAAGTTGGGTATTCTCTGAGACCATTAAATCCGAAGATGATGAAAGTATCTTTCTTAAAGATATTGTTTATCTAAATAAAACTTTTAAAAAAAAAAACATAAAAACACTATATAGTATTGAATAATTTCGTATATTTGTATATAACCTTAAAAAATTATAGTATGGCTTCTAAAAAACCTCTTAAATCAAAAAATATGAATAACTCAAATGAATTGCCACTAAATCAGGCATATGGTAATTACGTATCTAATTACCCAAACAAAATTTCAAAAAATCCAGAAATTTCAATAACCGAATTCGAAATTCGTTGCGAAGAAGATAATGTCTTCTGGGTAAAATGGAGATTAAAGAAATAATTATCAGATCTGTTTAGATTATTCAAGAAATATACTAAAATCCGCACGTTTTTTAGTATATTAGCTTGTGATATCCATATAAAATGCTTATCTTTGTTAAACACAAACGATATAGATATATGGCAACTAAGACAGCAGCACCGAAACTTAACATACAACGTCACAAATACAATGCTTGGAAAGCCAAATCGAATGGTGAACCAATAGAAGGAACAGATAGAATACTTACAGGTGTTAGTAAAAGAGCAATAATTAAACATTTGGCTTTCGAGGAAGGTGTTGAACATAGACATGACGATATGATAGTTAGATGCAAAGATGGAACAATGTGGTGTGTTTCTCAAATTTAATTAATGACTTATAATGAATTAAAATATAAGTAGTGGCAAGGTTAGCTTTGGTGGCATAAGTTGGTGAATGTGTAATAGAATTACAGTAACTGACAACCTAAATAAACCACATTGAGCCATTACTTATATTTTTTTGGTACTTGTGCATTTAAGTTTAATAGCACTCCCAAACACTCCTAAATTAATAAAAAATACAAACCCTTCAAATATGAAAAAATACTCTTAGGTGGTCTTATTACCATCTTAACTCTCACTCTAAACGATAACTTGAAGTTGTTTTTATTTCATAAAAACACTATCTTTAAATAAAAATTAACTATGAAATATTCAGAGATGATAAGCCTCTTCGAGAAACTGGGTGACGATGATAGAAAAAAAATGGTGGATGGTATGAATATAGAGGAGCTTACAATCTTTTGTGACGGATTCTTGAAATACAAGGATAATTACTATCACGGAGATGGTTGGGTTATCTACATGAAGACGAAGATGAGGGATGACAAATTTAAAGAGCTCGGCATCGATTGATTTCAGTTTGTTGAAGATGGACGGTGCTTTAAAAGAATCATAAGAAATCAAAAGCTAATTGAATTGGGAATAATATGAGGGAAATTAGAGACATAAAACTCGATATAATAATGGGTAACACACAAAACCCTATAATAGAACTATTCAAAATATGAAAATATATGAAGATATATTAAAGGATATAATTCTTGCTAATTGGGAAGAAGATGATCTAAAATATAACGGAGGTCCTTTATATGATATACAACTATCCCATATTTCTATTTATTTTAGATTATCACCTAATGGTGGTTATTATGCTCTTGATACCAACACCTACAAAATGATGTTAAGAGAAAAGAAATTAGGGGAACTTTTACCATAATAATCTTTAAAATACTATAAATATGAAAATTATTTGTATTGATCAAGATAATTGGCATTCAATAACACCTGGTAAAATATATAATACTAGATCAAAATTATCTCTATCTGGTACGGTTAAAATTAAAAACAATGATGGTGTTGAAATGTGGTATCCTAGTTACTTATTTACATCAATTGCTGATTGGAGAGAATCTCAATTAGATATTTTACTATCTTAGTATTATTATCGTCTATTTAAACGATAATCTATTCATTAAAAACTATTTGGATCCAATTAACCTGGTTTTTAGATCAATTAAATATTTTCAGATCTTTTTCATTAAATCACTTGTTTTATTCATTTATTATTATTATATTTGTTTATATCAATTAATCATTTTAAATTAAAAAATATGGATCCACCACAGTAGAATAATAAACTTTTAAACTGGGAAAGCCGGGAAAAGGGCGTAGTGCAACACCAGCACTGGAAGAGTGCACTCCAACCTACTTTATTATATAATAAAGACTTTTAAGACACTTTAAAGGATGAGGTGATAGATTGGTTCATTTGATTGGTGAAAGTGCCTTAAATCTAAAATAATTAGTACTAATTTGTGTTTGTAATATAAAAATGATTATATTTGTATTAAAATAAAATATCATGAAAGAATTAGAAACATTATTTTGTACATATGATCAAGCATTAGCCTTGAAAGAATTGGGTTATGATGAACCATGTTTTGGTAGATTTATGAAAGAAAGTAATGACTTATTAATAGCTCATACTGAAAAGTATTTTATGAGTGGTACAGACAGAAAAGAGTTTTTCACACTAGCACCACTAAAATCACAAGTCTTCAAGTGGTTTAGAGAGGAACATGGTATATGGGTAACATTTGAATATGATGATTGTGATTGTGTTGAAGCTAATGTATGTTGGTATGTTGGTAAATGTTTCAGATATGGTATTGGACCATTGTTTCTAACAGATGAATTAAATGACTTTGAAACCTATGAAGAAGCAGAAGAAGCCTGTATAGATAAACTTATTGAACTAATTAAAAATAAATAAGATGGAAAATAAAGACAAGTCAGCATTTACTGGAATAGTAGATGCAGCACATCAACATGGATTGACTAAACGTGAATACTTTGCAGGATTAGCAATGCAAGGATTATTAAGTCGTGAATCTCCTAATGGATTTAATAGTGCTCAATATGCAGGATGGGCAGTATCTTATGCGGATGCTTTATTAGAAGAGTTAGAAAAAAAGAAATCATGAAAAATATACTAATACTAGCATGGGCAATAACAATGGGGTTGCTTATGGCATATACTTTAAATAAGAAAGAATGAAGAATATACACATATTACCAACAGTTCAACCAAGTAGGTTGGCAATCCAATTAGATTGTAAACCAAAATATAATTTACAACTATCTAAAATAGAAAATAATTGGACAGATAATTGGGAAAAACAACATATATACATCACATCTGATGTAGAGATTAAAAAGGATGAATATTATTTAGGTGATGATAATCATATATACAACTTAGTGACATCTGTTAATAATAATGGTAAAAAAATTGTTTTAACTACAAATACAGAATTAATTGCAGATGGTGTT
>Ga0214192_1001714_pt1 | contig 11908 bp, 5 predicted proteins | sample TroBogEpilimnion_44_FD_153030 | JGI IMG/M metagenome (GOLD analysis project Ga0214192, IMG submission 153030) | Freshwater microbial communities from Trout Bog Lake, WI - 29JUL2008 epilimnion | ecosystem: Environmental > Aquatic > Freshwater > Lake > Epilimnion/Euphotic zone | place: Trout Bog... | reverse complement strand
CAGGCTGGCGATTACGCGACAGATTTTGATTGCTGGCTGGTTTCGCAGGGAATTCAAGTTGAAGTTTTGAATCTGGGGCTTGCCAGCGAAACCGCATCCGATTTGAGCGAGGCTGAAAATGCAGGTCATTTAAAAGGAGCGGGCTTTGGGCGCCCTTTTGTCAGCCAGCGGTTGGACAGAGTTTTGGCGGAATCCAAGCCCGATCTCCTGATTGTGTGTTATGGAATGAATGATGGCAGCAGCCTGCCTGCGGACGACACCGGGATGCAGCGCTTTGCCGCGGCGGTCACGCACCTTCGGGAAACCGCGCTCAAGTCCGGGGTCAAGCGGGTGGTTCTGTGTTCGCCGCCTGTGCAGGATGCAAGGGCCAATCCATCGAACAATACTCACGACGAGAATCTGACCCGCTACAGTATCTGGTTGAATTCTAAAAGGGCCGATGGCTGGGATATCGTGGATATTCACGGTCCCATGCGCAAAGCTCTTGATCAAGGCAGGGCCAAAGATCCAAGTTACGTTCTTGCGCCGGATAGTGTGCACCCGAACCGTGAAGGTCATTGGATGATGGCCAAATCCATCCTGGCCCAGTTCGTGCATGTGGAATTCGAGGGCATTACTTCATCGGAACAGCTTTTCAAAAATAAAGGAAAAGAGATTCGTGATTTGGTTCGTCAACGAATGGATACGCTGTTCGCAGCCTGGATGTCCAAGATTGGTCACACACGCCCGGGAGTTCCCGGAGGTCCCGGGGTGAAACCTGGCCTGACGGTGGAACAGGCGACAGAAAAAGCGGAAACTTTAACTAAACAAATCATGGAAGTCGCTCGGGGTGAAGCAATCGATTTCAATGCCACCAATGGGATTGTCCAATTGGGAAAACTGAACCTGGGCGAGGCATTGCAGGAATGGGGTGGCCCCGCCGCAAATCATTCGGTTGACGGGCGGATCATGCAGATCAGCGGTGTGAAATACACGAATGGGTTCGGAACGCATGCACGCAGTGTCCTGTGGATTGATCTGCATGGCAGCGTAAAAAAATTCACAAGCTGGGTGGGTATTGATGATGAGGTGGTTTCTCCCATCGTTTTCCATGAACTCCGAAGCGCCTACGAAAAGGGAATTCCGGAATACACCAACGTCAATGGACGCGTTATATTTCAGATTTATGGGGATGGAAAGTTGCTTTGGAAAAGCAAGCTGATGCTCACCGGTATGCCGGCTGAAAAGGCGGAAGTCGATTTGACGGGTGTACAAAAAATGGTAATGGTGACCAGCAGCATGGGGGATGCTGTGGATTATGACCATGCCGACTGGGCTGAGGCTCAACTTATGGTCGAGGGAACCAAGCCCAAGACCATCCCTCCGCCCCGCGAGGAACCCTATATTCTCACGCCTGCTGTATCAGCAAGTCCCCGAATCAACGGTGCCAAAGTATTCGGTGTTCGTCCCGGATCGCCATTTCTTTTCACTATCCCTGCCACAGGGGATCGTCCAATGACCTTCCGCGCCTCCGGATTACCGAAAGGATTGCAACTAAACCCCGAGTCGGGACGCATCACTGGTGTTCTTAAGAAAGAGGGTCAATGGAAGGCCATGCTCAGCGCCTCCAATTCGTACGGATCGTCTCGTCGGGAATTCCGTATCGTCTGTGGAGATACCCTGGCTCTGACTCCCCCCATGGGCTGGAATACCTGGAACGTTTACGGACGTGATCCTGACGACGCCAAGGTGCGTGCCGCGGCGGACGCCATGGTCAAGAGCGGTTTGATCAATCACGGGTGGACTTATATCAACATCGATGATTGCTGGCAGAACAAACACAGCTCCAAGGATCCGATGATTGCCGCCGAAGGCCGCGATGCGAATGGAATGATTCTGCCCAACAAAAAGTTTCCCGACATGAAGGGTTTGTGCGATTACATCCACGGCAAGGGACTCAAAGCTGGAATTTATTCTTCACCGGGCATTTACACCTGCCAGGGACACACTGGCAGCTTTATGCACGAAGAACAAGACGCCCGCCAATACGCGGCTTGGGGTTTTGATTATCTCAAGTATGACTGGTGTTACACGACGCACAGCACCAAAAACATCAGCCTCGCCGAACAACGCATTCCCTGGCAAAAAATGTCACAGGCCCTCAGGTTGAGCGGTCGCGATATCATTTTCAGCTTGAGCGAAACACTCGATGTGTGGCCTTGGGCCAGGGAAGTCGGTGCGAATGCCTGGCGCACCACGGGTGATATCACCGACACCTGGTCCAGTATTGATGACATCGGTTTCCGCCAGAACGGTCTGGAAATGGTCGCTGGTCCTGGACATTGGAATGATTGCGATATGTTTGTGGTCGGTAAACTGGGGGGAGGCCGGTTGCATTCCACCCGTTTATCCCCGGACGAACTTTACACCCATATCAGTCTGTGGTGTTTATTGAGCTCCCCCCTGTTGATTGGGTGTGACATGAACCAACTGGATGACTTCACATTCAACCTGCTTTCGAATGATGAGGTGCTGGAGGTCAATCAGGATCCCCTGGGATGCCAGGCACACCGGATTTCAAAAGATGAAAATGTCGAGGTTTGGGGGAAGAATATGGAAGATGGAACCAAGGCAGTGGGTCTTTTCAATCGTGGAGAGACAGCCAATGTTGTGAAAGTGAACTGGAGCGAGTTGGGTTTGTCGGGTCCGAAGGTGGTTCGAGATCTGTGGCGTCAAAAGGACGAGGGCTCTTTCGAGGCGGGTTACTCGGTCACCGTTCCCCGACATGGGGCGAAACTGATTCGCCTGCTGCCAACAAAATGAAGTGGTAAAAATAACAAAGGGGAAATCGAAAACTCTTTTCGATTTCCCCCTGTTAGTAAACGGGGCAGGTTAGTGAAGAGTTTTGTGCAGGAACTTCAAACCTTTGACTGCGATCTCTGACTGGGTTGGCTCAATCCGGCGCCAGATCGCGGCCGCCCGGGCGATCACCTTGACGTCGGTCGTGAAGGATTCGATCACCACATCGCCATTGTAGCGGATGGCTTTCAGTGCCTTCGCGATTTCCGGCCAGGCAATGTGATCATTGCCAGGGGTGCCGCGGTCGCTTCCGCAGGCGTGGAAATGTGCCAGGTGTTTTCCAGCTTTCCGGATGGCGGCGGCCTGATCCTTTTCCTCGATGTTCATATGGAAAGTATCGAGGTGGAGTTTCAAGGCGGGGCTGCCGACGGATTTGATCATTTTCAAGCCCTGATCGCAGGTATTGATGAAATCCGTTTCAAAACGGTTCAAGGGTTCCAGGCAGACTTGGAGTCCGAGTTTTTCTGCTTTCTTGCAGAGGGTCTTGAGATTTTTCACAACGGTGGCCCATTGCTTTTTGTATTCATCTGCAGGAACCGCATCCGCGCGGCCCACGGAGGAATAAACCGGGCCGATCAGCGAAGGACAACCGAGCAGCACCATTTGATCCAGCATAGCGCTGAGATAGGTCAGCCCGGTTTTCTGCTGGGTGGCATCCCCGCGAAGATCGCGATCCGGTCCCATCATGGCGCAAACGGAGCCGCAAACCAGACCATGACGGTCCAGTTGGGCTTTGACGTAAACTGGATCGATGTGGGAAGGGTCCTCAATGGCGATCTCGACGGAATCAAAACCCCATTTTTTGAATTTGGGAAAAAGTTTTGTGCTGTCGTTGTTGAAGGGTGAGGCGAACAGAAGAGAGTTGATGCCGTATTTCATTGTGCTTGGTGTTTATTGAATTTTCCTGGTGCTGTTGTGTGTCTGTTATTAGGGGAATGTTATTAATAATTTGGCCGTTTCATCAATCACTCCAGTTGAAGTCCCAAACGGGTCATGCTGCAGTACCCGAATGAACATAGGAATTGACGATGGAGCATGGACATTTTTGTAATTGGCTCCATTATGAAATGCAAGCCTCAGAATGAACTCTCGGGATTTGGCATCCCATTCATTTGTAACGCTGAGCCAGGTTTGAGGACACTTTCTTGAGCCAATGGGCGGGTTTGGATTTGGCTTCATCCGGGGTCGTCAGCGTGTCCATGGCCGTGGCGTGCTGAAATAGTGTTGCGGATTTCAAGCCGGTCTGAATGTTGCCAACCATGGCGATGCAAGGTCTTTTATGTTTTCTGCAGAGCAGGGCAACCTGGCCAGCGCCTTTCCCCATCAGCGTGGATTGATCGAGCCTTCCTTCGCCGGTGATGACGAGTTCGGCAGTTTGAATGTGTTCTTGCAATCCTGTTTCTTCCGAATAAATTTCAAAACCTGATTTGACTTTTGCGTTTAGAAAAGCCATCAAGCCAAAACCGAGTCCACCCGCTGCTCCGGCACCCCCGATGCCCGCGGGATCCCAACCGAATTGTTTCTTGTAAACTTTGGCCAGTCGATTGAGTAAGGCATCTGCTTTGGGGATGTCTTGGGGTTTTAAGCCCTTCTGGGGGCCGTAAATGCTTGAAGCCCCTTTTGATCCTGTGAGGAGATTCTGCACGTCCACAGCGGAGATGAGTTCTTGAAACTTTGGCAGTTCAGTTGGAGCAAGAATTTTGTGGAGCTTGGCAAGACCTGTCCAAGATTGAATTTCCTTTTTGTTCGCATCCAGAAATTTCCAACCCAATGCCTGGGCCAGTCCAAAGCCACCGTCATTGGTGGCACTGCCGCCGATGCCGAACAGGCATCGATTGGCTCCCTTTGCCTGTGCCTTGAGGATTGCCACACCCAGGCCGAAAGTATCCAGTTCATAGGGATGAAATTTTCCTGCAGGCAGAAGACTGAGCCCGATGATGGCGGCTGATTCAATAATGGCGGTCTTGGATTTGGGTTCCCACCAGAAATAACCTTTGTGGGGCTGATGGGCCGCATCGACGGTTGCGAAGGATACCTTTTTCGCACCCAGAAGTGTTCCTAAAACTTCTCCAAAACCATCCCCTCCATCGCTCATCGGGAGTATCTTGATTTTGTCGAGAGGGCGACGGCGTTTCCATCCTGCAGCCATAGCTCGCGCTGCCTTCAGGGACGACAGCGTTCCTTTGAATTTGTCCGGAACGATGAGAACCTTCATGGATACTTCAGGCTACTTAGAGCCGATGCAGAAAAGATTTTGCTCCCCACGGATCAGGAGCCTGTTGTCCACGGGCACGGGAGACGCAACAATGGTTTCTCCGAGGGTATTCGATGCCAGCAATTCAAACTTCTCATCGCATCGTGCCACGAAGACGACACCGTCTTCTCTGGCTGCGTAAATTTTACCATTCGCCACTACCGGTGAGGCATAATATTCCGAACTGCCGCGAGGCAGCTCACCTTTGCAAAGGGTTTTGCCGGTCTTTGGCTCGATGCATTCCAGGGTTCCCCGATCCGCCCCATGATCATGGAGAAGATAAACGTGCCCACCGTAGGCCGCGGGGGTGGAAACAAATGCTCCCGTGTCTTCGCGTAACCAGGCTCGAGCAGTGGTTGTGACGTCCCCGCTGCCTTCGAGTTTGATGCCATGCAAACGGATCCCGCGTCCGTAGGGAATCACGGCCATTTCTCCGGTGATGACGGGAGAACCCACCGTGACCCAGTTGGGCTTGCCTTGCGGATTAAAATCGCCGCAGGACCAAAGTTGAGTTCCATCTTTGGCATCATTCGCCGTGAGATGCTCCCCGCCGAGTGTCACGATGATTTCTTTTCCGCGCTGGCGTACGACGATTGGGGAGGCATAGCTGTGATCTCCTTCAGAGGGTGTGGTGAAGTTGCGCGCCACTTTCCAGTGAACCGCTCCTGTCACTTTATCAAAGGCCGCCAGATACGATTCACCATGTTGCATGCGGGCGATTACGACGTCTTTTTCCGTGAGAACCGGTGAAGTGCCGTAATCCCAGAAGAGGTTGTCCCTTCCATACTGTTCGACCAGGTTTTTCTGCCAGCGGATCGTGCCGTCGAGGTTGAGGGCGGCGAAATCACCGCTCTTGAAATAAACGAATACAGCCTTGCCATCGGTTACAGGCGAAGGATTGCTCCCGGATCCGTGGGCGTTTTTGCCAGCGCGTTCTGCGCCCAGCTTTGTGGTCCACAGGAGCTTTCCCGTCCAATCAAACGAGAGCAAAGCGTTTTGTCCCTCGGAAGGCGCGGTCACGTAGATATGCCGATCCCAGACGATGGGGGTGGAACAACCCTTGCCTGGCAGGGATGCCTTCCAGAGCACGTTATGGGAGGAATCCCATTCAATTGGATAATTGCCTGAGCCAGCATTTCCGTCATCCTTGGGTCCGCGCCAATGCGGCCAATTACCCGAAGAGGCGGCCATTGAAAGGGTGGAGGTGAGGACGGCAGTTCCAGCGATTAAAAGACGCAAGATTCTCATGAAACGAGTTTGGCGCAGAAATGGTTGAGGTCAAGTCCTGAAGCCGGGGCTGATGGATTCATGGAATGGGTCTTGTTGATCCGGTTAAGTTGCTTGAATAAATCGCGAGCGAAAAAGGTCTAGCTTAAATAATACTGTTCAGTTTTTTGGAGCAGAATGATTTTGTAAGCGCAGGATCGCGTAAAATAAAACCTTTAACTGAAATCATGGATTGTGTTAATACCATCCTTTCCTTAATCTTGAACAGAACGTCCGATATCCAAAATCACAATTACAAATAGAATCAGTAAAGCCGATGAAAAACCTTTCACTCGCAATATCGCTGCTGCTTTTCATGGCTGTGGCAATGCCCCTGGGCGCAGCGTCCCCGAAGCTCGACCTCAAGGATGGCGACCATATCGCCATCATCGGCAACACCCTGGCCGACCGCATGCAGCATGACGGATGGCTGGAAACCTACATTTACTCGGCCAATCCAAAGAAGGATTTGGTCTTCCGCAATCTGGCGGTCGCCGGGGATGAGGTGGCGTTCCGTCATCGTGACGAAAATTTCGGTTCCCCCGACACATGGCTGACAAAAGTCAAAGCTGACGTGGTGATGGCTTTTTTCGGTTTCAACGAATCTTTTGGCGGTGACGCCAAATTGGAAAAGTTCAAGGCCGACCTCGATAAGTTCCTGAAGCAAACCAAAGCCACCAATTACAGCGGCAAAGGTTCCCCCACCATTGTTCTGTTTGGCCCCATCGCCAATGAGAAAATGAGCGATCCCAACATGCCGGATCCCACCGCAAACAATCAGCGCATTGAAAAGTACTCCGCTGCCATGTCGGCGGTGGCCAAGGATAATGGTGTTGTTTTCGTGGATCTTTTCACCCCCTCGCTCAGTCTTTTTGCTGAAGCGGCCCGGCAGAATAAATCACTGACATTTAATGGCATTCATTTGACCGATGCAGGTGACCGCGAGCTTGCCAAAGTAATTTTTAACGAATTATTCGACGCCAAGGCTCCCAAGTCCGATTTCAAGAAACTCCGCGCCGCCGTGGTGGAAAAGAATCAGGAGTGGAAAGCGCGTTATCGCACTGTCGACGGCTATAACGTCTACGGTGGACGCTCCAGGGAAGCCTACGAAAGGGCAGGTAAGGGAAGCCCCAGAATGTCCAACTTCCAGATCATGCAGGAAGAAATGGTCCAGCGCGATGTCAAAACCGCCAATCGTGACGTGCGCGTCTGGGCCGTGGCCAAAGGATCCGACGTAAAGGTAAAAGACGACAACCTGCCTCCGGTGGAAACCATTGAGTCCAACAAGCACGATCCCGCCCCTTATCTTGATCCCGAGGAAGCCATCAAACACATGAAGGTTCCGAAGGGATGCAAAGTGGAGCTGTTTGCCAGCGAAGTTCAATTTCCCAAATTAATCAAGCCCGTCCAGATGAACTTTGATACCAAGGGACGTCTGTGGGTCGCCGTTTGGCCCAGCTATCCTGAACGTACTCCCACCAGCAAATCGGGTGACAGCTTGTTGATCTTTGAGGATACCAAAGGAGTTGGAAAAGCCGATAAAGTGATTCACTATGCTGATGATCTCAATTGTCCAACAGGCTTCCAGTTTTACAAAGATGGCGTGCTCGTCATGCAGGCTCCGGATCTTTGGTATCTGCGCGATACCAAGGGAACAGGCAAAGCCGATTGGAAAGAGCGCGTCATTATGGGAATGAGCTCCTCGGATTCCCATCATACCGCGAATGCCATGGTGTTGGATCCTGCTGGTTCCACTTATCTCAGTGACGGGGTTTTCCATCGCACCCAAGTTGAAACAGCCATGGGGCCGGTTCGTAACGATGACGCTTGCATTTACCGTTTTGAGCCTTTGACCGGCAAGTTTGAGCGCTATGCACCTTATGGATTCGCCAATCCCCACGGTCGTGTGTTTGATTATTGGGGCACCGACATCATTACCGATGCAACGGGTAACAACAGTGACTTTGGTCCCGCCATCAGTGGTCACTTGGATTACCCTGGCCACCATGCTGGAATCAAGGAGTTCTGGAACCGCCCTTCACGTCCTTGCGCTGGAACGGGAATCCTGACAAGCAGCCATTTCCCGGAAGAATACCAGGGGAATTTCCTGGACTGCAATGTGATTGGTTTCCAGGGGATTTTCCGTGTCAAGATGAACGAGGAAGGTTCTGGGATCAAGGGCGAGACGATTGAAGATCTCGTCAAATCCGATGATCCTAATTTCCGCCCTGTTGCCGTGGCAGTGGCTCCGGATGGCTCCGTTTACTTCCTGGACTGGTCCAACCAGATCATTGGTCACTTGCAACATCATATTCGTGATCCCCTGCGCGATCATTCCCACGGACGAATCTATCGGATGACCTTTGAAGGCCGTCCTTTGATCAAACCTCCCACGATCGACGGCGCGACCATCGAGAATTTGCTCGAAGTCCTCAAGGTTCCAGAGAATGACGCTCGAATCCGCGCCAAGTTGGAATTGAGCAAACATGATCCGGCCGCTGTTATTCAGGCCGTCAACAAATGGATCACCACACTGGATCCCAAGGATAAGGATTATGAACATCATATGACCGAAGCCCTTTGGGTGCATCAATGGCTCAATGTGGTGGACGAAGGTTTGCTGAAGCGTCAATTGCGTTCGCCTGAGTTCCATGCCCGCGCTGCCGCCACCCGCGTGCTTTGTTACTGGCGCGATCGCGTGCAGAATCCATTGGATCTGCTGGAAGTCCAGATCAAGGATGAAAGCGCCCGTGTCCGTTTGGAAGCCGTGCGCGCTTGCAGCTTTTTCAATACCCCGCGAGCCGCGGAAATCGCCGTCCAGGTGCTGGATAAGGAAGCCGATCCGAATCAGCCGGACTATTATATCAAATATTGCCTCGATGAGACCATGAAGCAGCTGGATAAATATACCAAGGCTCCTGCCAATCCTTGATGGTCAACATCGTCAACTGAAACTGAAGTAAACCATAAATCGAACCCGGGCTTGTCAGAAATTCACAAGCCCGGGGGGCGATCCATGACGGACGAAACGTGAACTCGAAGCCTGCCTGCCGGAGAGGGATAGTAATTGCCATCACCCTGTGTCTTGCCCTTTTTTCAGGGAAAGCGGCACAGGCCCAGGAAACGACTAACTCCACCCTTGTTCTTCCCAAAAGTCCCGCTGCCGCAGCATACGTTCTGGGCCGTCTTTCCAACCAGGAATTGATCAGCGCACCTCGCGGGGAATTTGTTTATGCAGCCTTGTTGCAGCGCCGGGGTTTGGAACGAAAATACCGTGTTGAGGCCATCGAAGGTCTTGCCAAAATTCACAATAGCGATTCCTTGACGGAATTATTGAAAAACCTGGCACTCCTTGACAAAAAGGGGACGAATTATGAGTCGGTTATTCGGGACATTTCTCCGATTTTATTCCAGACCAAAACGGAATCCCTGACTGCCCAGCGTGAGGCATTGCTCAATCTGGCGCAAAGTGCGCAACTCAGTATCAGTCGCCAAATTGCGTTCGCCGGTATCATCACTGCCGACAAATCCGGGGACGCCATCTGGACCGCAACGGCCTCAAATCCGGAGCAACTCTCCGATTTGATTCTTTCGATTGATTTAATTAGGGATGTCGCAGTTCGTGCAGGGTTTTATTCGAAACTAGAACCGCTCCTTCAAGTGCCGGACACCAACGGGGTGCAACTCGCGGCAATTGCCACCATTCCAAGCATTCCGGGCCATGAAGAACAAACATTCCAGACACTTTCGGCATTACTTCTGGCTGGCACTGAGCGCGATGCTGCTGTGGCTGCTATTCAGAAGATTCCGAATAAATTCTGGTCGGTTTCCAAGGCCCAGGGTTTGACGGAGTCTCTTGTCTCCTATTTGCAAAATGTTCCGGTTGAGAAGCGCAGTTCCACCGATACCATCAGGGCCTTCCAACTCGCAATGGATCTCGCCAAAATGCTGCCAGCCGACCAGGCTGCGTCTTTTATTAAAACCCTGCATTCCCTGGGCGTCACGGTGTTTGAGGTGCGGACGGTCAAGGAGCAGATGCTTTATGACAAAAGCTTGCTTGTAGCAGAAGCTGGCAAGCCTCTTACGATTGTCCTCATCAATGTCGATTCCATGCCCCACAACCTGGTGGTGGTTGCTCCGGGTACGGCGGAGGAGGTTGGGACTGCGGCTGAGAAGATGCAGCCAATACCTGATGCGCAGGGGCGTCTTTACATTCCTGACTCAAAGAGCGTCCTGAAGGCCACCGCATTGGTGGATCCCGGGCAGGAGGGCAGGCTCAGTTTCAATGCCCCTAAAAAAACGGGGGATTACCAATTTGTTTGCACGTTTCCGGGCCATTGGCGTCGAATGGTGGGTACGCTCGCAGTCGTTACCAATGTTGAGGAATACATTGCAAGTCACTCCGCGGTGGTGCCTCCCAAATCGACAGAGTGGAACATGACCAACTTTTCAGGCGAACTTGCCATGGTGGATGCCGGTCGGGATCTCCATCGCGGGATGGATATCTTTAACAAGCTCACCTGCATTACCTGTCATAAAATCGGGCCCGCCGGTGCGGATTATGGTCCTGAATTAACCGATGTGTTTCATCGCTACCATGATAACGCGCTCGAAGTCCTCCAGCAGATCCTGGATCCCTCGCTGGTCATCGCGGATCGTTACCGGGTTTATGATTTGGAACTGAAGGACGGCGATGAGTTGTCTGGAATGATTGTCAAGGAGGACGCCGAGACCATGACCCTTCAGACCGGTCCAACATCCAACTTGATTCGTACTCTCAAGAAAGTGGATATCAAGCAGCAAACACGCAGGCCGACATCGCTAATGCCTGCCGGGTTGCTCAACAGCCTTTCCAAGGAGGAAATATTTGATCTTCTCGCCTTTTTGAAGTCCGGCGGCGGACCCGGGGGCCACGAGCATCACCACGAATAAAAGTTCCAATCCTTGTCAGGTGATCTTTGGGATGCCGCGTGGCAGCTTGGCAGGTTCAAAATCAGTGATGAGTGTTCTGTTGACAGTGGCTGAATTTTGTCAATCATTCCAAAGCATGCATAAACAAATTCGGTTCCTGATTTTTGCTCTGGCTCTGCTGGTGAATATAGCTCTGGTTGCGGCCGCTGCTAATGCGGAGGAATGGTCCCAATACAGGGGCCCCCATCACAACGGCACGAGCAACGAAAAAATAGCCACGGATTGGCCTTCCCCTCAGCTCAAAACCATTTGGAAAGTGCCCATGAATACGGGGTTCAGCGCCATCACGGTGGGTGGGGGCAAGGCAGCCACCCTCGTCACACGCAATGTGGAGGGTGCGGATCAGGAAGTTTGTCTGACGTTGGATGCTTCCACCGGCAAGGAACTATGGACTTACCCGCTCACCGTGGCGAAATACGATGGAGGTGGAGATTCAGGAACTCCCGATAATCGGGGTGGGGATGGTCCCAGGTCCACACCTGCTCTGGACGCTGGTCGTGTCTATGTCTACTCCTCAAAGATGCTCTTGGTCTGCCTCGATGCATCCACGGGAAAGAAAATTTGGAGCAGCGATGTTCT
>Ga0214192_1001708_pt1 | contig 11940 bp, 12 predicted proteins | sample TroBogEpilimnion_44_FD_153030 | JGI IMG/M metagenome (GOLD analysis project Ga0214192, IMG submission 153030) | Freshwater microbial communities from Trout Bog Lake, WI - 29JUL2008 epilimnion | ecosystem: Environmental > Aquatic > Freshwater > Lake > Epilimnion/Euphotic zone | place: Trout Bog... | reverse complement strand
TAACGAGCGCAGTAAATGTAATGTTGCTAGATACATACCAGCGTCAGTTTCATTTTGAACAGTAAATTTACCAGTTATTGTAATAGGACTTATAGAACTATTTTTATAAAAATAAATGGCAAAATTGCTATGAGTAGGGTTACTGTTTGAATAATCTGCTTTATGTTCGTAGGATATAGCAGGTGTATATGGAAATATAACTGCTCCTAAATTTTGTAATTGCCCGTAAGGTCCAGCTGTAAATGATGTAAAATATTTTGACGGTACACGGATTTGAACACGCAAATCTTTATTAACAACTGTACCATTCTTACCTGTAACAGTTGTTTGGACTAGGTGGGGCGGTTGTGGAAGTGCTCCTTGGGGTACTCCTGGGACAGCTCTTTTTCCAAATCCCAATAAGTTAGTAGCCGCACTTGTGAGATATGATCCGACAGATTTCCCAGTATTAGATAACAACGACCCAATCGAAGTATCACCTACAATAGAGGAATTCTGATATTTAGACGCTGTGGCTTCATCTGAACTGCTAGGGTTTGTTATGGCCATAATTATTCCTTGTTAGCATATTTACCAATAAATAAACTACTAATATAATTAATCTAAACAAGTTAGAGTATTGTATTACATTACAAGGAACCTATTATGATTGGTTTAATAGAAGACATTGACTCTAATTTGAATGATTTACAAGCAAAATATAATGTGCCTCCTAGTGTCCTAATTGATATCGTTATGACTAGATTAACTAGTTTGTCAAAGAACACAAACACTAAATTAGAATATTTAAAAACATTAGAAAGAACTATAGAAGTAGTGTCTGTTTCTATTAACAAGTAAAAGAGATTGTATGTTATTCTTTTTTAAAGAAAAAAAATTAGTAATTGATGCATTTTGTAGTGTTGAACACGAACATGCGTATACGTATAATAAAATAGATTATGCTCACAAATTTTATCCGCAGTGGTGGAAAAATTTGCCGTCGGCAACTTTTAATTTTAATCAAATGACTGCTGATCTTAATATGAAATCGTGTAGGGGTCTAGTAGATCATTACCAAAAAGGGTTAATATTACCTTTATGGTCAGATTTAGCCGTATCATTAGACGGTAAAGGAATAAGATCTACAGTTAGTGATAATGTAACTCAAACTTCATTTCATTCACCTGAAATGAGAGGGGGGATTTATCCAAACGATATTAATTTTAAACTAATGTCTCCTTGGGTTCTTAAAAGTGAAAAAAACGTATATTTTAATTTTTTACCAGCATTTTGGAGTAAGGAAGATAGAGACCCATGGGAGCTTACGCCAGGAACTCTTGAATTTTATTATCAACATGGTGTTAATCTTAATCTATTTTTAGATAATAAACCTAAAAATTTTATTATTAAACAAGGTACACCTATAGGACACATTATTCCTTTAACGGAAAGAAAAATAGAATTAAAACATCATTTAGTTGATCAACAAGAATGGGATAGAATATACAAAAGAATGAGTATGGGCATATCATTTTTTAAAAAATATCAAAATCATAAAAAAATTATCGATAAACAAGAAGACAACACAGGTAAATGTCCTTTTGGATTTGGAAAATAAATAAAATTTCTAGGTTTGGTTGACATCGAAAAGATGTATGTTATACTGTATTGGTATAAGGAAAATAATAATAATATGAATATGCAAGTAACCCTTCCAAGAAAGGTAAAATATCTTAATAATAGAGACTTATTACTAGAAATACATCGTAGCAAATGCTCATACTCAAGTTTTACAAAACCTGAATATAGTCAGTATGATATAATTTTGCCGTCGTTAGACAAGGTTAACATTAGAACTATCGCAGAAGCCAAACGAGCTAGAGCAAAAAGATTAGGACTTTATGCTTTTGCCAAAGCAAGAGAAGACGGAGATAAAAAAGTTAAACTCCTTGAACTTACTCCTGACTATAAAACTATTCCTAAAACAGATATTGTCATTAGAATAATGACATTTGAACACATTCCATTAGCACCCGGTCGTAAGAAAACTGTTAAAAGTACAGCAGATGGCCATGATAAAATTAATTTCCCGCCATTTCAACATTGGAAATTTGACGATAATGATCCAGAGAAGTTAATACTTGTCGGCAAAAGTCATTGGAAAGGAAATCTTAGCACCGGTATGTTTAGTAAAGATCACGGACGCATTACAGAAAACCTCGGTAAGATGTTTATCAAGTTAAGCGAACGTTATGCTCAACGTTCAAACTGGCGTGGGTATACTTACATCGACGAAATGAAAGGACAGGCTATTTTACAGTTATCGCAAATTGGTTTACAGTTTGACGAGAGTAAATCTGAAAATCCATTTGCCTATTACACTGCGGCTGTTACAAACTCCTTTACTCGTATTTTAAATATTGAAAAGAAGAGTCAAAATATTCGAGATGATTTACTAGAAGAGAATGGATTAACTCCTAGTATGACTAGACAAAATTCTCAACTGTATGCCGAAGAAATTGCTCGTCAAGCTGAACTATATAAAAACTACAGAGCTCCAAAAAGCGAAGAAGATCCAATCGACGATGTCGAAGACGAAGATTTAAAGGCTTGACTTTATATTTTTATTTTGCTAAACTGTTTGTTAGGAGAATATTAATATGGCCTTATTTAAAAAGGTAGCTTGTTTTACTGACATTCATTTTGGTCTTAAGTCCAATTCAACTACTCATTTAAAAGACTGTGAAGAATTTGTAGACTGGTTTATTTCAAACGCCAAGGAGCAAGGGTGTGAAACTTGTATTTTCCTTGGCGATTGGAGTCACAATCGAAACAGCCTTAACTTGTTTACATTAAACAGCAGTTTAAGATGCTTAGAAAAATTAGGAGCTGCATTTGAACAGTTCTTTTGGTTTCCCGGCAACCACGATTTGTTTTATAAAGACAAGCGTGACATTCATTCCAGCGCCTTTGGTCGCCATATTCCAGGAGTTACCGTCGTAGAGGGTATAACAACTCTTGATGATGTCACCCTAGTTCCGTGGCTTGTTGGGGAAGAGTGGCGTTCGATGAAAAATGTAAACAGCCGGTATGTGTTCGGACACTTTGAACTTCCTAAGTTTTATATGAACGCCATGGTACAGATGCCAGATCACGGCGAGCTTAAAGCAGAAGACTTTAACGGCCCCGAATATATCTTTAGTGGTCACTTTCACAAAAGACAGAAGTCAGGAAATATTCATTATATCGGAAACGCATTTCCGCATAACTTTGCCGACACATGGGACGATGAACGCGGTATGATGGTGTTAGAGTGGGGCGGTGAGCCACAGTTTATTAACTGGGATAATTGCCCTAAGTATCGTAATATTAAACTTTCAGATCTTATTGATAAGAAAGAATCTATTATGAAATCAAAAATGCATTTAAAAGTTAACCTTGATATCGATATTAGTTACGAAGAAGCTAACTTTATCAAAGAAACATTTGTTAATGAATATGATATTAGAGAAATCAGTTTAGTACAAGATAAAACTAATCTAGATGGCACAATTGATGATAATCCAGATCAGAAATTTGAAAGTATCGACCACATTGTTACAGAACAATTAGTAAACATTGAGTCTGATGCGTTTAACAAAAATACCTTACTAGAAATTTATAACAATCTATAATGTTTAAAATTAATAATATCACCGTTCGTAATTTTATGAGTGTGGGCAACCAAACTCAAGCAGTTGACTTTGACAAAGAACATCTTACACTTGTACTAGGTGAGAACATCGATTTAGGTGGAGATGATACAGGCTCGCGTAATGGTACAGGTAAAACTACTATCATTAATGCGTTGAGCTATGCGTTATACGGGCAAGCGTTAACTAATATCCGTAAAGAAAATTTAATTAACAAGACCAATACCAAAGGTATGTTGGTTACTGTTGAGTTTGAAAAAGATGGTAACACATATCGCATCGAGCGAGGTCGTAAACCAAACATTCTTAAGTTGTTTGTTAATAACAGCGAATTAAAAACTGAAGAAGTCGAAGACGATGCTCAAGGCGACAGTCGAGAGACACAAAAAGCCATTGAACAAATGCTAGAAATGTCTCATACTATGTTTAAACATCTGGTAGCATTGAACACTTATACTGAACCGTTCTTATCAATGAAAGCGGCTGATCAACGAGAAGTTATTGAGCAGTTATTAGGTATCACATTATTAAGTGAAAAAGCAGAACTTCTAAAAGCAGATATTAAAACTACTAAAGATTCTATTGTACAAGAAACTGCTACTATCGAAGCTATTAAACGTGCTAATGAAAATGTACAAAAAAGCATTGACAGCCTCAATGTTAAAAGCTCTGCTTGGGAAAATAAAAAGTTACAAGATATAGAGAGTCTAGGTAAAGCTATTATGAAACTAGATTCTGTAGATATTGAAAAAGAACTACAGTTACACCAAGAACTTAAAACTTGGGAAGATAATAACAATGCGTTAAAAAGTCTTAATAAAGAAAAAGCAACATTAGAATCTGCTGCCATTCAAGGTGAAAAGACATTAAACAAATATTTGAATGAGCTGAATAAATTAAGCAGTAAACAATGTCCAGCTTGTGAACAAGACCTTCATGATCATAAACATGAAGAGATGACTTTGTCTGCTAAAAATAATCTAGCAGATGCTACAGCGTATTTAGAAAAAGTTAAAGGCGACTACGATAAGATCGTCGCTGAATTAAACTCTATTGGTGAACAACCTAAACGTCCTATTACCTTCTACGATAGTGAAGCAGAAGCATTAGGACATAAAAATAATGTAGAAAGTTTAGAAAAGAATTTAACTACCCGTATTGACGAACCAAACCCATACGAAGAACAAATCTTAGAACTTAAAAATACTGCTATTCAAGAAATTTCTTGGGATGTTATTAATGAGTTAACTACCCTTAAAGAACACCAAGAGTTTTTATACAAGTTGTTAACAAATAAAGATTCTTTTATTCGTAAAAAGATCATTGATCAAAATTTATCTTACTTAAACAAACGCCTAGGATATTACATTGACAAGCTAGGATTACCACATCGTGTTGTATTCCAAAACGATCTTAACGTAGAAATTACACAATTAGGTCAAGATTTAGATTTTGATAACTTGTCACGTGGAGAACGTAACAGATTAATCCTATCTTTGAGTTTTGCTTTCCGAGATGTATGGGAAGGTATATACCAAAGTATTAATTTGCTGTTTATTGACGAACTTGTAGACGCTGGCATGGACAGTGCTGGTGTAGAAAGTGCGTTAGCTGTCCTGAAAAAGATGGCTAGAGAACGCAATAAGAATATATACTTGATTAGCCACAAAGACGAACTTGTAGGCCGTGTAAACAACGTGTTACGAGTTATAAAAGAAAATGGTTTTACCTCTTACTCAAACGATATAGACTATGTCGAAAAATGAACTAAACAAGTATAAAGATACGTACAGTAGATTCTTAGCTACTTTGCTGGACTATCATAATCGACACACAGATTTTATTAATCGTACTAGGAGAATGTCTGCTATTGAATTACGAACACAGACTAGAGAAATACGAAAAGTAGCAAAAGAATTATATTATGATGTTTGGTCTGCTTATGAAGAGTATCATCAAAATCAAAAAGAAAGAGTAGCTGAAGAAAAAGCTGAAAAAGAAGCCAGAAAATTAAAAAGGAAAAATAATGGAAACAACAAATCAATTAAAGACAATGTTTGAAGAATTTTTAGCAGAAGATGCAAAATTCACAGCAGGTAATGCTTCCGCAGGTACTCGCAGTCGTAAGGCACTAGCTGAAATTGGAAAATTAGTTAAAGCTCGCCGCAACGAAATTACAGCAGAAAAAAATGCTCGAAAAGAAGCTAAAGCAGGCAAATAATGAAAATATCACCTAAATATACAAATGTCAGTTGTAAAATCTGTGACGGAAATACTTCTGTCTTAGGAGTTTGCGACTTTAATAAAAGTTGTGAAGGTGATAAAGTTAAAAATAAACTGCCTCCTATAGGGTACGCAGTTTATTATCATCAATGTAACAACTGTAAATTTATTTTTACAGTAGATTTTGATGATTGGTCAGTTGACGATTACTTAGAAAACATCTACAATGATGAGTATACTATTGTAGACCCTGAATATACCGAAGTTCGTCCTAAAAATTTAGTTAATTGGTTCTTACCTTTGTTAGGTGGAAACAAAGATATTAGTGTATTAGACTACGGTGCTGGTAGTGCTGTATTTGGTAAAGAACTATCTAAATTAGGATGGAAATGTGAATCTTGGGATCCTATGTGGAAACAAGATCCTACTTTTGATAAAGGAACTACGTTTGATGTTGTAACAGCATTTGAGGTATTAGAGCATACTCCTTCTCCTTATGAAACAGCAAAAGAAATTATTAATTTTGTTGATCAAGAGTCAGGGCAGTTAGTTATTCAAACCTTATCTAATGACATCATAGGCACAGAAGGACTAAATTATTGGTATATAGCACCGCGTAATGGACACGTATGTATGCACAGTAATCGTAGTTTAGATATTATGTTTGACAAATTAGGTATGACTGTAGATCATCTTGCTCCCAATACGCATGTTGCGTCTTGGAAAGATGAATGACTTGGACATATCAAAATATAGAAGTTACTGAATTGCCGGAAGATTGTGTAGGGTTTGTTTATCTAATCACTAACACAATCACTGGCAGGAAGTACATAGGAAAAAAGTTAGCAAAATTTAGTAAAACGACCTACAAAACTGTAAAGTTAAAGAACGGCACCAAGAAGAAAAAGAAAATTCGAAGCAAAATTGACAGTGACTGGCAGGAATATTACGGGTCCAGTCCTAATTTAACAGCAGACATCAACACCATAGGCAAAGAAAATTTTACAAGAGAAATACTTTATTATTGTAAATCTAAGGCAGAAACATCTTACATTGAGGCCCGCGAACAATTCGACCGCAAAGTATTAGAATCAGATGAATATTACAACGGACATATACAAGTCCGTGTCCATGGCTCCCACATAAAGAAAATTTAAGGCACTTTAAACGGTAATAGCAAGCGCAAGCTAACTTCGTGCGCCCGTAAACCTGGATCTCGGATCGCAGTCGCGGAAATCTCTCGCCGTTAAGAGTACTCAATCAGTATCCTTTACAGGACCTCGATCGCAAAACGCCTGCGGTTTGATTGTTTGAACAGAGTGAATATAGGCTAAATGAGTGGTTAAAACCACACGTTTACATATATGTTAGTGTATATATGTAAGCCGCCGTCATGTGTGAAAACACAAATAACGGAGCTCGAGGTACAGGATGACCGCCTCTGCAACGCTCTAACACTAGTGACTGTAAGAACTCAGATAATGTTCTTCTTTTTATTTTGCCCGTGAAAACGGGCAATTGTGACCGACGAATCTAGATAATATTAAAAACACTTCGTGTTAATCATATGTGAAACAAATGCTTCGAGTGATAACGAAGAAGCAAATGAGCGTTAGCTCATTACTATATATAAATAAAATGATTATAATCTTAGGAAATTCCTTTTATGCGTATTAATGAATTATTAGTGGAAGAACAAATAGACGAGTTAAGTCTAGCTCCTATAGGAAGAGGTATCGGTAAAGTTGCCTCTGGTGTAGGTAAAGTAGTAGGCGGAGTTAAAGGAGCTGTTCAAGGTGCTAAGAACGCATACGCTCAAGGAAAAAATCAAGCCTACCAAGGTACTTTGAATACAGTAAGTGGTGGCGCTCCACAAGCCGGGGGTGGACAGCCTGTTGCTACTCCGGCTCAAAATGGTACTACACAAACTACTGCTCCTCAAGCAGGCACTACTAATACACAACAAACTACGCAACCATCCGCAAATCCTCAACCGCAAGCAACAGGGACTACTAATACACAACAACCTACTCAACAAACAGCTCAAGCACCCACAGCTCCGCAAGGACAAACAAATACTGCGGAACCAAACGGTAGAGTAGAACCTAAGATGGACAACACTCCTCCCGCTCAAGGTGGTATGTCAACTCAAACTCCTACTGCTCCAGCAAACAATGAACCTCCGGAGATGAAAGGTCCTGAAATTGCTGCCGAGTTAGATAAAGTATGGAAAAAAGCCACAGCTAATCAAGGTAGTATGACAGGTAGTCCGCAAGTTCGTAATCAAATCACTGCTATGGCCAAAGGTGCTGGTATGACAGGGCAAACAATTCCAGAAAGCAAACAAGTAGGATATCGTAGCCGATTCTTAGGGCTAGATATTTAAAAGAACGGCAAGCCCGATTCTTTTGTTGTAGTTAAATTATCTTCTATTAGTTTATTGATCAATTGACGTTCGTCTATAGTCAATAGATGCGCTTCGTTATAACTAATGCCGCCTCGCATATACCAACAAATTCTTAACAGTTCGTCTTTTAAGGCCCTTGTTTCTTTATCGTAGTCCTTAAGGAACTTATCGATTTCAGAGGCTTCTAGATACAAAAGCCTTAGACGAAAAAAGTTGATAGATCAAATGTTAACGGAATTTCAATAGTTTCGCCTGTAATACCAGCAGTACGCATTTCGTCAGTAACAGTAACAGTGATTGGTTTAACACCGTTTTGTTCTTTAAGATTATCTAAATGTTTTTGTACAGCGTTGAAGATATCTTTGTCCATATTATTAACAAACTCTTTAATATGTAAACGATCATCTGTAGATCCCTGTGAAGTATCTACTTTATAGATACAATTTCCAACCATGTCTACTGTAACTGCTGTTAATTTAGAAAAACTTTCTCTAAAAACTTTAACTTTATCCTCGTCAGATACTTTATCGTCATTGGCAACTTGTAGAATTTTTTGAGTTTCAAATGTTTGTAAGGCAGATTCAGTTAACTGTTTATAATTCATAGGACGAACAAATACTGTAATATCTTGGTTAACTGGAACTACTGGATCCCAACTAATTCTAGACATTAAATCATCCATAACAGTTCTTAAGTCTACTTGATACTCCATTTCAACTTCTTCGCCAAACGATAGCGGAGTTTTCATTAGTTCACCGTAAGTTGCTAATCGAATAGCAATTAAAATAACATCAATATCTATATTAGGCATAGCCCAAGCATTTTTAATGTTAGGCATGCAATTTTGTACAACGTCAACAATAGCCTGTCCGTTCATAAGAGCGTCTGGAACTTTTAATAACAGCTCGTCTTTAGCAGTCATAGAATAAACTGGATATTCTCCATTTTCTGTTAACTCTATACTGCCATCTGGCCAATACTGTCCATTGCTAGGCAACCTAATATAGATTTTAGGTTGACGCATAAAGCTAGCAAGTGGGTTTGGCGAAAGGGGCTTTAATTCCATAGTTTTGATCTCCGATAAATAACTAATACATTGAATAGTGTTATTCGCATGTATTTATATACGCATAAAACCACCGGAAAACAATGGCAGAAGTAACAGGTACCTTTGGCAATGAACATGTAGAGCTTAACAATGCCGCTACAGAAGCCACGCTGAAATTAATTTTAACTGGACTAGCGGCCAGTAATAAAGCATTTGCGGATGCTGTTAACAAAGTTGCTGTTAAAGCAAACATTGATCCGAACACAGTCGCAGCCGCTAACGTAGCTATAAAAGATAGCACAGTTTATTGGGGTCTACATAAAAAAGCATTAACAAGTTTAATTGCTACAACTAGTAAATTTACATCGGGTACAGCAGAGGCTAGTGATGCTCTAGGAGTTGTAGCCCAAATGAAAGGACCATTGGGTCTTGTTGCTACAGGACTAGCCGCGTTGGCTTCTTTCCAAGAAAGCACAATGAAGGCTTACCAAGGTATGACAAATGCTGGTGTAAATTTTGGTGGTAGTTTAACTGATCTTAGAATGGCAGCCGCAAATAGTTATTTGAGCTTAGATCAGTTTGCTAATCTTATTAAAAATAACAGCGAAGCATTTGGAAAAATGGGTGGTAATGCCAATGACGGTGCTGTGGCATTTGCTAAATTGAGTAATGAATTAATATCTAGTCCTGTTGGAACAAACTTAATGGGATTGGGTTATACTGCTGAACAATTAAATGGATCGATGGCACAGTATATTTCTATGACAGGCGGGCGTACTGCGCAAGAAATGAAAGATACAAAAGCGTTAGCTGCCAGTGCTACAGAATATCTAACGCAACTTGATGCTTTAGCAGAAATTAGTGGTAAGAGTAGAGAACAACAAGAACAAGCCCTTAAAGAACAATCAGCCAATCAAGCATATCAAAGTTATTTGTTAACTCTTGACGAAGAAGGTAAAAAGAAAGCCAATGCCGCTATGGCAGAAGCTATGGCCAAAGGTGGCAAAGGAGCCGCAGACGCATTACAAAGTACAATGTTAGGTTTGCCTCCTATGACTAAGGCCGCTCAACAATTTACCGCATTAGCTCCTGATGCCGCAAAAGCAAACAAAGCTATGGCTAATGCTGTTACTGATTCAAGTAAGAGTGTTACAGATATTCGTAAACAAGGTGCTAACATGGGAGTAGCAGTTGCTAACGATGTTAAGCGTATGGGTGAAACTACAAAGAACGCTCTTATTATGCAAGGTGGTGAGCTAGCAGGAACAGTTGGCCAAATGGCAGGTACTGCTAACCAATTAAAACGTCAAGGCATAGAAAACGAAGCCGACGCACAAAAACAATTAGACGAAATTACAGAAAAACAAAAGAAACGCGAAGAAAGTCAAGCCCAGGCCGCTGCCGAAACTAACAAAGCAATGAAAGAAATAGGGCAAACTATTTTAAGAATATTAGGACCAGCTATTGATTTTGGTCTCAAAGTTCTTAATTCTTTATTCGGTGCTGTTAGTACAGGTTTAAAATATTTCGAAAAATTACCAGGAGTAATACAAGGAATTGTTCTTGCTGGATTAGCATATTTAGCTTATAGAAAAACTGTACAGGCCGCTCAGGCAACTGCAGGTATAGTAGGAAAAGTACTACCCGGAGGAGGTGGCGGGGGTGGCGCTAGGGGCGGCGGTGGAGGTGGTCCGTTATCTGCTCTAACCGGCGGTGGTGGAAAAGAAACAGGTGTAATTCTTGAAGGATTAGCTTATGGACTGAAAGCATTTGGGGTAGCCGCTCCTCAGATTCTAATCGGGGCCGCTGCCTTGGGTACAGCAATTACGTTAATTGGAGCAGGTATAGCAGGTGCTTCATGGATATTAGGTAAAGCATTACCATCGTTAGCAGAAGGATTTAAATCATTCAGTGATATTAACGGAGAAAATTTAATATCAGTTGGTAAAGGTGTAGGGGCATTAGGTTTAGGATTAGCCGCATTTGGCGCAGGTGGTGCTATGGCATCTGTTGGCGGAGCAATTAGTGGTATTGTTGACGGACTATCTGGACTATTTGGCGGTAAAACTCCAATTGAAAAAATTAAAGAATATGCCGCACTTGGCCCAAGTTTAGAAAAAGCTGGTATGGGCATAATGAACTTTAACAAAGGTTTGGCAAGTTTATTAACTGTTGATTTGGATAAAGTTGACAAGATAAGTCAAAGTATGGCTAAATTAAAAAATGCCGCTCCGGAAAGAAGCATTTTAAGTAAAGCTGGGGATTTATTAGGGGCCGCGGCAGCCGCAATTACTCCTGCTACAGCAACTCCTGAACAAGCACCCGGAGCAGGCAAAGCAACTTCCACAGATGCGTTGGCTGCACAGATGCAAACGTTAAATAAGAACATAGCAGAAATGTTAAAATACGCAAAAGAAACTGCCGATCATACTAAACGTAATGTCGACGCTACTAAAGGATTAAATGGGAATTTGTTCCCAACAGTATAATATATGAGCTGGAAAAAGTACTTCACACCTGTTAATGCTAGCGGTAATTTGAGTCCCATCAGTGGTGGCGGTTCAAGTGCCAGCCCTGCCCGTTCAAAC
>Ga0214192_1001705_pt1 | contig 11953 bp, 11 predicted proteins | sample TroBogEpilimnion_44_FD_153030 | JGI IMG/M metagenome (GOLD analysis project Ga0214192, IMG submission 153030) | Freshwater microbial communities from Trout Bog Lake, WI - 29JUL2008 epilimnion | ecosystem: Environmental > Aquatic > Freshwater > Lake > Epilimnion/Euphotic zone | place: Trout Bog... | reverse complement strand
AGCCAACAAAAATCCCGTGCAGCTTCAGTTGCCTGGCAAACAGCATCCGCGGGTCGATCTGCCCGCCGCCGCCCAGCACCCCGATCAGCGCAATATGCCCGCCCCGCCGCGCCGACTTCATCGAAAGCGGCAGCGTCGCCGCCCCGCCAACTTCCACCACGTGGTCCACGCCTTCGCCGCCCGTCAGCGCCCGCACCGGCTTGTCCCACTCCGGCGTCGTCTTGTAATTCACCAGCCCGTCGGCGCCCATCATCCGCAGCCGTTCCAGCTTCGCGTCGCTGCTCGACGTCGCGATGACCCTCGCCCCCGCCTGCTTCGCCATCTGCAGCGCAAACACCGAAACGCCGCCCGAACCGAGCACCAGCACCGTCTGCCCAGGCCGGAATTCGCTTGACCGGAACAACGCATTCCACGCCGTCACCGCCGCGCACGGCAGCGTCGCCGCCTCTTCAAACGTCATATGCGCCGGAAACCGCACCAGTCCGTCGGCGCTCAGGCAAACCTTTTCCGCCAGCATCCCCTGTATCGCGCCGCCCAGTGCCGAGGCGGCCTTCGCCTCATCCGGCGCCCCTTCCAGCCACTTCTGCATGAAGATTCCCGCCACCCGGTCGCCCGGCCTGACCCGCGTGACGCCTGCCCCTACCGCCACCACCTCGCCCGCGCCGTCGGAAAGCGGCACCAGCGGCGCCCGCACCCCGCCGCCGTACATCCCGCGCGCCACCACCAGGTCGCGATAGTTCAGCGAACAGGCCCGCACCCGCACAAGCGCCTCGCCCGGACCCGGCTCCGGCTCTGCAACTTCAACAATCTTAAGGTTTTCTAAACGAAATTCCTCGTCGAAACGCCATGCTTTCATTACGCAACCCTCCGCAGTTTGCTGCCATCCAAATGATATACTCGATAGTTCACCCCCCGAACACTATGCCGCTCAAACCGATTACCGCCAACACCAGCGGTGAAAAGAAGATTTACCTGCTGAAGCCCCGCGGGTTCTGCGCCGGCGTGGTTCGCGCCATCGACGTCGTCAAGATCGCCCTCGATCTCTACGGCCCGCCCGTCTACGTCCGCAAGGAAATCGTCCACAACAAGCACGTGGTCGACGAGCTCCGCAACATGGGTGCAATCTTCGTCGAGGAGCTGGAAGAAGTTCCCGCCGGCGCCCGCGCCATCTTCAGCGCGCACGGCGTCTCCCCCGAAGTGCGCCGCCAGGGCCAGGAACGCGATCTCGCCATCATCGACGCCACCTGCCCGCTGGTCACCAAAGTTCACCTCGAAGCCGTCAAGTTCGCCCGTGAAGGCTACACCATCGTCCTCATCGGCCACAAGAATCACGACGAAGTCATCGGCACCCTGGGCGAAGCCCCGTCGAAAATGATTCTCGTCGAATCGGTCGAAGACGTCGACGCACTCAACATCGCCGACCCCACGCGCGTCGCCTACCTCACCCAGACGACTTTGAGTCTCGATGAAACCCGCGACATTATGGCGCGTCTGGTAGAGAGATTCCCCATGATCCGCGGACCCAAATCCCAGGACATCTGCTACGCCACCGAAAACCGCCAGATGGCAGTGAAAGGCGTCTCGCAGTTCTGCGACCTCATCCTGGTCGTCGGCTCCGCCAACAGCTCCAACTCCAAGCGCCTCGTCGAAGTCGGTCAGAACTACGGCCTGAAATCGTATCTGGTCAATGACTGGGGCGAAGTCAATCCCGCATGGCTCGAAGGCGTTACCAGCGTGGGCGTCACGGCCGGCGCGTCGGCCCCCGAGCACCTGGTCGAAGAAATCGTCTCCGCCCTCGGCGACCGCGGCTACAGAAATCTCGAAGAAGTCGAAATGGTGGAAGAAGACGTCCGCTTCTCCCTGCCGCCGGAACTGGCCGGCCGCGGACTCACGCAACTGCAGGGCATTTCACCCGCGCAGGCCACCCAGGCGTAATTCGCAAGCGTAATTTGAAAGATGAGTTCCGTTCTCCAGATCAGCGATACCCTGCTTGGGGCTGCACAAAATAAAATCCGGCGTGCCGCCGACCATCTTCTCTCGCTCCAGCACGACGACGGCTACTGGTGCGCCCTTCTCACCGCCGACACCACTCTGGAATCGGACTACATTCTCCTCCAGCTCTGGCTCCATCCTCCGGCCTCCGAAGGCCCCGAAGCCGGAGTCTGGAATCCGCCCAACCGCGCGCAGATCGGCCGCGCCGTCGATCGCATCCTCTCGCAACAGCTACCCGACGGCGGCTTCAACATTTACGTCAAAGGCCCCAGCGAAATCAGCGCCTCCGTCAAAGCCTACTTCGCCCTGAAAGTCGCCGGCCTCCCCGCGGACGACCCGCGCATGGTGAAACTGCGCGACTGCATCCTCGAACTCGGCGGCCTCCAGTCGGCCAACAGCTATACCAAGGTCAACCTCAGCCTCTTCGGCCTCTACCCGCGTGAAGGCACGCCCAGCATCCCGCCCGAAGTCCTGCTGCTGCCCGGCAAACTGCTCTACCAGATGTCGAGCTGGACGCGCGCCATCATCGTCTCGCTCGCCATCGTCCACGCCCACGACCCGCAGCGCCCCGTGCCCGCCGGCTTCAATCTCGATGAGCTTCTCATCCCCGGCAAGAGCACCGGCTTCTCGGTCGAAGACTCCTGGCTCAGCTGGCGCCGCACATTCATCAATTCCGACAAGATTCTCAAGCTTTGGGAAAAGTACGGCTACAACCGCATCCGCAAGGACGCCATCCGCAAGTGCGAGCACTGGATGCTCGAACGCATGCGCCACGCCGACGGCCTCGGCGCCATCTATCCGCCCATGCAGTACTCCATCATGGCGATGGATGTTCTCGGTTACGCCAAAGACCATCCGCTGCGCGTCGAAGCCATCCGCCAGTTCGAAAGCCTCATGGTGGATGACGGCAAAACGCTCTTCTTCCAGCCCTGCTTCTCCCCCGTCTGGGACACCGCCATCGGCGCCTACGCCCTCGGCGAAGCCGGCTTCGGCCATTCGCCCGCTCTCCGCAAGGCCGCCGACTGGCTCCAGGCCCGCGAAATCCGCCGCAAAGGCGACTGGTCCCAGAAGCGCCCCGATACCGAACCCTCCGGCTGGGCCTTCGAATTTCAGAACGACTGGTATCCCGATATCGACGACACCGCCATGGTGACGCTCGCCATGCCGCACATGACGGCCTCCGATCCGGCCGCCTTCGCCGCCACCCGCGCCCGCGCCATCGACTGGCTGCTCGCCATGCAGTCCTCCGACGGCGGCTGGGCCGCCTTCGACGTCGATAACAACTGGCAGATCCTCACCCACGTTCCCTTCGCCGATCACAACGCGATGCTCGATCCCACCTGCGCCGATATCACCGGCCGCACCCTGGAATCGCTCGCCGCCAACGGCTTCAAACGCGATCACCCCGCCGCAAAGAGCGCCATCGACTACCTGATCCGCACGCAGCTCGCCGACGGCAGCTGGTACGGCCGCTGGGGCGTCGCCTACATCTACGGCACCTGCTTCGCCCTGCGCGGCCTGCGCGCCATGGGAGAGGACGATCACGAACACTACATCCAGCGCGCCAACGAGTGGCTGCGTTCCATCCAGAACTCCGATGGCGGCTGGGGCGAAAGCTGCGCCAGCTACGATAACGACGTCTACACTCCCGCCGAAAGCACGCCCTCGCAAACCGCCTGGGCCCTCATGGGTCTCATGGCCGGCGGCGATACCTACAGTTCCAGCGTGCTGCACGGCATCGACTATCTGATCGAATCGCAGCTCGAAGATGGCTCCTGGAATGAGGCGCTGGCCACCGGCACCGGCTTCCCCAAAGTCTTTTACCTCAATTACCACTACTACCGCCTTTACTTCCCGCTGCTGGCGCTGGCAACTTTCGTGAAGTGCCAGACCGCCGAGCGGCGGTAGGCAAAGAAGAGGCCGGCCGCAGTGAAGCCCACCCTCGTCACCGGCGCATCCGGCTTCGTCGGCTGGCACGTCGCGCGGCTTCTTGCTGAACGCGGCCACAAAGTCCGCGCCCTCGTGCGCAGCGCCAGCGTCATCCCTGAACTCGACGTCGAACGCGTCACCGGCGACCTTCGCGACCCCGCCTCGCTCGAACGCGCAGTCGCCGGCTGCGGCCTCGTTTTCCACGTCGCCGCCGACTATCGCCTCTGGTCGAAGAACCCCGCCGAGCTTTACGACTCCAACGTCGGCGGCACCCGCAACATGCTCACCGCCGCCCGCGCCGCCGGCGTCGAGCGCTTCGTCTACACCAGCACCGTCGGCTGCATCGACGTCCCGCCGCCCCACATCAACGGCGGCCTCGGCGACGAAGCCCGTCCCGTCTCCGCCGCCACCATGGCCGGCGACTACAAGCTCTCCAAATTCCAGGCCGAACAGGTCGCTCTCGAATTCGCCGCCTCCGGCTTCCCCGTCGTCATCGTCAACCCCACCGCCCCCATGGGCGATCACGATTTCAAACCCACCCCCACCGGGCAGATCGTGCTCGACTTCCTCACCGGTCAGATTCCCGCCTTCATCGACACCGGCCTCAACGTGGTTCACGTTGCCGACGTCGCCGCCGGCCATCTCGCCGCCTGCGAGCGCGGCCGCATCGGCGAACGCTACATCCTCGGCTCGGAAAACCTCACCCTGAGCCAGATCCTCCGCGAACTCGCTTCCCTCACCGGACGCAAAGCGCCCACCGTCGAACTCCCCTACTTCGTCGCCTGGACCGCCGGCGTTGTCACCACCGCTCTGGCCCGCCTCACCGGCATCCCGCCGCGCGCCCCGCTCGAAGCCGTCCGCATGGCCAAAAAGAAAATGTGGGTGACGCACGAAAAGGCCGCCCGCGAACTCGGCTACTCGCCTCGCCCCGCCCGCGCCGCGCTTGCCGATGCCGTCGCGTACTTCGAACAAACCCGCCTCAACCAACCGCCACCCGCGCACGCCGGAGGCCGCTCCGCATGAGCGCGCCCGCCCCGCTGCTTTTCCTCGCCGCCGAACCGCGCGAATTGACCCACTGGATCGCCCACTGGACCGACCTCCGCCCGCTCTCGCTGCCTGTCCACTGGTCGAGGGCAGGGAACTGGAACGGCCGCCCCGTCCTCGCCATCGCCAACGGAGCAGGCCCCGCCCGCGCCCGCGCCGCCGTCGAAGCCGCCGCCCCCGTCTCCGCCGTCTGCAACATCGGCTTCTGCGGCGCGCTCGATTCCGCTCTGCATCCTGGCGACGTCTTCATCGCCACCGAAGTTCGCAACGGCGCGTCGGCCTCGGCTGCAAAGCGCCCCGCCGGCCCGCCCGCCCGCTCCGGCCCGCTTGCTTCCATCGATCACATCGCCCGCACCGCCCGCGAAAAGCGCGAACTCCGCTCCGCCGGCGCCCTTGTTGTCGAGATGGAAGCCGCCGGCGCCGCCCGCGCCGCCGCCGCGCTCAACGTTCCGTTCTACTGCGTCCGCGCCGTCAGCGACCTCGCCGGCGAAGATCTTCACAACGACTTCAACGCCGCCCTTCGCCCCGACGGCCGCTTCAGCCTGCCGCGCATCCTCGCCGGAGCCTGCGCCAGCCCGCTGCAGCGCTTCCGCGAACTCATCGTTCTCAAGCAGCGTACCGACCTCGCTGCAAAAAATCTGGGAGACTTTCTTGCCAACTGCACTTTCTGAAGTTCCAGCCAGCATGCGCGCCGCCGTCTACCGCGGCGAAAGCCTTGTGTCCGTCGACGAAGTCGCCACGCCCGCCATCGGCGACGGCGAAATTCTCATCCGCGTCGAAGCGTGCGGCGTCTGCCACACCGATCTCAAGAAGATCGAGTACAACCTCCTTCCGCCCCCGCGCATCTTCGGGCACGAGACCTCCGGCGTCGTCGCCCAGGTCGGCAGCCGCGTCACCAGATTCAAACCCGGCGACCGCGTCATCGTCTTCCATCACATCCCCTGCGGCGACTGCTTCTACTGCCAGCGCAAACTCTACGCCCACTGCCCCGTCTACAAAAAGGTGGGCGTCACCGCGGGCTTCGAACCCGCCGGCGGCGGCTTCGCGCAATACGTTCGCGTCATGGACTGGATCGTCGAACGCGGCGTCGAACTCATCCCCGACGACGTTTCCTTCGAAGTCGCCTCCTTCGTCGAACCCGTCAACACCTGCGTCAAAGCCGTTGAACAGTTCGACCCCCGTCCCGGCGACGTCGTCCTCGTTCAGGGCCAGGGCCCCATCGGCCTCATCTTCACCATGCTCCTGAAGCTGAAGGGCTGCACCATCCTCGCCACCGACACCATCCCGCTTCGCCTTGAACTCTCCCGCCAGTGCGGCGCGGCCTTCGCGCTCGATCCCCGCACCGACGACGTCGCCGGCACCATCAAACAACTCACCGAAGGCCGCGGCGTCGACATGGTCTTCGTCGCCACCAACGTCAAAGGCCTTGTCGAAGAAGCCATCCGCTGCTCCCGCCCCGGCGCGCGCATCATGCTCTTCGCCCAGACATCCGACAAGGAACGCATCGAACTCTCCGGCGCCAGCATCTGCGTCGGCGAACGCCAGCTCTGCGGCTCCTACAGCGCATCCGTCGACGTGCAGAAGGAAGGCGCCGACCTCGTCTTCAGCGGCAAACTCCCCCTCCACCTGCTCATCTCGCACCGCGTTCCGCTTGATAAGATCGACTTTGCCTTCCGCCTGGCCACGCACCCCGGCGAGTTCCCCGCCGAGAACCCGCTGAAGATCATCGTGCGCCCGCAGGAAGCTCAGGGGAAAGAAACGAACCCGTAACATGCCGGATCAGAACATGCTCGCCGCAGTCCTCTACGGCAAGGAACACGTTCAGCTCGAACGCATCCCCGTGCCCGCTCTCGGCCCCGGCGACATCCTCGTCCGCGTCCGCGCCGCCCTCACCTGCGGCACGGATGTCAAAGTCTTCCGCCGCGGCTATCACGCGAAGATGCTCGTCCCGCCCGCCGTCTTCGGTCACGAACTAGCCGGCGACGTGGTCGCTCTCGGCGAAGGCGTCACCCGCTTTAAAATCGGCGACCGCGTCGTCGCCAACAACTCCGCTCCCTGCCTCGAATGCTTCTGGTGCAAACGCGATCAGCCCAATCTCTGCGACGATCTGCTCTTCAATAACGGCGCCTACGCCGAATTCATCCGCATCCCCGCGCGCATCGTCGAACGCAACACCTGGCCGCTCGCCCCGCATCTCTCTTATCAGGATGCCGCCCTCGCCGAACCGCTCGCCTGCGTCGTCAAGGGCCTCGACGATACCGGCATCAAACCCGGCGACACCATCGCCGTCCTCGGCGTCGGCCCCATCGGCTCCATGTTCGTTCGCCTCGCCAAACTGCGCGGCGCCAGCGTCATCGCCATCGCTCGCCGCCGCGCCAAACTCGAATTCACCACCCGGCTCGGTGCCGACCATATCGTCGCCACCGAAGAATCTCCCGATGCCGTGGACGCCGTCCGCGCCCTCACCGGCGGCCGCGGTGCCGACGTCGTCATCGAAGCCGTCGGCCTCCCCGCCACCTGGCAATGGGCCGTCTCCATGCTCCGCCGCGGCGGTGTCGTCAACTTCTTCGGCGGTCCGCCCAGCGGCACCCACGTCGATCTCGACACCAACCTCCTCCACTACTCCGAACTCACCTGCCTCGCCAGTTTTCACCACACTCCGCGCGCCTTCCGCCAAGCCCTCGACATCATTGAAAGCGGCGGCGTCACCGCCAAAGACTTCGTCCACGCCGAAGAGCCGCTCGAAAATCTCCCGCAGGTCCTCCTGCAGCTCATGGAAGGCGGCGGCTCGCTCAAGACCGCCATCATCCCGTAGCCATGCCTGCCCCCGATCAGCTGCTGCCCCGGTTGATGCCCCGCGACTTCGTGCTCAACCCCGCCGCTCTCGCGCGCACCTGGTCGCACGCCGAAGCCGAAACCTACACCCGCTGGCTCGCCACCCACCACTACGAAAACTTCCACGTCGTCAGCTTCCTGCTGCCCAAACATCTGCATCAGGATTTCTACAACGTCTACGCCTACTGCCGCTGGGCCGACGACCTCGGCGACGAAATCGGCGACACCTCGAAGAGCCTCGAACTCCTCGCCTGGTGGTCGCGCGAACTCGACCGCATGTACGATCATGGCGAAGCGCAGCACCCCGTCTTCGTCGCGCTCGAGGGCACCGCAAAGCGTTACGGCATCCCCAAAAAGCCCTTCGCCGACCTCATCAGCGCCTTCATTCAGGATCAGACCGTCACCCGCTACTCCGACTGGGCCGGCGTCCTCGACTACTGCACCCGCTCCGCCAACCCCGTCGGCCACCTCGTCCTCTACCTCTGCGGCTACTCCGACCCCGAACGCCAGCGCCTCTCCGACGCCACCTGCACCGCCCTCCAGCTCGCCAACTTCTGGCAGGACGTCACCGTCGATCAACTCAAGGACCGCGTCTACCTCCCGCTCGACCTCCTCGCCCGCCACAACTACACCGTCGACGACCTCTTCGCCCACCGCTTCGACGACCGCTTCCGCCTCATCATGCGCGAAGCCGTCACCCGCGCCCGCGACCTCTTCCTCGAAGGCCTGCCGCTCAACCGCATGGTCAACAAGCGCCTCGCCGTCGACCTCGAACTCTTCAGCCGCGGCGGCATGTGCGTGCTCGACAAAATCGAGCAGCAGGATTACGACGTCCTTTCCCGCCGCCCCCGCATCTCCAAAGTCGAGCGCGTCGGCCTTCTCCTCGGCACTCTCGCCCGCGTTGCCTTCACGTTCCCCCGCGCCGCATGACTTCGCTGACCGACTCCTACGCCCACTGCCAGGCCGTCGCCAAAGCGCGCGCCCGCAATTTCTATTACTCCTTCATCCTTCTGCCGCCCGAGCAGAAGAACGCCATGTGCGCCGTCTACGCCTTCATGCGCTACTGCGACGACCTCAGCGATGAACCCGGCGCCACTCACTCCGCCATGGATCGCTGGCGCGCCGCCCTCACCACCGCGCTCGCCGGCGGCCCCGCCAATCCCGGCGATGACCACCCCATGTGGCCCGCTTTTCTCGACTCCGTCGCGCGCTACAACATCCCCCACCAGTACTTCCACGACATGATCGCCGGCGTCGAGTCCGATCTCGAACCCCGCGTCATCCGCACCTTCGACGAACTCTACCGCTACTGCTACCAGGTCGCCTCCGTCGTCGGACTCACCACCATCCACATCTTCGGCTTCACCTCGCCCGATGCTCTGCCGCTTGCCGAAAAATGCGGCATCGCCTTTCAGCTAACCAACATTCTTCGCGATGTGAAGGAGGATGCCGAACTCGGCCGCGTCTATCTGCCGTCGGAAGATCTGCAACGCTTCGGCGTCTCCGCGGACGATCTGAAGCAAGCTCTGCGCACCGAGCAATTCGGCCGTCTGATGGAATTCGAACTCGCCCGCGCGCGCCGTTACTACGACGAATCCGCGCCGCTCCTCCGGCTCATCGAGCCGCGCTCGCGCCCCTCGCTCTGGGCCTTAATTGAGATCTACTCGAACCTGCTCGATCACATCGCCGAAGCGCACTACGACGTGCTTCTGCGCCGCATCTCGCTCTCCACCACCGAAAAACTCTGGATCGTCTGCCGCGCCGCCATGGGCTGGATCTAGCCCTCTGCCGTCAGCGACCGGTACAACTCCGCCAGCTCTTTCACGCTCAGCTGCTCGGCCCTCTGTCCCAGCCCGGCAATCTTCTCCGCCGCATAAAGCCCCGCCAGGTTATTCCGCAGCGTCTTGCGCTTCTGCCGGAAACACGCCGAAACGAACTTCAGAAACCCCTCCGCCTCGTCCCGCGCCACGCCGTCCAGCCCCGCCCCGTCAATCGGCGTCAGCCGGATCACCGCCGAGTCCACTTTCGGCGGCGGACGAAACGCACCCGGCGGCACCGTAAACAAATACTCCGCCTTCGCGAAATACTGGCACTCCACCGAAAAGTAGCCGTACTCTTTCCCGCCCGGCTTCGCGCAAATCCGCTCCGCCACTTCTTTCTGGATCAGAAACGTCGCCGAACTCAGCTTCCCCGGCTCCCGCACATACCGCGAAATGATCGGCGTCGCCACATAGTACGGCAGATTGCCCGCCAGCACTCCCGCGCCCCACTGCGACCAGTCCGCCTCCAGCGCATTGCCTTCCAGAATCTCCAGCCGCGACTCCTCCGGACTCTGCTCCTGCCACCATCTTTCACGAAGATGCTGCGCCAGCTCCGGATCCAGCTCGATCGCCGCCACCCGGTCCGCATGCGCCAGCAGATGCTCGGTCAGCGCCCCGCGTCCCGGCCCGATCTCCACCGCCAGCGCCGTGTGTTCGCCGCACGCCGCCGTCGCGATCCGTTCCAGTATTTTTCCGGAAATGAGGAAGTGCTGCCCGAGCTTCTGCCGCGCCATCAAAGCTCAGCCATCATGCGGCATCAGTCTTTCACGTCCATATGCTGGATCTCCACCAGCATATTGCTGCTCACCCTCTGCCCAAACGCGCGGGCCGGAAGGAAAGTGCTGTACAAAACCAGGTTGCCGATCTGGCTCAGTTCATCCGCCGTCGCACGGCCCCGCGGCACTGAAAAGTCCGTCACCCTGCCGTTCTCATCCACCCGCAGCATCACCATCGTGTCCTTCTCGCCCACCGTGAACGGCGAAAGAGTTTCAATCGTGGCTTGCGCAAACAGAGCCGTCGGCACATCCTTCGCTTCGGCGGCATGCAGATGCAGCGTGTCCACAATCATCCCGAAACACAGGCAGGATGCCAGCACCCCGCCCGCCGCCGGCACCGCCAGCGGACGCAGAACGTTATCGAACGCCAGCCGCAGCTCGATCCGCAGTTCCTTCATCCAACCCGCAAAATCCATCCGCTGCAGCCGCCGCGCCCGCTCCCGCGACGCCACCACCCGCAACTGCGTCTCCAGCAGCGGCGACGGCTTCTTCGCCGGCAGACTCTTCAGCCCCAGCCGCACCGAACGGTACTCCGCCCGCAGCCTGTCGCAGTCCTCACAATCGTGCAGGTGTACTGCCACCGGACCCCGCTCGGTCTCCCGCAGCGTCCCGGCCACGTATTCCCAAAGTCTGCCGCGTACGGAACGGCAATTGAGCGTTTGCATCATCGCTTTTCCTTGCATCGGGCCTGCCTTCATGGCACCGGCCCTCACCTAACGCGAACTCATTTGGCGCACCGCGGCGCCAGTTGCATTGCCGGCGCCGGACTCAGCCGCGTCGCCAGATACTTCCTCAGCCCTTCACGGCCCCGCACGATTCTCGACTTCACCGTGCCGATCGAAACCTCGAGGATCGCCGCAATCTCCTCGTAACTCATCTCTTCCACCTCGCGCAGCAGCACCGCCGCCCGATACGCCGGATTCAGCGCCGCCAGCCCTTCCTCCAGCAGCATCTGCGCCTCCCGGTTCATCGTGAACTCGAACGGCGATTCCGTCTGGTCCTGCAGCGCCCGCTCCCGCACGTCCGAATCCTCGTACGATTCCTCGATGCCCGTCTCCCCGCGCCGGTGCCGGAACAGCCACCGCCGCCGGTTATGCGCTTCATTGACGGCAATCCGGTAGACCCACGTCTTCAGGCTGCTCTCGCCGCGGAACGAATCCACATTCCGGAAAATCTTGAGGAACACTTCCTGCAGCACATCGCCTGCGTCCGCCGGATCGTTCAGCAGCCGGTACGCCAGGTTGTAAACCGGTGCCTGAAATCTCCGGATCAGCTGCTCATACGCGGCTTCTTCGCCGGCCTGCAGCCGGCACAACAGACGGTGATCTTCCAGCGCCGCTTCCTGCTCGGAGCTCAGCCCCGTCAGCAGATGCAGCGAACCTGTGTCCAGCGTGTTTGAGCCGCTCAAGTTTTCGCCTTTGAACTGATCCCACATTATAGGACTCCGCGACGCGCCGGGAAGTTCCCGCCTCGTTCGTCCCGCCCCAGCAACCCGAACCCCGCCGGCCCGTGCCCGAACTCCCGCCCCGCCTCGCGCGCCACTTCCGCCATCCGCCC
>Ga0214192_1001702_pt1 | contig 11962 bp, 8 predicted proteins | sample TroBogEpilimnion_44_FD_153030 | JGI IMG/M metagenome (GOLD analysis project Ga0214192, IMG submission 153030) | Freshwater microbial communities from Trout Bog Lake, WI - 29JUL2008 epilimnion | ecosystem: Environmental > Aquatic > Freshwater > Lake > Epilimnion/Euphotic zone | place: Trout Bog... | reverse complement strand
TTCACCGCTGCTCCGATGAAGTAGCGGTCATTATTCAGATATAGTCCTGCTCCAAAATCCGGCGCGATGCCATTGGCCAGACCCGCCGGCACGATAGGATCATTGTGATCTACTCCGCCGCCTGTGTAGACACCACCCGGAGTGCGGAGGAGATTGCCCTGCAGGCCGGTCTGGATGAAACCGGCATTGACTCCTATACCGAGCGAACCGAAGTTAAATTTCTTGCGCCAGGTGTAGTCGACATTGACCGTAGTGGTGCGCAGGTAGCCGATCATATCGTTGGTAGCCGTGAGGCCGATACCGCTATTGATACTGTAGATAGGCATATTGAATCCCAGATAGGCTGTCTGTGTGGCGCGCTCTGACAGGCCGACATACTGTGTGCGGTAGAGACCATTAAACTCCGCGGCATCTTTAGAGCCTGCATAGGCAGGATTGAAGAGCAGCCGATTGTACATATAGTGGCTATACTGAGGCTCGGTCTGAGCTGCTGCCCGACCGGTCAATAAGATCAAAGTGAGTAAACTAAAGTAAAACGATTGCCTCATTCAGATTGCTGAAAGTCTAAAATAAGGCTTTTCCGATAAAAAAAGGGAAGAATCGCTTTTTAGGCGAGCGCGTGAAAAATAATGCCGGTCTATTAACCGAGGGATTATGGCAGTTGGCGATTAATGGGCTGATTTTCTTGGGGCTAAAATCTGGTAATATATACTTATCAATGAGGGTTTATATTTGGCTCAAAATCCCGTTTTCGATGAAAAAATTCCTTTCCGGACTTATTCTGATGGTTTGCCTCCAGGCTCATTCCCAAAACGGCCCCTCTCCTACTCCATCAAAACCCAAACTCGTGATCGGCATCGTAGTCGATCAGATGAGGTGGGACTATCTCTACCGCTATGCAGAGAAGTATGGACAGACGGGATTCAAACGCCTGCAGACGGGCTACAACTGTGAGAATACTCATATCCCCTATGTGCCTAGTATCACAGCACCGGGGCATACCTGTATCTATACGGGCTCCGTACCGGCGATACATGGTATCATAGGCAATGAGTGGTATAGCCGAGAAGATAAAAAGGTAGTGAACTGTGTCGACGACGATGCCGCCAAAACCGTCGGTGCACCGGGCAATGCCGGCAACATGTCTCCGCAAAGGATGCTGACTACGACGATCACAGATGAGCTGAGGATGGCTTCGAACTTTCACTCCAAGGTAATCGGTATCGCTGCCAAAGACCGCGGTGCGATACTGCCTGCTGGTCATGCTGCGAATGGTGCCTATTGGTTTGATGGTAAGTCGGGCAACTGGATCACAAGTACATTCTACATGGATACACTGCCGGATTGGGTGAATAAATTTAATGCGCAAAAACTGCCTGCTAAATATGCGGCAGGCAACTGGCATACGCTGCTCGACATCAGCAAGTACACGGAAAGTACTGCTGATGATGAGCCATACGAAAGAGCACTCAAAGGAGAGGACAAGCCTGTCTTCCCGCATATGATCGCTGACGAAGTATCTAAAAATCCCGGTGCGCTGATCGGCACGCCCTGGGGTAATACGATAACCTTTGACTTTGCGAAAGCTGTGATAGCTGGCGAGAAAATGGGCAAGGGCGGCTATACTGACTTTCTCACTATGAGCTGCTCCTCTACGGACTATGTGGGTCATCAGTTCGGGCCGAACTCCATAGAAGCGGAGGACTGCTACCTGCGTTTTGATAAAGACCTTGGTGACTTCCTCTCCTATCTGGATAAGGAAATCGGCGCAGGCAACTATCTGATTTTCCTCTCTGCGGATCATGGTGCGGCACACTCAGTGGGGTTCAGCGATCAGCACAAAATACCGACCGGTGCGATGACCGGAGACTCCCTGATCAAGGGTGCCAATGCATACCTCCGCAGTAAGTACGGCGCAGACAGTCTGATCGAAAGCTATAACAATATGCAAGTCTATCTGCACTACGCCAATATCAAAAACCACAATCTGGATGTCGATGCGGTGCGCCGCGACCTGACTCAATATCTCCTGACGGTGAAAGGCGTTGCAAAAGTACTGAACCTGCCTGAGCTCATGACAGTAGTGCTGCCGGCACCCTATCGAGAGGCATTCATCAACGGCTATAATCAGAAGCGCTCGGGTGATGTGCAAGTAGTCTACGAGCCTGCACATCTCGAAGGCTACAGCAAGGGTACCACACACAGCGCTGTCTATGCCTACGATACCCACATACCACTGCTATGGTATGGTTGGAATGTAAAGGCCGGGCATGACTATACTCCGACATACATGACAGATATCGCAGCCACACTCGCTGCTATGCTGCACATACAAGAGCCAAACGGATGTATCGGCAAACCGATAGCGGTGAGCAAATAATGTCTCCTGACCGGAGATAAAATATCTCGGGGCGTAGCATAAAGCAGGAATACATGCTCTCGCGCAAAAACGCAAAAACGCGAAAAATAAATGATGGTTTATATTTGCAGTATGAAATTATTATTTGCAGCTATATCTCTAATGTGCGTCATGACTGCTCTCGGACAATCGCATGATACTATCTACTACGACCGCGACTGGAAAAGAGCTTCAGTGTCGGATTACAACTACTATCGCATCGTGACTCCGCGCGGTGGCAAACTGAATGTAGAAGACCACTATCGCAGTGGTCATATACAGATGACGGGCAGCTACCTGGAGCTCGAGCCCAAAGAAATCGCTGATGGACATTTTTTGTATTTCACTGATGGAGGTGTGAAGACGCGTGATGAGAACTATAAGAATGGCCTCCTCGAAGGGGAGTATTTGAGCTACGACACGGCAGGGCACCTGACGCTGAAAATGTACTTCAAGCATGATAAATGGGATGGCCGCCGCACTGCCTACTACACCTCGGGCAAGGTATATCGGGATGAGATCTACAAAGAGGGCAAATGGGAATCCGGTAAAGTCTTTGATGAAAATGGAAAAGAGATGGCCTTCTACCCGATGGAGGAGCTGCCGGAGTATCCGGGTGGAGATACGGCAATGATATCTTTCGTCCAAAAGAACCTGAAATACCCCGAACCAGCACAGGTTCTGAATATAGAGGGCACTGTGAAAGTGAAATTCCTCGTGGGTACTGACGGCCTGGTGGAGGATGCCGTGGTAATAGAAAGTAAATCCATACAACTCAATGAGGCTGCGCTGGACGTAGTGCGCAAATTCCCACGGTTCAAGCCGGGGAAGCAGGAAGGGAAGGCGGTGAAATGTTGGTTCGTATTGCCGGTGACCTTTCGATTGGTAGAGGCGGATAAGAAGAAGTAAAATTTCAGACGCAGTAATCCGTCTGCAATAGTTCAATCGCACCGTAAATGACATAGTTTTTCGTTCAGCGATTATTTACCAATCTGCTTATAGAGCGGCTTATTCTTTTTACGTAAATTTACAGGCTGTGGAATTTCAACTAACATCAAAATATATCCCTACGGGTGACCAGCCGAGCGCTATCAAGCAGCTCGTGACGGGGATCGAAAACGGAGACAAGCATCAGGTGCTGCTGGGAGTGACTGGCTCAGGCAAGACATTCACCGTAGCCAATCTGATCCAGCAGGTGAAGAAGCCTACACTGATCCTGACGCATAATAAAACACTGGTATCGCAGCTCTACGGGGAGTTCAAGCAATTCTTTCCGGACAATGCGGTGGAGTACTTTGTCTCCTACTACGACTACTACCAGCCGGAGGCGTATATCGTGAGCTCTGATACCTTTATCGAGAAGGATCTCTCGATCAATGCGGAGATCGAAAAACTGCGTCTAAGCACTACCTCCTCTCTCATGTCCGGCAGGCGTGATGTGATCGTGGTCGCATCTGTGTCCTGCATCTATGGCCTGGGAAATCCAACAGAGTATGCAAATAGTGTAATCAAGCTGCACACTGGCCAAAACATCAGCAGAAATGCATTCCTCTACCAACTCGTAGAAAGCCTCTACTCACGCTCTGATACTGAGCTGAACCGTGGCACCTTTCGCGTGAAGGGTGATACGGTGGAGATCATATTGCCGTATCTGGATTATGCATACAGGATCTCCTTCTTTGGTGATGAGGTGGAGGAGATGGTATCGTTTGAGCCCTCATCGGGGCGCTCGCTTCAGTCGCATACTAGTGTGGCGATATTTCCGGCGAATATGTACGTGACGTCTAAAGAGCTCGTGAAATTTGCGATAGATAAAATACTTTTAGAACTGAATGAGCAGGTGGCTTATTTCAAAGAGATCGGCAAGCATATCGAAGCCGCGCGACTGAAAGAGCGTGTGGAGTTTGATGTCGAGATGATGCGTGAGCTGGGGTATTGTTCAGGCATAGAAAACTATTCGCGGTTCTTTGATCGCAGACAGCCGGGGTCTCGGCCATTCTGCCTGTTGGATTATTTCCCGGAGGATTTTCTGCTGATAGTGGATGAGAGCCACCAGACGATACCGCAGATCGGTGCGATGTATGGAGGTGACCGTTCGCGTAAGATCAACCTCGTCGATTATGGTTTCCGTCTGCCATCGGCGATGGACAATAGGCCGTTGAATTTCCCTGAGTTCGAATCGCTGACGCCTCAGACGGTATTCGTGAGCGCTACGCCGGGTGACTATGAGCTTGAGAAAACTGGCGGTGTGGTGGTAGAGCAAATCGTGCGTCCTACAGGCCTGCTCGATCCGCCTATCGAGGTGCGTCCGAGCCTGAATCAGATAGATGATCTGATGGATGAAATAGATGAGCGCGTCAAGAAACAGGAACGTGTGCTCGTGACTACGCTCACTAAGCGCATGGCCGAAGAGCTGGACAAATACCTCTCGCGCCTGCATGTCAAGTGCCGCTACATACACTCTGAAGTGACGACGATGGACCGTGTGGAGATCATACGAGATCTGCGCCTCGGCAAATTTGATGTGCTGATCGGTGTGAACCTGCTACGTGAGGGACTGGATATACCGGAGGTGTCGCTGGTAGCAATTTTGGATGCTGATAAGGAGGGCTTTCTGAGAAATAAGCGTTCGCTGATACAGACCTCAGGACGCGCCGCGCGCAACTCGAATGGCCTGGTGATCATGTATGCTGACCGCATTACCGCCTCGATGCAGATGACGATAGACGAGACCAGCCGTCGCCGTGAGAAACAGATCATATACAATACAGAACATGGCGTGACGCCTACCACGATCTTCAAGACCAGGGAAGAAATCATGAAGTCCTCTTCAGTCCTCGAGATACGCAAACCGGAGCCACAGGCCTATATCGAAATGGAGGATGACCTCAGCATGGTAGCAGAGCCAATCGTATCCCATATGACTGCCGAGCAACTCCACAAGGCTATCGACAATACCCGTAAACAAATGCTGCAAGCTGCAAAGGATACGGACTTCCTGAGTGCGGCTAAATTCCGTGATGAGATGCAACAGATGCAGAAGATGCTGAAGGAGAAGTTTGGAGGGTAAAAGTGAAATCTTTATCCCTTGATCTTTTTTAACCCTTTTATATTGCTTGGCTGACGTGAGCCATGTATTATGCCTAATATCATGATATGCTCTTTGGCTACCCGGTATATGATCAGCCAATTATAGCAATGCGCCTGACGGTAAATATGAGTCTTGGTAGGTAATAGTGGGCATTCTTTGAAAGCAAATGGGCGTAAGGCAATCCTGTCTATCGTTTCAAATATGGCGTCACCGACTTTAATCGCATTACCAGGCTGATGATTTATAAAGGCAATGTAGCCTGTGATTTCATCAATATTCCGGATAGCGATTTCAGAGAGAACTACTGTATACTCTTTTCGAGTTTCCTGCGTTGATTGATCCATTTGTTCCTAGCAGATTCAAGAGAAATGACGGTCATTTTTTCAGATTCAGCGATCCAGTTTTTAAAATCTTTGTCACTCAATGGATCACCCGGGAGGGATGGCGAAGATTTAGCAGCATTATCTTTTTTGATAAATGCAATTACCTCTACTTCTTCTCCCACGTAGCTTTCAGGAACGGTGAAAGAGACAGTAACCTTACGGTCAATTGGCACAAGTGTTTTATGGATCATAATGCCTGCTTTTATTATAAAGATAATAAATTCCTACTTCATCATCGCGATGAACTCATCGAAGAGATAGCGTGAGTCATGCGGGCCAGGGCTGGACTCGGGGTGGTATTGTACTGAGAAAGCTTTCTTGCCCTTGATGCGGATGCCTTCGATGGTTTTGTCGTTGAGGTTGACGTGGGTGATCTCGACGTGGGTGTTGTTTTTGATATCCTCTGCGCTGACTTCGAAGCCGTGGTTCTGAGAGGTGATCTCCGACTTGCCGGTGATGAGATTTTTGACAGGATGATTCAGGCCGCGGTGGCCGTGGTGCATCTTGTAGGTGCGGATGCCGGATGCGAGCGCGAGGAGCTGGTGACCGAGGCAGATGCCGAAGAGCGGTTTGTCAGCAGCGACGATTTCTTTCACAGTTTCTATGGCATAATCCATTGGCTCCGGATCGCCGGGGCCGTTGGAGATAAAGTAGCCATTAGGTGACCACTTCTGCATTTCAGCAAATGTAGTGCGGCAGTTGAATACCTGCGCATAGATACCGCGCTCGGTGAGGCACTTGAGGATGTTCTCTTTGATGCCGCAGTCGAGGACTGCGACCTTGATGGCTGCATTTGGATCGCCGTAGAAGTATGGTTCTTTAGTTGATACTTTCTCTGCGAGGTCGAGGCCATTCATATCGGGCACTCCGGCGAGCTTTGCTTTCAGCGCATCGACATCTTCTGTCTCAGAGCTGATGATGCAGTTCATAGCTCCTTTCTCACGCACATGTACAGTGAGGGCGCGGGTATCGATATCGCAGATACCGACGAGGTTGTTATTTTCAAAATAGTCCTGCAGCGATGTCGTGCCATTGAGACGGGAGAAATTGGTGCCGGAGAACTTTTTGCAGATCATGCCGGAGATTTTGACAGAAGAAGATTCGACTTCGTCTTCCTTGACGCCATAGTTGCCGATGTGATCGCTGGTCATGATGAGGACCTGTCCGAAATAGGATGGATCTGTGAAGACCTCCTGATAGCCCGTCATACCCGTATTGAAACATATCTCACCTGTGGTGGTGCCGATTTTGCCCAATGATTTTCCTTTGAAAACTGCGCCGTCTGCGAGGACCAGCGTGGCGGATGCCTGTGTGAAGCTTTTACTCATTCCGATCTGATTGTCGGAGCGCGAAGATAATAAATAGTAGTCAGTAGTTAGTATTAAGTATTTAGATAATGCAAAATAGAGCCTTGCTACTCCTTTTCCTTTTGTAAAGCTGCCGCTCCAGGAACTGACAGGGAATGACAATGGACGACACTTGCAGGAATAGCCACAAGCGACATTGGGGCATTTTCACCTATTAAGGTGCTCAAAGACTGATTAGAATTTAATTAGATTTTCAAAATATTTTATAGTAATCCAAATTTATAATTTATTGAAAATAAGTAAGTAAAATTATTCCATAAGGATGTAAAAATGAATTCAGAGTGTGAATTCCAAGTATTCGAAATGAATTGCTAAATTTGCATTATTAAAATAATATTTATATTTTTGGCCCATCGGGAAGGTGTGGATTAAACTTCGCGATTTGTTCGAAAGGGCAAACATGTCGATCTGCCCCTACATATGATCTCAAAGGCTTTGCGTATATTTAATTCTCAAGTAAATAATGGCAGACATCCTAAACAACTGGCAAAAGAAGGCCCTCGACGCGCGGAAAGACAACCGTGAATACCTCAAGCGTGCCGGCAAAAAGCGGGGTATGGAGAAGAACCTGCCGGACCTGCATGAAGAGGCATTCTCCAAAATCGACTGCCTGAACTGTGCCGGCTGCTGCAAGAATATCTCACCCCGATTTAAGACACCGGATATCAGCCGCGCCGCCAAATACCTGCGTATCAAGGAGTCTGCCCTGATAGAAAACTATCTGCGGCTCGATGAGGATGGAGACTATGTGGTACAGCGCAGTCCCTGTCCCTTCCTCGGCAGTGACAACTACTGCTCGATCTACGATGCGCGTCCCGGAGACTGCCGGAAGTATCCATATACGGACTCGGGAGAATTCTTTCAATACCCGACCACCACACACCTCAACTCTACCATCTGCCCTGCGGTTTATTACGTACTTGAAAGATTGAAGCAGGTAGCGCCTCTGTGAGGGCAATAGATTTTAGACATTAGACGTTAGACACTGATTATGTGCCCGCGAGACCTCACCCATCTGCCTTCGACTTCTTCCCTCGCTCCCGAGAGACTCGGGACTTTCAGCACGGAGAGGAAAGAACGACAAGCTTAGATTTGTGTCGTAATTTTATTTTTGATCAATTCCTAAACAGTCCGCTAGAGACAAACATCAAACAGCCCGCTATGAGAAAATTATTTTTGATCCTATCCTTGTTCATGTCTTTGGGAGCTTTGGCTCAAAGCGTGTCGGGTACATTGATTGATGAGGAGTCTCATCCAATCTCGTTTGTGGCTTTCTCCAATATCAATACCAAGATCGGTGGGTACACAGATGAAGGGGGCAGATTCACGCTGGATATATCCGGACTGAAGGAATCGGATGAGGTGGTATTCAGCCACCTCGGATATGTAGAGGTCAAAATGACGGTGGCACAGCTCTCAGCACTCAAAGACCCGATACAAATGAAGCCGAAGAACTATGCGCTGCAGGAAGTAGTGGTGGGGCCGGGGGATGCGAAGAATGTACTGCTCGATGCGCTGGCGCATATCAAGGATAACTATCCGTCGGAATTCACTAATAACCATATCCTCTTTAAGGACTACAGTGTGATCAATAAGGAGCCAAACTACTTCATCAATTTTGACTTCAACATGTATGTGGCGAGCTACCTGGCCAAGGATAGCGCCTTCATCTACACCACGGATAACAAGCACCAGATGTATGAGAAAAAAGGAACGCTCTTTGGCGCGCAGATCAAGCCCACGCTGGTGATGAAGGCGATGTACCCTGAGCGCCTGTTTAATAAAAAACTACTCGAAGAGGCGGCCTTTCAAATGGCTACTACGTCTACGGTGATCGATGGTGAGGAGTATAGCGTGATCGAGTTTAGCCGCAAGCCGCAAAAGGAAGATCCAGCTATCGTAAAAAAAGGCGGCATCTATTTCAAAGGGCATGTCTATATCAACAAGAAAGATCAGGGCATCCGCTTCATCGATCTGCATGTGTATAATCAAAACGCTGCGAGATACATGCTCGTGACAAAAATGGATTCGCTCAACTTCAATGCAAAGGTGGCCTATATAAAAGTGGATGGTAAATATGTGCTTGACTATATCTCCCAGAGCTTCACGGGATCGGGCAATATTGTTGGCAAGCATATGGATATCTTCTCTAGCAGCTCTGCAAAAGTACTGGATCGGAAACTACATCTCAAGATGAATGAAATAGTGATGAAAGCCGAAGTCGATGATATCTTTGAGAAAGAAAAAAAGAAAGATATCAAGGAGATGAAAGGCGCGCCAGATATGAGATAGAGCAAACTCTCCCAGACCCTCTCCGAAGAAGAGGGAGTAACAATCAATGAAGCTGAAATAATAATTTTTTAGGTTTTTAATTTTTAATTCCTATACATTTGCATAGTTTTCCGGGGGCGTTTTCGCTATGTAGTGAAATCTGAGAAGTACCCTTAGAACCTGATCAGGATAATGCCTGCGCAGGGAGTGAATAAGCCTACTACAAACAGGCCTTTTCATGTGTTTCTATTGCTGTCGGAAAGCAAATAAAAAACCAAACACATGAGAGGGATTAATACAGATTTCACACCAAGAGCACGAAGATTTACACTGCTATTTGCATGCGCTATAGTATGTTTTGCTTTTGATACGTCTGCACAAAAGGATACAGTCAAAACCCGCACCACTGATGAGGTGACTATCATCGCCACCCGCGCTGGCAGCAATGATCCTATGACCAGTCAAAATATCTCCAAAACGGAAATTCAGAAAAATAACCTTGGGCAGGATTTCCCATACATGCTGGACCTGACGCCGTCGCTGGTCACTACGTCCAACAGCGGCAACGGCGTCGGCTACACGGGGATGCGCATACGCGGTGTGGATGCGACCCGTATCAATGTGACCGTAAACGGCGTACCGATGAATGAACCCGATGACCAATCTGTGTACTGGGTGGATATGCCAGACATCGCTTCATCGATAGAGAATGTGCAGATACAGCGAGGGGTAGGTACTTCAACCAATGGCAGCGGTGCTTTCGGAGCATCTGTGAATATCAAGACTGATGCATACTCACTGAAACCATTTGGAGAACTGTCATCATCTTTTGGTTCGTTCAATACGCATAAAACTACCGCCAAAGCGGGGACGGGTCTGATCAAGAATATATTTTTCGCAGAGGCACGTGGTAGCTACCTGACCTCTGATGGCTATGTGGATCGCGGTTGGTCAAAGCTCTGGTCATACTATGTGGCTGCAGGTATAGTGAAGAATAAAACCATGCTGAAGTTCGTACACTTCAACGGTTACGAGACCACCTATCAGACCTGGTATGGTGTGATACAGGATTCGCTGGCGACCAACAGGCGCTACAACATAGCCGGCACCGACAATCAGCAACGCAATCCCGCGTGGCCCAATGAAACTGATAACTATGGCAAGAAATATTTCCAACTCATACTCAATCAGGGCATCGCTAACAGGTGGAACCTAAATGCTGTGGGCTTTGCTACGCTCGGCGGAGGCTACTATGAGGAGTACAAGGTCAATGACCTGCTTAGTAACTATGGCATCACCAATGCGCCTTTCACCAATGCTGATCTGACCCGTCACCTGTGGCTGAAGAACATCTATGCCGGTGGCGTCTTCTCTCTAAACTACAATAACAAAAAGAACTTCGATGTAACACTAGGTGGCATGGGTGCAAATTTCTCGGGCAAGTATTTTGGTGAACTGTCCTGGGTCAATGGATTCACCGGATTCAATCCGAATGCGCCCTACTACTATAGCACAGGCAATAAGAATGAAGCGAATGTATATATCAAGGCCAACTACAACCCTATCAGCATTCTCAACCTCTTCGCTGATCTGCAGTACCGCTATGCGGATTTCTCAGCTAATGGAAATGACGAGGCAGGTCGCGTGTTTGACATACATCAGAAGTGGAACTTCTTCAATCCGAAAGCGGGTCTGTCTGTCAAGCTCAGTGACAGGGGCAGGTTCTATGCTTCGTATGCGCTCGCACACAGAGAGCCGGCGCGCGATGACATCATCGAGAATCTCAACTCCACACCCGCCAAACCCGAAGAGCTACAGGATGTAGAAGTGGGTTTTGATATCACTAAAAACCTGGTGAAGGGTAAGAAGGTTTGGATCAACTTCCCGCTGCACCTGAATGGCTACTACATGTACTACACCGATCAGCTGATCCTGACGGGCCAACTCAACGATGTAGGAAATCCTATCCGTGTCAATGCGCCGCAAAGCTACCGTACAGGTGTGGAGCTACTGTCTGAGATCAATTTCCATAAGCCGGTTGGCTTTCAGAAGCTGTTTGGTATTCGGTATAGTGTGTCGTACAATATGTCAAAGATCGAAAACTACACGGAGGTCGTCCCCGCCTATGATGCCAACTACAATCCAGTACCGGCATCCAACCAGATCAATTTTTATAAGAATCCCGATATCGCATATTCTCCGCACTGGGTGGGATTCATAGAGCTAAATTCGGTAGTGTACAAAGGGCTGGAGATCGCATGGAGCTTTAAATTTGTAGGGAAACAGTACCTGGACAATACGCAAAGCGACGACCGGAAGATAAACATGTTCTGGTATAGCAATGTGCGGATCAGCTATCCGATACGCTTCACGGCTAAAGCCGAACTACGCCTGACACTGATGCTGAATAATATCTTCAACAGGCTATATGAAAGCGATGGCTCTACCTACC
>Ga0214192_1001701_pt1 | contig 11965 bp, 9 predicted proteins | sample TroBogEpilimnion_44_FD_153030 | JGI IMG/M metagenome (GOLD analysis project Ga0214192, IMG submission 153030) | Freshwater microbial communities from Trout Bog Lake, WI - 29JUL2008 epilimnion | ecosystem: Environmental > Aquatic > Freshwater > Lake > Epilimnion/Euphotic zone | place: Trout Bog... | reverse complement strand
CGCGGAGTTGTATCGATCCCTTGGAAATAATGCCTTTTTTAGTCTCCCGATATTATACCGGTATGCCTCCAGTGCGACCTCATCCTTATCCTGAAAGTTGCCATAGATACTCCCCTTTGTCAATCCTGTAGCCTCGGTGATATCAGACATGGAGGTGCCCGCATAGCCTTTCTTATTAAAGATAGTGGCGGTCTGCTCGATGATATACTGTTTTGTTTTTTCCGCCTTTGTCATGTGCCGATCCGAAAGTAATCAAAATATACCAATCGGTATATTTTGATTATGGAGATCAAAAAAGCCCTTAGCTTTTGACTAAGGGCTTTTGATTATGATGTCCTTTGATTATTTGACTACTTCAAATTTTCCGAGGATTTTTCTGCTTTGGTTTTTGTCCACCACACCGAGCATGTATACACCGTTGCTGAGGTCTTTGACCGAGATAGATGTTTGAGTGATAGAGACTGACTTCACTTTCTCTCCGAGTACATTGTAGATCACGATGTCCGTGAGGCTATTGAGTGTCGTCTGATCCAGATGAGTGAAGTCTACATAGATCACATCGTTAGCCGGATTAGGATATACCTTATAGTCAGCTGCAGAGATCTCATTGATGCCTACGCCTGTCACCGTGATCGTATTTGATACACCGGCACATCCGTTGGCATCCACATAGTGTACTGAGTAGGTGCCATTCTGCGTAGCAGTATATGTTTGCGTGGTAGCAGACAGCTGTGTAGCACCTTCATACCACTGATAGCTGGTCTCTGTCTGTGAGCTCAGTACCAGTCCTGACTGAGTGATATTGTCCGTCTGTGGTGTATTGACAGTGATCACCTCCGGAGTGGAGACTGCTGTACAGTTGTTGCCGTTTGTCACGGTCACTGTGTAGCTGTTTGCTGCGTGTACTACTATAGACTGAGTGGTAGCGCCTGTGCTCCAGTGATAGCTCAGTCCTGCAGGTGCAGATATCTGTGCGCTATCACCGGTACAGAAAGTCGCCGAACCAGTGAGCGTCAATGCTGCACTTGGCGCGCTTGCCAGCACTACTACAGTAGCTGGGGATGTAGCGCTGTCACCAGCAGTATTAAATACCTTCACAGTATATGAACCGGCAGTAGTGACGATGATAGAGTCAGCCGTAGCACCAGTTGACCACTTGAACGTATAACCTGTGCCAGTTTGTGCCCTGAGGACCGCAGATGCACCCGGGCAGATAGTATCATGGCCTGCCGGAGTGATCTGTGCTACCGGTGGCGTGCCTGCTGCGATATTAGTGATGTGCACCGAGTCACATTTAGTATTGCTTCCGCTGGCATTGGTCACGGTGAGGCATACGTAATAGGTGCCATTTGCCGCGTAGGTATGAGTGGGATTCTGTGCGGTAGATGCGGCTGTGCCATCACCGAAGTTCCATGAATAAGTCAGTGGTGCACCTGTACTGCTATCTGTATATGTAGATAATCCTGCTGTACCCGTAGTGTAGCCAAAGTTAGCTACCGGATATGGAGGAGTGGTAGACCAGCTGGCTTTCACCGGCTGATGGATCGAGTCGTAGGTAAAGCTGATCACACTGCCATGCGTTTCTTTAGTCAGGTAGTAGTAGGCGTCTGTCGTATCGAGGATAGGGTTTGTAGCCAGGACCTGCGTGCCGAGGATAGAGGTCGGCATGAGCGTGTAGGCACCACCGTTTGACGTATTGTAGTAGATAGTCGTGGTACCGCGCTCTACTCTGTGCTGACGCAGACAGTTATAGGTGCCTACCGGGGTTTTGACTTTACCCCAGCCATCTATAGAGTCGGTGTAGGTTGTGGAGTTGACGATTTTGATACTGTCCCATCCGAGCAGGCCAAGGTTTGAATTTACTGAGCTGGCTTTTATCTTGGTACTACCGCTGTATGTGCCGGCAAATGTCTGTCCATATGTAGTGGGAAACTTGTAGTCCGTGTCTATCTGAGTGTAGTTTGAGATCACGGTATTGCCAAAAGCGACCGTCTGCAGGCCGTCGAATGCAAAGTAAAGAGTAGTGTCAAGACCGAGCAGATAAGTATTGTGATCGGCTGTCACTGATAGGTTCGCATTGGGCACGGCGGAGTGCTGTGCAGTGGTGGGAGCCAGATAAAAGACTGAATCTTTATGCGTATTGTGAAAATTGCTGAAATCATATACCTGATTCGCGCCCTTGCTACCCATATTGGTAGTGATGACACGAGATCCGAGTGTATCGGTTTGCTCAGCATTGATCCAGCCCGCAGATGGCATATCTGTACGGAGAAAGGTGATCTGGGCCTGAGTCAGAAAGTAGCAAAGTGAGAAAAATAGAAAAAGGTTAATTTTTTTCATTGCGTGTTTTTGTTTTTGATGTAAGTCGCCAAAATTAAAAAATACTTGGTAAGTAAACCTACCGTTGAGAGTTAAAAAACTTGTTTTCAGTCGATTATTTGGAGGTTTTGAGCCTTTGTACCGATATAGATATACATAAAAATAAACTAACAAGCATCAGAGGCAGTATGGGCAGTGTATAGCGCTCCTCCAGACCGCGGAAGAAATAACATAAGTAGAAAAAATAGCCACCCACTCCCAGACCGAAAAGAAGCCTTGCCAGCTTATCTTGCACCATGAAGAATAATGCGGCAAAAGAAAGGCAACATAAAAAGTGCAAGAGCAGAAACACATACCGCACCAACTCCATCCACCATCTCCCCCTCAGCGTATGCTGAAACATATACATCGATAAGTTGGAATGAAAGGAAACTGATTTGAATAGTCGCAGCGGCACTGCTACATGGCACCATAGCCAATGTTTTGAATTGATCTCTGAGGTATAGGTTTGAAATTCTCTGATCACCTCCTGCTCTATGGCCGGGATGGTGTCGGGCATAGCAGACCTGCGGGGATAGTGGTCCCGCTGATATGCGATAGATGAGCGATAGAGCAGGTATGATTTGCGCAGGCGTGCATCACCTATGGTCTGCTTCACAAATGAAGGGCACTCCATCATGATGCTGTCTATGTGCAGGTCGGAAGTATCTCCCATCATAGTCGCGCGCCAGAGTGGCACCATGAGCTGATGAAAATCGTGTCCCTCCGTACCGTATGATTTCTCGAAGTCCCATATCGCCTGATGCGTGGGGCGAAACTGTGAGTTGCTTTCCGGATAATAGATCGGGTAGATACCCACATACCTGCCCGCGATCTGTGTGCTACGCCCGGCCCATATTGCTATCGGTGCCAGCGCGATGACAGTCATCATGAGTGTAAAGAAAAATCTCCGCCCTGATGATATCTGCCACCCGGACCAATAGATGGCCAGCGGCAAACCAATACCAAAGAGTAGCAATAAGGGCCTGACTAAACCAATATAGCCCAGCACCAATGCCGCAAATAAAAAATACAAAGGCGCGGATCGTTTATATCCGGAGAATAGAAAGAAAAAATAAGTGATCATGAGCGCCGGAGTGATGCTCTCTGTGATACTGTAATAAAGAAAGCCGCTCGCAAACGGTGTCAACCCGTATATCAGCTCTACTATCAATGCATACCTCACCGGCATCCCCATGAGCAGCGCTAACCAATACAATAGGAAGATGGAGACAGAAAAAAGCGCTAGCTGCACGTATCTGAACTGATAATAACTGAGATCCAATCCCATCGCGCGCATGAGTACATATCGGAACATCCCATATCCCGGTGTACGCAAAAAATAGGCTTGCCTGCCCTGGCTATTGTCCTTCCAGACGCCTTTGCTATAATAGTTCTCTGCTGGCTGCAGATAGGAGGCATCGTCTGCTGTTTTGCACCAGTGATATTTTGGTTCGAGTCGCTCGGGGGCTTCCCTGATTAGTGATTGCAGATTCTGCTCATTGTAAAACAATGCTGCGAAGAAGGATAGTAATGCTATGGCGGGAGCATATATCCTATTCATAGCGGAGCGCCTCTACCGGGTTGAGATTTGATGCGAGGATGGCAGGATAGATCCCAGCGGCGATGCCAATGAGAAATGTGAAGATGAATCCGAATATGATCCACACCCATGGCATGATAAACGGCGCATGTAGGAATATGCCCACCACATTGCCCATCAGGACGCCCATGATGATGCCGATGATACCGCCTATCACACAGATCGTAGTAGACTCCGTCAGAAACTGTATCTGTATGACGCGTTTGGTAGCGCCGAGGGCCTTGCTGACTCCGATTTCACGCGTGCGTTCGTTGACGCTGACGAGCATGATATTCATCAGGCCAATGCCCGCACCGATCAATGTCAGGATGCCAATCACTATCGTTGCGATATTGACATTGCCGACTACGTCCAGTGTCTGCTGGGCGGCTTTATCACTCTTCGATATATCAAAGTCTGGGTCATCCCCCAGCCTTACTTTTCTCACCTCACGAAATACTCCCATCGCCTCATCCGATGCTCTGTCGAGCTCCGTCACGTTGTTTACCATCACATTCATCACATACGAGGTATTATCATCTCCGAATGTACGCTTTGCAGTGATGACTGGTATCATGGCGATATTGTCATTGCTCACCTGGCTGGCACCCTTTGCGGCTAGTACGCCCACGACGCGGTATTTGGCGCTTCCGATATTGATCATACTACCTACTATGCCCGTCTCTTTATCAAAGAGTTTTTTCGCAAGGTCATTGCCGATCAGGATTACATTTTGTCCATTGTCCACCTCCTGACGGGAGAAATTTCGGCCATCACGGATACTCCATCCGCCCACCTTCAGGTAGTCTTCATCCACTCCTACCACACGCACATTCGGATTGGTTTTTTTTGATTCAAACTTGACCACAGCATTGCCATCGGCTTCGATGGATTGAGTGACTGTCGCAGGATATTTATAGTTTTTTTTGAAATTCTGACATTGGAGCATCGTGATGACAGGGTTGGTGGTGAGGGCTTTCCTTCTTCGCCTGCGCCGCACTTCCCCTTCGTTTTTGATGCTGAAAGTATTTGAACCCATATCGCTGAAGCTACTGAGCACAGATCTATTGATCCCCTCTGTAGCAGTGAGGATACCGATCAGCGCCATGATGCCAAATACGATGATCAGCAGGGTCAGTGCTGTACGCAGTTTATTGGCGGTGATCGCTCTGAGAGCCAGTCTTATATTCTCTGTGAGATTCATATATTCGCAAAGGTGCTTGATTTTTACTGATAATAAAACTATGGCTAAAATCTGGTTTGCGGTCCTTTTATTTTGTGTCTCTCTGACTTTGACTGCCAAGCCCAAAATGGTCCTCAGTGCTAAGCACCTGACCGGCGCGTTTTACGTTTACACGACATGGAAGCCGATAGATGGTAAACCCTATCCATCGAACGGGATGTACATAGTCACTTCGCAGGGGATAGTCATTATAGATTCTCCCTGGGATACTACTACTGTTTCCGGATTTATCACCGGCCTCGAAAGGCAGCATCACAAAAAAGTGATCGCCGCCATCGCTACCCATTTCCATGAGGACAGGACCGGTGCTTTTGATATATTCCGGCGTAAGGGAATTAAAACGTATTCAAGCCAGCAAACGCTGGAGCTTTGCAAAATCAAACATGATCCGCAAGCAGAATTTACTTTCCAAACCGATACCATCTTTGATTTTGGAGATCAGACCATGCGGACATATTATCCCGGTCCGGGACACAGTCCTGATAATATCGTTTTGTGGTTTGAGAAAGAAAGGATACTCTACGGTGGATGCTTTATCAAAAGCTGTCAGGCTCATGATCTGGGCAATCTATCAGACGCTGATCCCCAGGCATGGATGACTAGCGTAAACAATGTAAAAAGAGAGTTTCCCAATCCGCGGTTTACCATTCCCGGTCATCAGGACTGGAAGTGCAAGAGGTCACTGGATCATACAGCGAAACTGCTTCGTCAATTCAAAAAATAAACTCCATAAATTTTTATCAGAACAAAGACTCTCCATTCAGATCTGTAGTCAACACTTCACTCATATGATCGAGATAAGGACGGACTGATTTAAATATCCGGTTGATCTCCTTTCCGAAATTTTCTGACAGCACCTCATCATCTGTGAAATGATGCCTGAGGATAAATTGTTTGTGCCTCAGCAGGTCGATTGCGGGGTTATCTTTCGAAAAGCCCTTTGGTGCCGTCAGCACTTTTTCTCCTTGCAGCTCTCCGAAATTGTCTTTGATTACCTTCGACTTCAGTAGCTTTTTCCATTGATCATAGTTGCCATCTATATCTTGTCTGATCCTTTTCAGATCATCCGGATTTGGCGAGAAAAATCCGCAACCAAGGAAACTGGCGCCGGGCGCAATATGCACGTAGTAACCTCCCCTGCGCAGCTTTGTCTCCCGCTGAAAGCCAAAAGCAAATCGCGGTTTATACGGAGATTTGTCCTTGCTAAAGCGCACGTCATTATAGATACGATAGAGGCTTTGTCGACCTGTCTGTGCGACGAGTACATCATGTTTATTCATCTCCGGGATCAGGGCATCCACAAATTCGATCATATTCTTATGCGCCTTTTCATACTTAGCTTTATTGGTGGTAAACCATTCGCGGTTATTGTTTTTTGCCAGTTCCTTGAGGAACTGTAGTGTGGATTTTTCGATCGTTGGATTTTTCATACCATACGAAGTTGAAGTGATTTTCCCGCATTCCGAAATAAACTTCTGCCCTATCTTTGCGGCATGGTCACACAGGTAGAATTCAGCATTCCTGCACAGCGCAGAGGGTTTCATTTGATCACAGATCATGTTTTGGATCAGCTCACCGAGCTGCCAAAGGCTGGCTTGCTGCAGCTCTTTATCAAGCATACTTCAGCTGCACTCGCCATCAATGAAAATACCGATCCCTCCGTCCTGGATGATTTCGAAACATCCTTCAACAGGATAGTGATAGAAGGAGAAAAATACTACACCCATAATGATGAAGGCCCCGATGATATGCCTGCCCATATCAAGGCTGTGCTGGCGGGCAGCTCCGTGACTCTACCTATCACAGATCACAGGCTGAACCTCGGCACCTGGCAGGGCATCTATCTATGCGAGTTTCGAAATAGGGCGAGCGCAAGGAAAATAGTCGCTACCATCCTTTCTTAGCAAAGCAGGCTATGGCTTATGGCGTTGTTCGTCTTGCTGTATTTACGCTTCACCTCGAAATGTATTTGGTTAGGGTAATATTAGGGGAAATGGTAATTTTTATGTTGCGAATTTTCGCTGACAGAGTAAAAACGCTATATTTTCAAATAAATCGGTCAATCTTTCGTCTCCAATCGCAAAAGGATATATATTCGCACTGCGATTGAAATTGACCGCAAAAAAAGAGCTTCATCAATCTTTAAACCATAAATTAAACACATCATGGCATTCGACATCGAAATGATCAAGAAGGTATATGCCGAACTACCTGCAAAGGTAGCTGCAGCGAGGAAACTCACCGGCAAGCCTCTGACCCTGACAGAAAAAATATTGTACACGCACCTGCATGCAGATCAGAAGCCTGTGGCATTTGAGCGTTCTAAAGATTATGTAGACTTCGCTCCGGATCGCGTCACTATGCAGGATGCTACGGCGCAGATGGCTCTCCTCCAGTTTATGACTGCCGGCAAGAAAACTGCCGCCGTGCCATCTACTGTACACTGTGATCACCTGATCACGGCTAAGGTCGGATCTGAGACAGATCTCAAACAAGCAAACTCAGGCAATAAAGAAGTATATGATTTCCTCTCCTCGGTATCGAGCAAATACGGTATCGGATTCTGGAAACCGGGCGCTGGTATCATTCACCAGATCATGCTGGAGAATTATGCATTCCCCGGTGGTATGATGATCGGTACTGACTCACACACGGTGAATGGTGGTGGTCTCGGTATGGTCGCTATCGGCGTAGGTGGTGCAGATGCAGTGGACGTGATGGCTGGTCTGCCATGGGAGCTGAAATGGCCTAAGCTGATCGGTGTAAAGCTGACCGGTAAACTCAACGGATGGGCTACATCGAAAGACGTAATCCTGAAAGTGGCCGGTATCCTGACTGTCAAAGGCGGTACAGGTGCGATCGTAGAGTACTTCGGTGACGGCGCTGTCTCCCTGAGCTGCACAGGCAAGGGTACTATCTGCAACATGGGTGCAGAGATCGGTGCTACTACATCTACATTCGGATATGACGATAGCATGTCTCGCTATCTGCAGGCGACCGGCCGCGCTGATGTGGCTGCCCTCGCTGATACAGTGAAGGAGCACCTGACCGGTGACCCTGAGGTATACGCTGATCCTAAGAGCTATTTCGATGAAGTAATCGAGATCGATCTCAATACGCTCGAGCCATATATCAATGGCCCGTTCACTCCGGATCTCGCTACACCGGTTTCTAAAATGAAAGAAGCTGCTGCTGCAAACGGGTGGCCTACTAAGGTACAAGTCGGTCTGATCGGTAGCTGTACGAACTCTTCATATGAGGATATCTCCCGTGCTGCATCGCTCGCTACACAGGTAGCTAATAAGAACCTCAAAGCGAAAGCTGAATTTACCATCACACCGGGTAGCGAGCAGATCCGCTTCACTATCCAGCGCGATGGCTTCATCGACACATTCAATAAGATCGGTGCTGAGGTATTTGCCAATGCATGCGGACCGTGCATCGGTATGTGGGCGCGCGCAGGTGCCGACAAAAAGGAGAAGAACACGATCGTTCACTCCTTTAACCGTAACTTTGCTGCCCGTCAGGATGGCAACCCGAATACATATGCATTCGTCGCATCTCCGGAGTTGACTACAGCACTGGCGATCGCAGGTGACCTGACTTTCAATCCACTCACAGACACACTCGTCAATGAGAATGGCGAAACAGTGAAGCTCGATCCACCTACAGGCTGGGAGCTTCCTCCACGTGGCTTCGCAGTGGATGATGCGGGATTTCAAGCGCCTGCTGCGGATGGCAGTGGTATCGAGGTGAAGGTATCTCCGGACTCTGATCGTCTGCAGCTCCTTTACTCTTTCGCTCCTTGGGAGGGTACTGATCTCAAGGGCCTCAAGCTCCTGATCAAGACTAAGGGTAAAACCACTACCGATCACATCTCTATGGCAGGTCCATGGCTGAAGTATCGTGGACACCTCGACAATATCTCAAACAACATGCTGATCGGTGCGACCAATGCATTCAACGACAAGACTAATAGTGTCAAGAACCAACTGACCGGCGAATATGGCGAAGTGCCTAAAGTACAGCGCGCCTACAAGGCCGCAGGTATTGGCTCTATCGTAGTAGGCGACGAAAACTATGGTGAAGGTTCATCGCGCGAGCATGCAGCTATGGAGCCGCGCCACCTCGGTGTCCGTGCCATCCTGGTCAAATCATTCGCACGTATCCACGAGACTAACCTGAAAAAACAAGGTATGCTCGGTCTGACATTCGCAGACAAGGCGGACTACAATAAGATCCTCGAGGACGACGTGATCGACATCGACGGCCTGACTTCATTCGCTCCGGGAGTGCCACTCACTATCGTGCTGCATCACGCTGATGGCACATCCGAATCGATCAAAGCAAACCACACCTACAATGAACAACAAATAGAGTGGTTCAAAGCAGGCGGTGCGCTGAATATCATCCGTGCTAATGCAGCAGCAGCTGCGAAGTAGTATTTAGTATTAAGACAATACATGGACAGCCCTTCAGAGATGAGGGGCTGTTTTGTTTTGGGGCATTATTGCAACTGAGGAAATCAATGCCATCGCGAAATAATATCCTCATACAGGGTAATAAATAATCCGATGTTAAAATGTAAAACCACTGATAGCAAGCGTTTCAGGATTTGGTATTGGCTTTGTACCATCTTGAGCATTTCAAACATTTTAATAACAAAACAAAATGAAACACGATCATCACAAGAATGCCTCCGAGCATTTCGAAAAAGCTTCTAAAAGCCATAAAATGGCGCATGACCAAATGGAAGCAGGCAATGAAGAAAAGTCCAACCATCATGCTCACGAGGCTCATGGCCACGCGACCAAAGGCAAAGAAGAAGCCGACAACGCCTCAAAGAAGAGCGCTGAAAAATCAAAGTAGCCTAAGCATCTTTTTGAAAAAAACGCAGGCCTCTACAGGCTTGCGTTTTTTTATGTCCGGCCTTCAGGCGAGTTTGACAGCAGTAGGCGTGGGCAGGTGTATTAGTCATGTGTACACAGTTTGGTCTTTTTTTACTTTGATATTATCACAAAAAAGCCATTGGGAACCAACCTCTAAAATCACGGAAACATCCAATCAGCTATGCCGCTATCCGCTGCATCACACCCACCACATAGTCTGTCAGGACTCTGACATCATGATGCATATGGAGCGGGATCTCCACATAGCCACCTGCCTCGACGCGTATGATCTGGTCGCCTATCTGGCACTCGCATATTCCCTCGAGAATGATGAAACTCTCGTATACATCTTCATGTACTTCGTCAGGGATAGCCTGTGGCGCTATGATCAGCACTTGAGTCACCCGATCTGTCTCCGTCAGCATTCGGCTAAAGGGCTTGCTCCTGTCCACCGGCAGGAGCGGCGTCATGGCTGATAGCCATGCCTGGGCATCGGCGTGCCTATCCAGCAGAGGCAGATGATCGAGATCCATTTTAGATTCCAGTTCGGCGTTGCAGATCCGGCCCCAGATGATTTCTTTGGTCGATTTGTCGGGGTGCTTGCGGTGAGCGGAGGCATATTCCTCGAGACTATCCTGTATCATCTCCAGTTCATCGCGGAGGTCGGGGTATATATCCAGGTCGCGCTCCACCTGTTCTGCCGCTCGCTTATCGAGCAGGCCAAGGCTATATTCTACGAGCATACCATTTTCAATATATTCCTCCGGTGTCATGACTATCTGCCTTGCTGTTTTTTTTATTTCTGCTACAGCATATGAAAATACAAAATTAACATAGACACCATCACTGCAAATTTTGGTCTGGTAAGTTGTTTTATATAGCTACTCCCTATATGCTTCCTTAGTACAAAATTACTAAATATATATTAATAAAGCAAATTTAGCAATTATAAATTTGGCGTCATTCTACCCGTTTTTAACAGTTCATTTTTACATCCTTATATGCAAATTTAATTTACTTAAAATCATTGATTTATAAATAATGTTTATTTATTTTTGAGGACCTGTTTACACTGTTTATGTTTATCTGAATTTGCTTTTTAAATCAACCAAATTTCGTTTTATCAGTATTTTATCGCAACGTCCTTTTCCTTCCTTTCCAAAATGCGGAGGACCACTGCAGACTGTTTGAAACTCCAGGCGTTATGTAAAAAAGAGAAGGATCCCGCCTCAGACATTCGTCATTAGATTTTATCTATCCGCTAATAGATATTACCGATGAATCCCATCGCTATTTATTGCTTAGATTTGTGAAGCAAAAACAAAGAACAAATGGCAGTAACATCTCTGACTGATACAGACTTTCAAAATAACATCTCGGCACATGATCGCGTGATAGTGAAATACTACGCTGACTGGTGCGGATCATGCAAATTATTTGCGCCTAAATTCAAACGGCTATCCGGCGATGAGCGCTTCACGGGTATCGAGTTTCTCGAGGTGAATGCCGAGCAAAACCCCGAAGCCCGCAAAGCAGCGGGAGTAGACAATCTCCCTTTCTTTGCCACCTTCAAAAACGGCCAGCTCGTTAAAGGCGACTCCACCTCTAAGGAAGAAACCGTAGTAAGTATGCTCGAAGAGCTGAAAGCATAAATTAATTAACCGGGGGATCCGGATAAACAGAGTACAAAATGCAAATAGCTATCATAAAACAACTGGCCGAAACACATACCATCGACGAACTGCGCCGCGCCGAAGACGCCCTGCTCAATGAAGCCCAGCCAGCCATCAAAGTAGAAGGCAAAGATGAAGGCGAACAGCTCACGCACGTGCTCGCAGCCATCGAGATCCATCATGATATGGAGCGTAGCAATATAGACTTCCGCACCGCCCT
>Ga0214192_1001696_pt1 | contig 11979 bp, 3 predicted proteins | sample TroBogEpilimnion_44_FD_153030 | JGI IMG/M metagenome (GOLD analysis project Ga0214192, IMG submission 153030) | Freshwater microbial communities from Trout Bog Lake, WI - 29JUL2008 epilimnion | ecosystem: Environmental > Aquatic > Freshwater > Lake > Epilimnion/Euphotic zone | place: Trout Bog... | reverse complement strand
TTTTTCTGTATTGTACGGACAAACTGGTGGTTCTCCAGTATATCAGGAAATACAAAGCCCTACTACTGATGCCTATGGTTTTGCTAATGTTACTATTGGACTAGGAACTTATGTTGCAGGTGCCGCGAACAGTTTTGCTACAATAGATTTCACTAAAAATGCTTACTGGTTGATGATAGAAGTGTATAATAATTTTACACAAAGCTATGATCCTTTGGCAAAACAAGCTATGCAAGCAGTACCTTATGCTAAAGTGGCCTATACAAGTATTTATGGTGGTACACCAGCAGGATCAGTAATTGCTTTCGCAGGAGATACTGCACATGTTCCTGTAGGATGGGAACTCTGTGATGGAAGAGCACATAACGTAAATGACCCTAAGTATGTGAATCTCTTTAATGCTATTGGATATCATTGGGGTACTTCCAATGGGGGAGCACAATTTTTATTGCCGTTTACTTTGGGACTCTTTTTAAGAGGTGCCACTAATGGTAATATCAACAAAGATGACCCTGATGCTTCTACAAGAACACCTGTTACGACAGGTGCTTCTGCTGGAGATATGGTTGGGAGCTATCAAGGATATGCAACAAGCACTAATAATTTAGGTTGTTATTTCTCAGGTAATTATATAGCCGCATCAGGAGGAGGAGGATTTAATGGATGGGGTTTTGCCGGTAATTCGAGTTCTGCGCATCAAAATTTTTGGATGACTTTTACCGGTGGTGCTGCAGAAACCCGACCTGTGAATGTTTACGTTAATTATATCATTAAATTATAAAAGCAATAAATTAAAAAACTCAACATGCAAAAGATGATTAGAAACATTTTAATGGTGTTTTCTTTAACACTGATTTTTATGGTTAGTGAAGCACAAACAAGTGCTGATATTAGTAGTATGGGGTTTAATTATTCTGCTTTGGTAAGGGATACTGCAGGTAGGGTAACCCCTAATAAGCTGGTGAAAATGCGGTTTAGTATTCTGAATAGTCAGGGAGGAGGAGCACCTGCTTATCAGGAAACACAGACTCCTACTACTGATGCGTATGGTTTTGCCAATGTTACTATTGGGCAGGGAAGCTGGGTAGCAGGAACGATAACCGACTTTACATTGATAGACTTTACCTCTCGCTCTTACTGGTTGATGATAGAAGTGTATAATAATTTTACACAGAGCTATGATCCATTGGCAAAACAAGCTATGCAAGCAGTACCTTATGCTAAGGTTGCTTATAAATCGGTATATGGAGGAGTGCCTGCAGGTACCATAGTTGCATTTGGTGGAAATGTAAATGCGGTGCCTACAGGATGGGTAATTTGTGATGGCAGTGCAGTAAGTGCTACAGACACTAAGTACATTAATCTTTACAATGCAATAGGGACAGCCTGGGGAAGCCCTGCAAGTGGACAATTTAATATTCCTGATTTCAGAGGGTTATTTATGAGAGGAGCAAATAACGGTTCTGGAACGGATCTTGACAGTGCCAATAGAACTCCTTTGAAAACAGGTGGTAATGGAGGCGCACTGGTTGGGAGCTACCAACCTGATGCTTTTGCCAGTCATACACATAGGACTAACATTAATATGAACTGTTCAGACAGTTGGATAGGTGGTTCTTTTTATGGTCTAAGTATAATAGCTAGTCATAATTCTGATCCTGGATGGAATAATATATTTATGAACAGTAGTACTGATAATGGTGGTGGAGGGAGTGAAACACGCCCTAAGAATGTATATGTAAATTATATAATCAAGTTATAAGTAATAGGTTTTAAGTAATAAGTAAATATAAAGCAATGAGAAAAATAGGTGGTTTAGTAGCCTTATTATTAATAGTTTTTTGTTTTAAAAGTTATAGTCAGGCAGATATTAGTAGTCTGGGTTTTAATTATTATGCTTTGGTAAGGGATACTGCGGGAAGGGTAACCCCCAACAAAGCAGTGAAGCTTAGGTTTAGTATCTTGAACGGTAGCAATAGTTCTACGCCTGTATATCAGGAAACGCAAAACATTACTACCGATGCTTATGGATTTGCAAATGCCACTATTGGAAATGGGATATATACGACAGGCAGCATTAGCAGTTTTTCTGCAATAGATTTTACTGTTAATATTTATAGTCTGATGGTAGAAGTTTATAATACCTACACACAGGGATATGACCCTTTGGCTAAGCAGGCTATGCAGGCTGTACCGTACGCTAAGGTTTCTTATACATCAATTTACAATGGTGTGCCAACAGGAACCATAATAGCATTTGGGGGTGATACTATGCATATACCCAAAGGTTGGGAAATTTGTGATGGAAGGGCACATAGTATTGCTGATCCTAAATATGTGAATTTGTATAATACTATTGGAACTGCATGGGGAAGTCCTTCTTCGGGCATGTTTAATGTTCCAAAGACACAGGGATTATTTTTGAGGGGTGCCAACAATGGTGGTAGCTGGAATCCAAATGGCTCTATTGATATGGCAAACAGGTCTGCAGTACTACCTGGTGGTAACATTGGAGATATGGTAGGAAGCTATCAGGGGGATGCTTTTCAGGGGCATATACATGTTTTGACTGCTTCGGCTGCCAGTGGACCAGCTGTAGGTGCTAATATAACTAATAGTTGGAGTAATAATACTAATTGGTTGCCAACCCAATCTTCAATATCTAGACCTGTATCTGATGGAGCCAATGGTTCTCCAAGATATTCGAATGAAACACGTCCTGAGAATGTGTACGTTAATTATATCATTAAATTGTAATCAGTTTTAAATGAAAAAATATATTTTGTTATTGGTGATCTTTTCTATTGCATTGCTCTGCAGCATAAATAGTAAAGCACAGGGGATTTATCCATTTGCTGGAATGGGTACTGGCGGAAAAATGGGATTAAGTTATTATAGTCCATTGGTATATGGCAATGCTACCTATAGCAACGATCTGGTGCATACTGTAAACAGTGGGCCGGTACAATATCTTGCTGATACTTCTACTTTGTGGAGCAACACAGCAGCATCGTTAGATATAGACAGTATACCAGATCAGATGGTATTTTACAATACCACGAGGACGTTCTATATAAAGAGTGCTAAGCTTGCTGCAGCGGGTAAAACTATTGTAGGACAACTATGGCAAAAAGACACGAGTATCCTAAAGAACTCACCTTTAGGAACTGCCTTCTTTAACAGGTATAATTTATTTAGTTATACCACCAACTCAGACACGCTTGATTTTTACTTGAAGTTTAAATTAATATCCAATAAAGGAGATACCGTAGCGTCGGCACCGGTTCATTTTAAGGTGGTACCAACTATGCCGTTTGAGACTTCTACTTTTGGGGTAGGAGGTACTCACAAGATGCCTGATGCGAACGATCCTGAATATCTTATAAGAACGCTGAAAAAACTGCCTAACAAGCATAGTGTAAAATTTAATTTTATTAATGACACGGTGAGAACCTACAGCTTTTCGGGTGTAACGGTGGTATTGGATTCTATTAGAAGCTCGAACAACTCCGAGTTAACCGGATTGACTTATAACTGGGGTAATGCCACAGATTTGGACACGCTTAATATTTATGCAGAAACGGTGGTGGTAAGAAATGGCATGTGGTTTCCGGGAACAACCATTAATATATATGCAAAGGAATTGCGGTTTGAAGATTTGAATGGTCATTTCGCCTATTTAATGACTACTCCATTGAATAAGGTTCAAAATCAAATAGCTACCGGAGTTGGAGAAGCCGGTTTGGATGGTGGAAATATTAATCTACATGTATTGACCATTACTGCAAATCCAGGTAGGCGATTAATTACTAATGGAGGAGATGGCCAGGGAGCAACAGTAACACCTGGTAATTCACCTGTAATTGGATTTCCAGGAAATGGTGGAGATATAAATTCTGTAATAGATGTGAGTTCTTTTGTACTAATGGATGGAGGCTATTCGGGTAATAAAACTTATGATCCTGCGGTAACTTACAGGGGAAATGCAGGTGTATATACTACTTACACTGACAGTATAGCTACCTGGTTGCACCCTAACTTTTTTAAAGTATTGGTAAATTATTATAAAGATGGTTATTACAATGGATTGACTGATCCTATTAGTATCAACCTTAAATGGTATAGTGATATTTTTGATCAGTACAGTAATGATAGCTCATTTAGTAAAGTAAGCTTAAGTAGTATTCAGGAATTGAAACATTCTGTAGATGAGATAAGAAAATGTTTCTACAACATCAATAACAACCTTGATTATTTTGGCTACCCAGCGGGATGGGTACCTATGTTATCGTTTGAAGTGGCTCAAAGTGTATACTCGGCAGAAGTGAATCATGCTATGAATATATTATTTTTGGAATATCTTGTAAATAGGGCAAATACATCGTTTGTAAACAGAAGAAATGCCATGTCGAAATTGCAGGATGAGTCTCAAGCATTAGCGAAGAGTAATCTGGATTTGTTTAATAATATTGCTACAATAATTATTCCGGAGGAAAAAAGGCGAATGGTTGATGATAGTTTAAGAATAGATAGTGTAACTAACGCTTTGCAGGATTTGAATGATGAGCTAAACAGAAAAGCGCAGGAAATGTATGATAGCCGACATAATTTATTTGCAGAAGTGTTGGGTGCTGTTGCAACAGTATGTTCTATGATACCTACTCCGATAACACAAGGGATTGGCATGGGACTTAATTTAACTGCACAGGCAGTAGGTGGTGATTTAGCAACTTCGTTTAATAATGGTCAGGGAATAGCTAAAGATGTCGTAAATTTTGTGGGGCCACTACAAGGTGCAGTAACACAAGACTTTAGCAATATAGCCTCGAATTTAAGTAATTCATATAGTTCAATATCCAGTAGTTTAACGCAATTTGGGACTGCACTTGGAAATGGTAATTTGGGAACTATGCAATCGTTGGGAGGGCAAATATCCAGTCAGTGTTTTGATATATATAATCAGAATAAGCCAATATTGGATCATCTTGGGGATCAGGTACAAGGTGCTGTAGATTTATTTAATAAAATTACCAAAACGGATGAAGGTGAATTGGGATCTATAAGAGGACAACTAGTAGCGAGTGACCCGAGAGTAAAAGATTTTCAAGAAGAGATACAACAGATACAAATGGATCAGCAAAAACTTGCACAACAGTTACAGCAATCAACAGTAGAATTGTATGAAGCACAAAATAATGTGATGAGTAATCTTGCTGCAGTTAGTAGATTTAATTCTGCAGCATACGATGCTGATGCTGCAATCAATCATTTCTTGACCGTATACGCACACGACTTGAGTAGGAAGGCAGTAGAAAGATTGAGAAAATACCATTATTACATGGGTAAGGCATACGAGTACAGAACTTTGCAAGCTTTTAATGGTAATTTGAATATGCAGAGTATAACGAATCAAATAAAAACTTTGATAGAAGATTCTTCGCGAACTCAGTTAGCAACAAGTGATTATAATGCTATAAAGGCAGTATATGACCAGGAAGTATATGATATTCTGGATAATATATATACCTATTATCAATCAAATAAGCCAGCACAAACTATTACAACAACTTATAGATTATCGAAAGATGAAGTAGCATCTTTAAATTCTGGAAAACCAGTAAAACTAAATTTAGTAGAGGCTGGCGTATTTCGTGCTTCAGAAGAGGATATAAGAATTGTAGGGCTAAGAGTATCCAACATAATTAATGATCCAATACCTTCGAATAGGTTGGGAAATACAGATAATGTTGATTTTGACTTTTCCTATCCTAATTATTCCAAGATAAAGAAAAATGGTATCATCTATAATTTTAATAATTATAATATAAATACACAATATCCAATATCATGGAAAACAAGGTATGACATTTATAATAATTTAAAAACAGATGCATACACCAGTGCTACTGCCAATTCGCTGTTGAGTAATTTGTTAGTTCAATCTGGTCATAGTCCTTCATCTCAAGATGATATTTTATTGTATTCACGACCATCTGCTTGGGCTGATATAAGTCTAACAATGGATCATCAAACAAATAGCAATGATACTTTTCGTTTAGATACTCTTGTTATTGAGGTTAAATATGATTATTTACCTAAACCATCCAATATGGTGAATGTGCAGTTGAATACTACTAATAAATGGTTTGCACCAACATTTGATTTATCTGTTGTTGACAATAACGGTAATAAAGCAGGGTCGGGTGATGTACACCGTTCATACAATACATCTACTTCGAATTTTGTTAAAGCGACTGCACCAATGACTTATGGAAGATATAAGTTTAATAAATGGACAGATCAGAATGGATACAATGTGGCCTATGGATCTGATGTAAAAGCAGTGAGTGGAGTGCCGAATGCTATTAATTTTAGCGTAGGAACAGACCGATATTTTAAAGCAAGTTATGTTTATGATGGTCCAGCGCTTTCGCTTCCTGATACCGTATATCTTGGAGATTCCTTAAAATATCAGTTACATATTGCTAATACCGGTACAGGATCTATCTACTGGCAAGTAGATACCTCTAAAACTACTACCAGCTGGATAAAGTATAACGGCAAACTAATTGGACTAAATGATACTACTATCAATATAACTTTTAATAAGTACAGAGGCTGTGCTAAAAACAGAATAGGAGTTATGAATATTGTGAGTACAGAAACCGAAGCATTGAATCATTATATAGTATTTATTCAAGGTCCAAAAGGAGTATTGGATACTACAAGTACTCAGTTGCCTATAACGCCAACAATAGCCATTGTAACCTCTGATACAGTAATTATTCCTGGAACAACCGTTCACTTTACAGCTAATGCCAATAATGGGGGAGCAACTCCAACCTATCAATGGTATGTGGATGGCATAGCTATATCAGGAGCTAACAACATTACTTTTGTTACGTCTTCTTTAAAAAATTCTGATTCAATTGTTTGTAGATTAATTAGTAGTGCTAACTGTTTGACAGATACTGTAGCGTATTCCAATAAGATAATAGAGAAAGTTTCTGGGGCAATTGTAATAGCTGGACAAGTGGTTACTCCTTTGAATAAAGCTATTAATAATGCTCAAATATTCTATACTGGAACTTCAGTTGGTTTTGGCAATACCATTTCTACTGGAAATTATTCAATTAATTTGGGTAATGGAAATTACAGTTTACGAGTAAACAAGAACAACGACCTGAATAAAACTAATGGAGTAACAACACTTGATATAGCATTGACACAGAGCCATATTCTTGGTAAAACTTTATTAAACTCACCTTTCAAGCTGATTGCAGCAGATGTGAACGGTGATGGGAAAGTAAGCACTCTTGATATTGTTTATATGAAGCGTTTGATTTTGGGTATAGACACAACATTTACTAACACTACTACCAAACAAACCCGATTATGGTCCTTTGTGGATAGTAGTTATGTATTTACTGTAGCATCCAATCCTTTTCCTTTTAAGGATAGTATAAGTTATACCGGATTAAATGTAAGTAAGACTAATCAGACTTTTATAGGATGTAAACTTGGTGATGTAAACTGGGATTGGAATCCTGCATTGGCTAAGCCTGGGATAAATAATACTGTACCTGTAGAACTTGGCTATGATCCTATTAAACTGAATAATGAAAAGTTAATAAGGATTCCTATAAAGGTGAATAATTTTAAGGAACTACTTGGCTTGCAGTATACTATCAACTTCAATCCTGCTGTATTGAAGTTTGTAGGTGTAAATAATAAAGCTTTAAATATAGAAATAGGAAATAATCATGCTGGTGAAGGAAAAGTAAGTTTCCTTTGGGTAGATGCTAAAAGTGAATACAAAACGCTGGAGGATGGAAGTGTACTTTTTGAATTAGTTTTTGAGAAAACAGCAGATTGCATAAATGAACAATTGTCTGTAGACGGTTCTATAACATCTGCTGTCTCTTATGATAAAGATTATCAATCTCATGATGTTGTATTTAAGCCATCTGTTATTAATGCTGTAGATACTAAGGAAAGCTGGATTGTTGCTCCTAATCCTACTAAAGATGGAATGATACAAGTGCAGATGAATTTAAGTAATAAGAAGATACTAGTATTTAGATTGCTGGACGAACAAGGTAGGCTTCTTTTAACCAAGCAAGTAGAAGGAGTGAAGGGTGCTAATCATTTTACTTTGAGAGAAGGGAATATAGTAAGTGGAACTTATTATTTGCAGGCTGTGGGAGTGGGTGGAGTGAAGCAATTGAGGATTGAGAATTGATGATTGATAATGAATACAAATACAAAAGGCACTGCTCTGAAAAGGGTTGTGCCTATTTTGATTTAAACGGTTGAAACCGTTTAAAGTGTTTTTTGAATGCAATTTATATTCACGACTGAAATCGTGGGCTGCTTTGAAGATGCTAATTATTTTGGCTTCAGATTTCTGCCTGCTTTGTTCCTCGCAGTAGCAAAGACTGAGCGATCTATTTTGTATTGCGTTAGGGCTATGAAGGAATATCCTATCAGCGCCACAACATAAAAACTTTTTGATATTTATTTGGCTATAAGACCTTGAGCATATGTGGCGATGATAGATAGGAAGGTATAGCCCGGCCGAAGGCAACGCCCAAAAACTGATTTCCTGATTTAATAATGAAGGTGCTTTAATACGTGCAATATCTATATTGAAACACTAAAATAGTTAAAAAAATAAAGTACTTAAAAAGCTGCTCAGATTTAAATCTAAGCAGCTTTTTTTGTTTTTAAAATACATATTTAATAAATATTGCAGCGTTGTATAAAAAAAGAAATCAAATATGATAAAAAAATCTATTAAATAGCAATAAAAATATATATAGTTATAAAAAATAATAAATGGCCTCCTTTAAGGAGTATAATTTTTTCTGAAAATCCTTCCATTAACGACCTTAATTTCTCTGTTTACCGTATAATATTGTCCACAATTAGTCGTTTAACAGTAAATTAACAATATTATACCATTAAATTTTTAATAACCTATTGTTTTATTGAACTTTTAACCAAATATTTGTATACTGATTTTCTAATATACGATTAACAAATTTAAATATTTTATTAACAGGGCTATGATAGTGTCTTTTTTGACCAATTTTTCTCATAAAAAATTTGTTGAAATAAACATATTACAGACCATAAAATATTTGTAACAATAATTATAAATTAACTATACAAACTTTCCAAAATTCCAAGTTCAATTTTTAACTACAATTTTCCGTTTATGAAACACTTCTACAAAAAAACAAAATCTATGAAAACAAAAAATCTACTCCTCCTGGGGCTGATTACGCTATGCTCCGTTTTTGGAGTTAATGCACAGACCGTTTCTTCATCTGGCGATTATGTTGGCAATGTTACCTTAAGCATTTCCGGCGCATCAGGTGTAACTCAGATTGACTGGTACAATGGTGGCAGCGATGTTGCGACTATTACCCCAGATTCAGTGGGACATGTAAGTACTTCTTATATACCTGCTTCTGCTGGTACATATAAAGCTATTATTACCACTGCTGGTGGACTTGATACTACAAATGCTGTAGTTGTTTCTGCAATGCCTGTGCCATTGGTTTCCGTTAATGGAGCCGCTCCTGGTACTGGTTATGTTGGTTCTTGCTATAAAATTAATAGCTTTTCGTTTAGTGTAAGTAATCTTAGTCATTCATTTAGTTATACATGGGATTTTGGAGATAGCAGCGCTGTAAGTTATTCAGTAGCGCCTTCTCATTCATATGCTAAAGTAGGAACCTATAAAGTAACTGTTACCGTTGTAGACGGTGCTGCTTCTTCTTCCTACGATCAGTTTGTAACTGTTTATCCTAATCCGGGTGCTGCCTTTAATGTTGTTCCTGGTACTGTAAATGGTAATGCTTACACTTTTGTGAGCACTTCTGTAGTTTCAAGCGGTTATATAGATTCTTATTCTTGGACTTTTGGGGATGGTACAGGGGATACTTTAAGTAACCCTAGTAAATTTTATGCTGCAATAGGTACTTATCATGTTGGACTGACTATTACTACCGATAATGGATGTACTGCATCTACATCGAGTGTATTAAATGTAGTTTTAACTGGTAGCAATTCCTTTACAGTAAATCATAATACTGCTTGTTTCAATGGTAATAGTTTCACTTTTACCAATGCATTAGGCAGTTCAAATGGTGCATCATACCGTTGGAATTTTGGAGATAGCACTTTTAGCAATAGCTATAGTCCTTCTCATTCTTATAGTGCTCCTGGATCTTACATTGTAGTTCTTAAGGTAACTATTGATACTACAGTTTCATATTTTAGTAAGACTGTTACAGTATATCCTAAGCCATCAGTATCTTATGGTGTAATAGCTGGTACAGGAAATGGTAGTTCTTATACATTCCTTAATACATCTACTATTGCTTCTGGTACATCAAGTTATGCTTGGAATTTTGGAGATGGTACTGTAGACTCTACAACTTCTCCAGTTCATACGTTTGCTGCAATTGGTACTTACCATGTAAAACTAAAAGCAATATCAGATAATGGTTGTAAAGATAGTTTAACTGCTACACAGAATATTACTTTAACCAGTATTGCTGCTTCAGCTGCATTTACAGCTAATCATGCTGCAGCTTGTTTAAATGGTAATAGCTTCTCATTTGCTAATAACTTAGGTAATGCAAACGGCGCTACTTATACATGGGCATATGGCGATAGCACATTCAGTACAGGTTACAATGGTGCTCATAACTATACTGCTGCTGGTACTTATACAGTAAGCGTAACTGCTACAATAGATACTACCGTTGCTACCTATAGTCAGACTGTTACTGTATATCCAAAACCATCTGTATCATATAGCGTAATAGCTGGTACTGGAAATGGTAGTTCTTATACATTCCTTAATACATCTACTATTGCTTCTGGTACAATGAACTATGCATGGAACTTTGGAGATGGTACCGTTGATTCAATTGCTAATCCAAGTAAAATATTTACAACTACTGGTAGCTACCCAGTTAAACTTGTAGTTACTTCAGATAATGGTTGTAAAGACAGTGTTACTGTTTCTCAGAATATAGTTTTAAGTGGTACAGCTGCTTTCACTGTAAATACAGCAGCTGAATGTTTAAATGGTAACAGCTTCACTTTCTACAATGGATTAAGTAATGGTAGTTCAATTACTTATAACTGGGCATATGGTGATAGCACTTTCAGCACAGGTTACAATGGTGCTCATACTTACACCGCGGCTGGTACTTACAATGTTACATTGACTGTTACTATAGATACCTCAGTTGCTCATTTCAGCAGTTTAGTTACTGTATATCCTAAACCATCTGTTTCTTACAACGTAATAGCTGGTGCAGGAAATGGTAATGCTTATAGCTTTATCAGTACATCAACTATCGCTTCTGGTTCTGCTAACTATGCTTGGAACTTTGGAGATGGTACTGTTGATTCTACTTCAAATCCTACACACACATTCGCTGCTGTTGGAACTTATCCAGTTAAATTGGTGGTTACTTCAGATAACGGTTGTAAGGATAGCTTGACTAAATCTCAGAACATTACCTTAACAGGTATCGCATCAAGTGCTGCATATACAGCCAATCATGCTGCGGAGTGCTTGAATGGTAATAGCTTCTCATTTGCCAATAACTTAGGTAACTCAAATGGTGCTACTTATGCATGGGCTTATGGTGATAGCACATTCAGTGCTGGTTACAATGGTGCTCATGCTTACACGGCTGCTGGTACTTACACAGTTACTTTAACTGCTACAATAGACACTACAGTTGCTCATTACAGTCAGACTGTTACAGTTTATCCTAAGCCATCCGTTTCATACAGTGTTACTGCTGGAACAGGAAATGGTAACGCTTATACATTTGTAAGCAGTGCTTCAATAGCAAGTGGTTCTATGAACTATGCTTGGACATTTGGAGATGGTACAGTAGATTCTACTTTAAATCCTACACACACATTTGCTGCTGTTGGAACTTA
>Ga0214192_1001692_pt1 | contig 11988 bp, 13 predicted proteins | sample TroBogEpilimnion_44_FD_153030 | JGI IMG/M metagenome (GOLD analysis project Ga0214192, IMG submission 153030) | Freshwater microbial communities from Trout Bog Lake, WI - 29JUL2008 epilimnion | ecosystem: Environmental > Aquatic > Freshwater > Lake > Epilimnion/Euphotic zone | place: Trout Bog... | reverse complement strand
CAGGTAAAGTCCTCGGGAAGGTCTTCCCATACACCTTCTGTTTCTTCATTGTGGACATGGCCACAGACTACACATATATGTTCTGGTTTCATTATAGTGCCTCCAATACTGCTTGATATGCTTTTGCGTGACGTTCTTCAACTTTCTTAAGAGCATTGAAACGTTTTTCTGCTTTGGCTAAAACTGCCGCAAATTGTTCTGCGTGTTCTTTTGATTCGGCAATTTGTTGTTCTGCTTCCTTAGCGGCTTCTAATTCACCTTCACGAACAGCAATGGCCTGAAACTCTGGATACATCTCTGTAAACTCATATGTTTCACCTTCGATGGCTTTTTCCAAACATTCTTTGGTTGTTGGCTTACCAATTAGTAATTCCAAATGACCCCAAGCGTGTAACAACTCTTGGTCTGCTGTGTGTTCGAAATGTTTGGCAACATCTTCAAATCCTTCCTCGCGAGCAATTTTTGCGAAGTATCTATACTTAACGTGTGCTTGGCTTTCACCTGCTAGCGCACTTCCTAAATTTGCCAATGTAACTGACATGTGTGTCTCCTTTGTTAAAAATTTATTGTAATAGTATTTAATAATGAAATCAAGCAATTTAATAGGTTTTACCTGAAAATTTTTTTATGACGACTATAGGATTTTTTAATAGCGATCAATTCTCTTGACATTGGTACCTGTATATGTTTAAATATTATCTACATATATAATAACAAGGCAAAAATGTCCAGAAACTTATTAGTAATCCTACGCACCTGTACTAGAGTTAATATGCTCAATGGGGAACAGTTAGGTGGTAGACACGTCAAGGTCCCTAAACACCAATTAGTAAATGTTTGTATGAGCAGTTTGATTAATAGCATTAATCAAGTTAAAAATCATCAAATTTTTGTTATGGTATTAGATGACCATAGTTCACCCGAAGCAGTAGCAGACTTCAAACAAATTCTTAGCAGATGTAAATTTCCAACAGAATTTATTCCTGTAGAAGATGGTACTGGGCCAAGTCATACAGCAAAGAAAGTCTACGAACTTGTAGAAAACTATGCTACAGATTTATGGTATCACATTGAAGACGACTACTTACATTTTCCGGAAGCTGTTCAAGACATGATCGATACTGTAGATCAACTGGAACAAAATACCGGAAATATGATTGCCATTAACCCACATGATGATGTATGGCGTTATACCAATCAAATTTACGAAAGTCTAATTTTATTTGGGCCTTATCGTCATTATCGTACAGTAAAGCACAGTACCTATACCTGCCTTGCTAGTAAACAGATCTATGACAAATACCGCAATCATTTCCAAGATGCGGCAGAATGGATCCTACGTAAAACAGAAGATGAAACAATTAATCAAGTTTGGGTAAAACCAGATGTAATGTTGTTTAGTCCAATTCCTAGTCTAGCACAGCATATTGTTATTGAAGAATTAAAAGATCCTTATATCGACTTTGATAAACTTTGGGATTCTACTCCTCACTTGTGGAAACCAGAAGACGAAATGGATTTTGCCATCATTAGTATGTACAATGATGCTCATAACGATCTTGGTGCTGTAGCCTGGCCAAACAAAGAGAAATACGCAGAAAAACACGGATATGGAAGTTATTGTAAGACAGATAATTTTACAGATCCTGTGAGCATACAGTTTGAAAAATTTATCATGATGTTGGAATTGTTCGAAGCCAACCCAGACTTAGATTGGTGCTGGTGGTTAGACAATGATGCTATGATTACCAACTACGATATTCGTTTAGAAGATATTGTAGATAACAATTATCACATTATTATAACAACAGACATTGCTACAGTTAATGGCGGATCTTTTATAGTCAGAAATTCCCAACAAGGTAAAGACTGGCTTAAATTTATGCTAGATATCGGACACAGTGAATATAAAGATAACAAGTGGCCCGATCAACAACCAATGGCAGACTTCTTTATCAAATATAGAGATATAATCAAGGTTGTACCACAGCGTACAATGAATAGCTATGATTATAAAATATACAATGTAGCAGGTATTGATTTGTTAGGAGAAAGCGGCCAATGGCATCCTGGTGATTTTGTAATACATTTCCCAGCATTGCCAAATCCTACTAGGATTCAATTAATGAATCAATATACAAAACAATTAGGTTTATAAAAAGGAAAATATGAAAGTTTACGATTGCTTCACATTCTTCAATGAACTAGATGTATTAGAAATTCGATTACAAGAAATGTGGGACACCACTGATTATTTTGTTATCGCTGAATCTAATCTAAGTCATAGTGGAAAGCCAAAAGATTATATTTTATTAGACAACTGGGATAGATTTAAACCCTATGCTGATAAAATACGTAGAATACAAGTTGACGATATGCCAGAGACTAAAGATAGTTGGGTACGTGAACGATTTCAACGTAAGAGTATTGATCGAGGTCTTACAGACATGAATCCTGAAGACCTTGTTATTGTATCTGACATGGACGAAGTTCCAAGGGCAGAAGCCGTTGAAATGGTCAAGGAAGATGAGAACGATTGGGACAAATACATTTTGTGTATTCCTATGTTTCAGTATCAATTAAACTTTATGAAGTTTGTCGAACGCAGTAAACAACGAAACATTATGTTAACTAGAGGTCGTGCGTTTACAAATGCTCAACAAGAGAGAGAATTCACATTTCCTTGGAATCCACGTCCTAAGGATACTGTAGAGATCGATCACGGTGGCTGGCATTGGAGTTATTTTGGCGATGACAATAATGCCATTACAAAAATACAAAACTTTGCTCATACAGAAACTGATACTCCTGAGATGATTGCTCGCCATAACATTTCTTGGATGATTGATAATAAGTATGGCCATCACGGTCCTAATCAGCCAGAGAGATTTGAAACAGTAGTTTTAGATGATTATTTTCCAAAATGTATCACAGACAACTTAGACAAGTGGCAACATAGGATTGCTCCCAACGGAGTATTTAGAGTAACAGATTTATACAGAGAAAAGGAGATACCATGACATCATTTTGTCATTCAGGCACAACAGGTGATACGTTCTGCGCAATGGTCGCAGTAAAGATATTAGGCGGCGGGGACGTATACCTAAAACTCAAGAATCTCGAAAAGATGGTTTTTGAAAAACTAGGCTGGACTGACGTAGGTCGTCACAAAGGTCGCATGACACAAGAAGATTTTGATGTTATGAAAGAGTTAATGGATCATCAAACATATATCAATAAGTTTGAAGTATGGAATGGTGAGGAAATTGATTATGATTTAGACAATGCGGCTACTACACATGAAACTGGGTTTTTTCCACGTAACTTTAGTAACCAACATGCATTGGCAAATAAGATTGATACAAAATGGAATATTAGACAACTACAAATGGATCCTTGGATGGAGTGTCGCGAAGAACGTAAGTTTCCTGGTCGCCCAATTGTTATCCATCGCAGTCCTAATTACCTCGACGGTAATCCAACACTCAATCCTGTTTGGAAAAATTTCGTTGATAGGCAATTAGCAGATCAAGCAGTATTTGTAGGTGTTGAAAGCGATCATGCGTTTTTTGAAGAAACTTACAAAGTTCGTGTACCACATTATCGAACACCTGACTGGATGGAATTAGCTCGTGTTATTAAAGGTAGCGAACTTATGATTACAAACATGGGAGGACCTAGCGCATTAGCATTGTGTTTAGGAAAGACCATGTGGTTAGAAACACGTAAGAACGAAACTCACGAGAGACTAGAAATTAACTATCCATACAGAATAAACATTCAATATTTCTAATATGAATAAGTTAGTTATTTTTGATCTTGATGGAGTTCTGATTGAAAGTCGAGAATTACATTATGAAAGTCTTAATGCCGCACTAGCAACAATAGATCAACATTATGTAATTTCTCGAGATGAACACTTGTCTGTTTATGACGGTCTTAACACCACAAAGAAATTAAAACTGTTAAGCGAAACAAAAGGATTACCGACAGCATATCACGATATTGTTTGGGAACGCAAACAAATAGCAACATTTGAATTAATTAAAAAATTCCAAGTTGACACTAAACTAGTTGATATATTTTCTAAACTAAAAACACAAGGCTATAAAATTGCTGTAGCAAGTAATAGCATTAGAGAAACTGTTAAATTAAGCCTGTTAAGGATAGGTGTGACAGAGTACGTTGATTACTACGTAAGCAACCAAGATGTACACAATCCTAAACCTTTTCCGGAAATGTATTGGCAATGTATGATAGCATGTCAATCGATTCCAAAGAATACATTAATTGTAGAAGATAGTCACATTGGTCGTCAAGGAGCATTAGACAGCGGAGCTCATTTATTAGCTGTCGAAGATTCTCACGATGTTACTTGGGACAAAATTACAAACAAATTACAACACATGGATAATACAATGACATCAAATTTTATTCCTTGGAAAGACAGTAGGTTAAATGTTCTTATTCCAATGGCAGGAGCAGGCAGTAGATTTGCTCAACAAGGTTATACATTTCCAAAGCCGTTAATTGAAGTAAACGGAAAACCTATGATTCAAGTAGTTGTAGAAAACTTGAATATCGAAGCACACTTTATTTTTATTGTTCAAAAAGAACATTACGAAAAATACAATCTCAAATATCTTCTTAACCTTATTGCCCCTGGATGTGATATTGTACAGATTGAAGGCATTACAGAAGGTGCCGCTTGTTCTACATTATTAGCAAAAGACTACATTAACAATGATGCGCCGTTAGTAATGGCTAATAGTGATCAGTTCATCGAATGGAACAGCAATGAGATTATGTACTCTTTTAGTGCGGACGATATTGACGGAGGTATTGTTACCTTTAAAGCAACACATCCTAAATGGAGTTATGCTCGAGTAGGAGACAATGGATTTGTCAGTGAGGTAGCTGAAAAGAAAGTTATCAGTGATGATGCCACAGTCGGTGTGTATTACTGGAGACATGGTTCTGACTATGTTAAATATGCTGAACAAATGATTGAGAAAAATATTAGAGTTAATAATGAATTTTATGTTTGCCCTGTGTTCAACGAAGCAATAGTTGATGGCAAAAAGATCAAAGTTAAACCAATTGAACGTATGTGGGGCATCGGTACTCCCGAAGACCTAGAATACTTCCTAAAAAATTATAAAGGTTAAAAATGGATAAGTTTATATTGTTCGACGTTGGAGCCAACAGTGGTGAAGATAGTTTAAACAAAACAAGAAATGATCCCAACGTCGAAACCTGGGCATTTGAACCCACTCCTGAATTATATCAAGCTCTTGTAGCAACTAGCTCAGAAGGCAGGAGTTGGAGAGGAGAGGACTACGGTCCTAGTTATTCATACAGGTATCATGTATTGCCCATTGCCGTTAGTGATTTTGACGGTGAAGCAACATTTAACATCGCCGACAACCCAGACTCAGATTGGGGATGTAGTTCATTAAACACATTTTCTGATCACTTAAAACAAACATGGCCGGGTAGAACTGATTTTCAATTTAACCGAAGTATTACCGTTCAAGTAACTAGACTAGATACTTGGTTTAAAACAAATAATATTCAAATAGATAAAATTGATTATTTTCACTGTGACACACAAGGAAGCGATTTAAAAGTATTAAAAGGTATGGGGGACTATATAAATTTAATACAAGCAGGTGTTGTTGAGTGTGCTCGAGATGACAATGTAAAACTTTATAAAGAAAATCATACCAGAGCAGAAATGATAGATTTTTTAAATTCTAATGGATTTACTATTGTAGAAGAACGTAGTAATGATATCTGGAGTAATGAAATTAACTTATATTTTAAAAAGACATGAGAATAATAGCACACAGGGGACTTTTAAATGGTCCCGATAAAGTTTTAGAAAACCATCCAGATCAAATTTGTATTGCTTTAAACAAAGGATTTGATTGTGAGATTGATGTATGGTATAAAGATGATGAATTCTTTTTAGGACATGATGAACCTCAATACAAGGTCGATCTAGAGTTCTTAATGATGGGCAATCTTTGGATCCATGCTAAAAATTTAGAAGCCTTGTTTATCCTAGCTGGCACTAATTTAAACTACTTCTGGCACCAAGAAGATGATTACACATTAACTAGTGAAAAATACATCTGGACATATCCTGGCAAAGAACTTACTGAATACAGCGTTATGGTTATGCCTGAACGCAATGATCCAGAATTTAAAAATCTAAATTGGAATTGCTACGGAATCTGTACAGATTTTGTATTAGATGTTTTTAAATTATATCGTCAAGCCCAATTGCCAAAGTCTGCGTGATAAGCATTATCTACAATAGAACCCATACTTCGTAATTCTAATCCAAAATCAACATAGGCAATCTTAAGGCCGCTTTCTATAAGATGAACGGCTAGCATTGTTTCAGGGTGAAACACATAACCCTTTTGATGATATTCCATTAAATGATTTACAGCATCACAATATATTTGAATATTCTTAGGTGATGAAATAGCAAAGAAATCATTAATGGTTATATTGTATTTTCCATAACGATGATTTACTTCTGTAAAAATTAAACTAGGGTCTTGGTCTACTAACTGTTTAATTTGAGCAAAATCTATAGAATTTTTAACTTCGACATCGTTTCTAGCACGTATGACTAAATCATACTCTTCCCCAATCTGTTGTCTTAACAAATCTACACGATACAGGCTTTCAAACATAGGCCATGTTCTTTCCATGTGAGTTTCTGTAATGTTGTGTGTTATCTGCGGAATAGGAATAGATTTTAAATCTCCTAACTGTAAAGCAACTACACGATGATTTTCTGGTAAGTTAGATTGAATTTTTTCTACTGCCCATTCGTAGTCAATATTGCGCCATTTAGGTGCTACTAAATTCATTCCATTTTTATCTGGACTTGTAGATTCGCTCCACAAGTAAAAGTACCAATCAACTTGATCACAAACAGATACACGGTGTATTAATGTATCAAACTCTTTACTAAAACGAGGGGAACCGGGTATAAGGACTGCTATTTTCATGTGAATATTTAATCTAAATTAAATGCGTACATTTTTTTATTTAACCACGCAGTAAATAATAATAAGGAGCGGAATGTATGGATTTTTTTGTAATCTGTCAACGGACAGCAGGAGTTGATAAGTGGATCCATTAACCCTCTTCGCTCTTGCCAACGGAGCAGTACAAGCTGTCAAAAAAGGATGTCAGCTTTACAAAGACATCAAAGGTGCTGCCGGCGAAGTTAACTCTGTACTTAAAGATCTTGACGACCAATTCCATAAACTTCATCCTCCTGACAAACCTGCTACGGTAGCACAACGCAATGCCTACATAGAAGAAAAAAATCGTGTAATTGATCTCAACAAAAAGCAAGGTGAAACTGCTGGCATTTATCAAGAGCTGGCTAATTATCTTGGTGACTTCTTTGACAACATGAACAAATGTATGGCAGTCATTGAAGAGGAAGAACGCAAAAATCGTGAAGAAATCTACGAAGGTGAAGAAAGCCTAGGACGTCGTGCGCTACAACTTGTCATTATGAAAAAGCAATTGGAACAGATGGCCATAGAGTTACGTGAAATGATGATTTACAATGCGCCGCCGGAATTAGGAGCCCTATGGACTGATGTCAGTGAGATGATGAAAGAAATGGGCGCACAACAAAAATTTCTTCTTACTAAAAAACTTCGTGCCGACGAAGTAGTTGCTAGAAGACGTGCAGCTATACGTAAAAAACTTAGAGACGAAGCAATATGGGGTGTTATGATTTTAATTGGAATATTTACAATAACTAGTTTATTCCTTTGGGTAGCCTACGATCGACAACAAAAATATCCACAATATGGTACTGGATTATTTCCTAAAACTGAAGACGAACGCAGAGTAGAAGAAGGCCCTCAAAAATATATAGGCAGATAAAATTAATATTTTTCAGAAATAAAATCAGCCTCTGGAATTCTTGTATGAGTATTCTTGGATCCTAGTAAGATAACAATCCTTTGTCCTATATCTGTATTCAACATCATTACTATACATCCGCCAGCTGCCTTGATATAACCTGTCTTGCTTACAATAAATTCATGCTTCTTACCGATAATAGGATTGGTGTTATTGAATATAAACCATTTTTTTCTATTTTTAATCTTAACTTGGCTTGAGCTACTAGCAGTTACAATTTCTGGGTATTCTTTAGCCGCCAATACCAATTTAATTAATTCTGTTGCTGTACTAACATTAAACACACTTAACCCAGTAGGTTCGATGTAATGTGTATTTGGCATATTCAATAGTTCAGCCTTGCGATTCATCGCCTTAATACATCCCTCTCTACCACTGGGATAATTATTACATAATATCTCTGCGGCATGATTGTCAGAATGAACAAGTGCCAATTGGATTAGTTCTTTTCTAGTATACGGCTTAATAACTTCTTTTAAGTCTTGCTGTGCGTCTAACACAACCATAACAGTCATTAATTTTGTAATACTAGCAATACTACGAATTTCATTTATATTTTCACTTTGTAATATATTACCATTGCCGTCTGCTACCAACCAAGATTTTGCAGTAATAGTAGTCGAATGTGCAAGTGAAGAAAGTAGTAGTGAAATGAGTAAAAATAATCTAATCATAAATTTATTATACATTCTGTTTGATAAAAATTCAAATTAAAATTAACCATGCTATTGTATTATTAAATAGAACAATGAACAATCAACCTATAATTTATCTAGATCAAAATGAAGAAGTGCTTTTGGAACAAGGGCAAATGTTTGCTGGAGGCTACAATACATTTAGGATAAATCGTGTAAGAAAATTAAGAAAAATTTTTGGAGACGAATGGTTCAAAGGTAAAAAAATATTAGAAGTTGGATGTGCTTTTGGAAACATTGGATTATTTTTTAAATCTCTAGGAGCAGATGTTACCTTTGCTGAAGGTAGAAAGGAACATTTAAATGTTGTTCGTTCTAAAGATCCAAAAGCTAGATTACTTGTATTAGATCAAGATAAAGATTGGAGTCTTAAAGAGCACTATGATTTAATAATACACTTTAGTGTATTATACAATTTAGAAAATTGGCAAAGAGATTTATTGTCCTCGATAAAATTTGCCGACTATGTAGCACTAGAAACTGCTGTTGCTAATACCACTCAAAATTTTGAATTAAAAATAAAAGAAAATATTTATGGTGGGCAAGGATCTGTTCACGGAATAGGAACTATGGTATCAGCAAGCACTATCGAAAAAGTAATCTCTTCTTCAGGAGCACAGTATACTAGATATGACGATGCTGATTTAAACGATAAAAAATCTTTCTTTGATTGGCAAGCACAAGATGTAGACTTAATGCCTATTGCTAAAAATATAACTCAATTTAGAGATCCAAAAATCTACGGTGGACGCAGATTTTGGATTATATCTTACTTGTAAGGTTTGCAAATATTATAAGGATTTATACCGTTTAAAGTATAAGACTTTAAAATAGTACCTATATTATCTCCTATGTCTAGCATTATAGCAGGACTATAGAACTTTACATATACTATCCATAAAGAAAGACAATTTGATGGATCGTTTACTAGTTCCTCTAAATATTCTTTAGTAATTTTTTGATAATCTAACATAACACACTTTCATAGTTTTTGTAATCTCTTAATCACTGATGTTAAGTAAGATTTTTTTCATAGTAAATTATTTACCGTTAAATATCATCATGAATAAAAAGATCTTTATACTAGGTGGCGGTACTGCAGGTTGGTTAACAGCACTCTTTATTAATAAAACATTCCCCGAATACCAAGTATCCCTATTAGAAAGTGAAGAAATAGGAGTATTGGGAGCCGGCGAATCGACCTTAATGCCATTTTTTAATCTATTAAAAGATCTTGATATTAATGAAAATGAATTTATTAAAGAAACAAATTCTGTTTTTAAATTAGGTTCATACTATGGCAATTGGTCTGGAGATGAAAGTTTTCATGTTAACGCTACATTACCTGGACATGGAATGGTAAGTCCAGAAACCTATGGCGGGAATATGGCTGATTATTTTACATTTTGTTTTGCTAACAATATAGATATAAAAACACGGGGTCTAACAAAATATCTATTACATAATAAATCCCCGTATGCTCTTATTAATAATAAAGTAGAACAAATAGGAGCATATACATATCAAATCAATGCTCAATTAACAGCAAAGTATTTTAGAAAGTTAGCACAATCTAGAGGTGTGATAAGATACGAAGGTAAAGCAACAAAAATAAATGGCGATACAATTATAACAAGTATAGAAGATGATCATAATAGAATACACAACTTTGATTTTGTTTTTGATTGTTCTGGATTTGCTAGATTAATAATAGGCAAACATCATCAAACTCCTTGGATTGATTACACACAACATTTACCTGTTGATTCAGCTATTCCTTTTTTCTTACCTATAGAAAAAGAAATCCCATCTTATTCATCTGCTATTGCTATGAAGCATGGTTGGATGTTTAAGTTACCGACTAGAGAACGATATGGATCAGGATATGTCTTTGATAGTAATAGAGTTAGTTCTGAAGAGGCAAAAGAAGAAGTTGTTAAACGATTAGGTCACGACATTGATATTATTAAAAATATTAAATTTCGAGCAGGTGCTTATGAGCGTGCCTGGGTAGGTAATTCAATTGCGTTCTGTCTAGCAGGAGGTTTTCTAGAACCAATGACTGCTACAAACATAGGCGGAATGATTTTTCAATTTGAAAAGATTAAACAAAGTGGATTGTTCAACACAGACGTAAACGAGTTTAATCAATATACAAAAGATATGAATACTAGTTTTTTAAATTTAGTATTCATGCACTATATGACACATAGGCAAGATACAGATTTTTGGAAATATCTACAGAATAAAAATGAAACGTACCCTGAACAATTTAGGCTAGCATTAGAAAAACATATTGTTAGAGGAAGATTTGATATTAAAGGGTTGTCTGACGTTATTAGCCAACCCGCTGATAAAATCATTACATTGTTTCAAGGTAATGATCTTTATAAGAAACAAGCAATCGAATACTGTGCCAAGTATCGATTAAATGAAAGATATAAGATGATAGATGCGCAAATAGTTAAGAACACCGAAACACTGATTTCAGCAGGTATAGACCATAGAGATTATTTAGAAAACTATATCTAATATTATTTGGTAGGTACTAGATTGTCTTTAAAAATTTCCCAAGCACGAATCCAAGACCAACGGTGACTACCAGCATATACACGATCTCTGTCTAATTGTAAACATTTTGTTACAGCGTCTTTTAGATCATTTCGCATATATCCTGTTATACCTTCGTCTATAACATCCTCCGGACCTTGGCACGGATAAGCGGCAACAGGAGTTCCGCAGGCCATTGCTTCAATCATTACAATACCAAATGTTTCCCATTGACTAGGGAATACAAACACTTCAGCATTGGCATAATACCTAGCTAAATCTTTACCAGTTTTGAATCCAGTAAAATGTACGTTGGGATATTGTTTTTTATAAGTTTCGAGCATTGGGCCATCGCCGACCATTATTTTTTGATATCCAGGATAATCAAGTTCAAAGAATTTTTCAAGATTCTTTTCTTTACTAACACGGCTAACACATAACAAATATTTTCCTGGAAAATTTTCTCTTAGCGTTGGATTAAAAATATCACGATCAACACCACGAGTCCACGACACAATTTCTGTATCAAACCCGTGTGCTTGTAATTCTCGAACCATACTATCTGTAGTAGTTAATACACGACCGCTATGTTTATGAAACCACTTAACAAATTTCCATGTTAAAGATTCAGGAATGCCAAATAACTTTTTAAGTCCTTCAGGAAATTTAGTATGATAAGCGGTATTATACCTAAAATTATGTAATGAAAGATACTTTCTACACCGCAAACCCAAAGGACCTTCTGTTGCGATATGGATATAATCCGGATTGATCT
>Ga0214192_1001691_pt1 | contig 11990 bp, 23 predicted proteins | sample TroBogEpilimnion_44_FD_153030 | JGI IMG/M metagenome (GOLD analysis project Ga0214192, IMG submission 153030) | Freshwater microbial communities from Trout Bog Lake, WI - 29JUL2008 epilimnion | ecosystem: Environmental > Aquatic > Freshwater > Lake > Epilimnion/Euphotic zone | place: Trout Bog... | reverse complement strand
ACGGTTGGGTTGTGAAGGTTTAGCTGACATGCTTTACAAGTATGTGAATGGTGTTTACATTCCCGACATGTGGGGTCCAGGTGAAGCTGACCGTTTATGGTGCTTTAGAGTCGAAGTGCGTGAAACACAATCAAACATGGCTTATCGAGAAGGTCACAGAGCGGATGGTGAGGACTTGTTTGCATGATACCAGTACCAAAAATGAGAAATCATATCGAGAAGCGAGCCGAACAGGAACGTGCGTTTCCGGTGGCGACTACTGATTCTAAAATTTTAGAAGCCTTGGGTATACTACAAGAAGAATGTGCCGAGGTCATACAAGAGGTCAGCAAGATACGCAGGTTTGGCTTGGATGAATTAAGCCACCACACTGGTGAGAGTCATAGAAGCACACTGGAAATGGAAGTTGGTGATGTACTATGCTTGGTTGACTACTTGATAGAAAAACAAATTATTGATCCCACCCAACTGGGTTTGGCCAAACGCAACAAACAATCAAAATTAAAGAAATGGAGCAGACTATATGAGTAAGATTAAAGTAGCGGAATTATTTTATAGCATACAAGGTGAAGGCCGCTATATGGGGGTACCCAGTGTATTCTTGCGTACATTTGGATGTAACTTTAAATGTGCTGGCTTTGGTATGCCCAAGAACACTTACAGTAACGAAGCAGATGAAATTGCCGAAGTGGTTCATATGTATACCAAATACGAACAACTGCCACTTGTGAGTACAGGATGTGACAGTTATGCCAGTTGGCATCACAGTTTCAAAGATCTAAGCCCAATGCTGACCAGTGATGCCATTGTTGATCGAATACTTGAACTATTGCCCAACAAACAATGGGAAGACGAACACTTGGTCATCACTGGTGGTGAACCGTTATTGGGATGGCAACGTGCATACGAAGATTTGCTCGAGCATCCCAAAATGCAAAACTTGCGTGAAATTACATTTGAAACAAATGGCACTCAAGCCTTAACCGAAGATTTTAAAAATTACTTGAATGACAAATGGTACGGCGGAGATACCGTTCCGGCCAACAGAGAAATTACATTCTCTGTGAGTGTAAAACTCAGCAACAGTGGTGAAAAGCGTGAAGATGCTATCAAGCCCGATGTTGTTAGTGAATATCAAAACTGGGGCATGACCTACTTGAAGTTTGTTGTGGCCACTCCCGAGGATGTTGAAGAGGCAGTACATACTTCCAATGTGTTTAGACAAGGCGGCTTTGATGGGCCAATTTATCTAATGCCAGTGGGCGGTGTAGAAAGTGTTTACAACTTGAACAATCGCAAGGTAGCAGAACTGGCCATGATGTATGGTTTGCGTTATAGCGACAGACTACAAATTCCATTGTTTAAAAACGCCTGGGGCACTTGATGTTCTACGATGATGCGTTGTTGGGGCATTTTTATTGGAAAGCCGATTGGAAGGAACAATTTGCTTGGTGGCCGCAACGATGTACAAAATCTGGCCGACGTATTTGGCTCGAGCAGGCGTATCGGGGTACAGCAGTATATACTGGACCTGGAGAACCTGTGTACGAGCACCATTGGCATACCAAGGAAGAACATTTATTATGGCTACTGACCCAGCCTGTTAAATAAAATAAAGGACAAATATGGCAACAAGAAAACCCCGAGCAGAACCCGAAGTTAAAAAGCCTGCGGCCAAACGGGCCCCTGCTAAAAAGACTACAAAGAAAATTGACTTTACCGGAATGACCCCACGCGAAATTGCCGATGCCAAAGGCGAGCCCTGGGTCAGTGTAGTACAAGTGGAACTCGATCCCGACAATATTGGCAATGGTGCATTTGAGCTAGATTGGAACGACAAGTTCATTACCAATTTGGCACGTTCGGGTTACAAAGGCAAAACCGATGCAGACATGGTAGACCAGTGGTTTGCGGATGTGTGTAGGAATGTACTTGCCGAAAACTACGAACAGTGGGAAGCCAATCAACCCTATGATTCAAGGCCACGTGTGATTGATCGTAAAGATCTAGGTGACGGGCGTACCGAGGTAAGTTAATTGCTGACAACAAAAATTGAACCATTGACTGCAAATGGATTTAGACTGTCCAATGTATTTCCCTTGGATATGTTGGACTATGTTAGTAAGCAATGCGATACCTTTACTAACGGACATTTTAGAATCAATGGCAACGGTCGTAGGGAGTATTCGACTTTTAACATAGATCAAACTCCCGAAATAAAAAAACATTTATACAATTTAATTTTTCAAATTACAAATAAACCGTTTAAACACAGTTCAACCGAATTGTGGAGAGACTATCCTGGCTATACCAATGATATTCATGTTGATGCCGACAATCTTGAAAATGTAATGATCATTTATCTAGGTGATGGCGATTGCGATATGGGCACACGATGGTTTGAAAGTGCATCTGAGTATCATGTGCCTTATACTAACAATACTGGTATTGTTTTGTTAAACAGTAACAAAATTCTACATGGCATGATTGGCAAAGTGCAGGGTGTAGATTACAGAAAATCTATCTATTTAAATTGGAAGACACTATAATGGAAGGGATAAAAGCACCACGTATTTTAAAGTTTTATCAGCTGATGAAAATGTCTGCTAAAAGTGGATTGTATTTTTCAACAGTTGGTGGATCTAGTTCATTGGTTGGTCCAGGTATATTCCAAACCTTGCACGAAGCCGAAAATCAACGTACATTGGAAATACTCAAAGACTTAGATGGTACTATAAACTCGTATCATATATTTGAACTAGAATTTCCCAATCCAGCATATCGCGAATGATAGTTTATGTAAACGGCGACAGTCACAGTGCCGGTGCTGAAATTGCAAATCCCCATTGCTTTGCTCAAGACGATCCGTTGTATTGGGGACTGGGTCGCCGGCCACATCCCGATAATTTAAAATTAAGTTACGGATGTTTGGTTGCAAATGAATTGAATGCTGTACTTGAATGCGATGCTGAAAGTGCCAGTAGTAACGATCGTATCATGCGAACAACTTGGCCAAAAATACAAAGTGTGCAAGATAGTTATCAAGTAAAACCCAATCTTGTTATCATTGGTTGGAGTACTTGGGAACGAGAAGAATGGGTGGACCGTGATGGCAAATATTATCAAGTGACTGCTGGTGGTACTGATTCGGTGCCGGCCGACATGTCGCAACGTTATCGAGAATGGGTTGTGGCCCAAGACGAAGCCACTCGCGAGCAAAAAATGTTGTATTGGCACAATCGTATTTGGCAGTTGCATACTGCATTACAAGACAAGAATATTCCGCATATATTTTTTAATACCTACAGTGATTTTAGCGGCATTCGACTGAACCATCTCAAAACCGGCACAACTAATCCTGGAGAATACAATTGGGGGTTAAACTACGTTGATCCGTATGATCGAAATTTAAACTACTACAATTGGTGTGTACAAAAGGGATTTGCCCCGGTTCGTGCCAATTCTTACCACTTTGGTGCCGATGCTCATCGTGCTTGGGCCGAGTTTTTGATGCAATATTATGTTCAAATGCTCTTGACAGGTAATGAATAATATGCTATTATTATGATATGAAATACTTAATCGTTGATACTGCTAATACATTCTTTCGTGCACGTCACTCGGCCGCTCGCCAAGCAGATACTTGGGATAGGTTGGGCTTTGCTGCTCACGTCACGCTCAACTCTATTGCCAAAGCATTCCGCGAGCAAAAAGCCGATCATGTGGTGATCTGCTTAGAAGGACGTAGTTGGCGCAAGGATTACTATGCCCCGTACAAAGCCAATCGTGCCGTTGCCCGTGCCGCACTCACCGAAAGCGAACAAGAAGAAGATAGACTATTTTGGGAAACTTTTGACGAAATCAAAACGTTCTTCTACGAAAAGAGCAATTGTACTGTTCTCCGGCACGAACACTTGGAAGCAGATGACTTGGTGGCAGGATGGATACAAGCACACCCTGCAGATTCGCACGTGATTGTTTCAAGCGACACAGACTTTTATCAGTTACTGGCACCCAATGTTGTGCAGTACAATGGTATCAGTGACGAGTTACATACACTACAAGGTATTTTAGACAAGAAGGGCAAGTTGGTCATTGACAAGAAAACCAAAGAGCCCAAACGGATTCCCGACCCCAAATGGATCTTGTTTGAGAAGTGTATGCGTGGTGATGCCACAGACAATGTGTTTTCGGCTTATCCAGGTGTGCGTACCAAAGGCACTAAGAACCGAGTGGGCCTACAAGAAGCGTTTGAAGATAGAAACAGCCGAGGATTTGCGTGGAACAATCTCATGCTCCAACGTTGGACCGACCATAACGGGGTCGAACACAAGGTATTGGATGACTATCATCGCAATGTTACTATTGTGGACTTGAGTGCACAACCCGATGATGTTAAAATAAAGATTGCCGAAACTATTGCCGCAAATAGTGTGCCCAAGGCGATTCCGCAAATTGGTACCAAGTTCTTAAAGTTTTGTGGCAAGTATGATTTGAAACGCATCAGCGACAACATACAAGGCTATGTGGACTTTTTATCGGCCCCTTATCCGGAGAAGACATGATTACATTAAAACAATGGCTAGAGCTAGCCAATTATCGAATCACAGAAGGTGAACGTTATTTGTGGGACTGCTACGGCCCAGATACATGTATGTTATCCAGCTGGAATGGCATACATGGACGAGGTGGATACAGCACCGAGATTGTATTTGATACAAAAACACAAACAGTATATGAAGTTGCGGCGCATGACTTTACCAACGATCGTGCTTATCGAATAATCAATCCCCGGTATGCGGATGCACACGCCCAAGAAGCTGCTACACGCAGTGTCGACATGAACACAGCATGGGACGGAGTTGACTACACAGACCTAGACGTTGAAGAAGACTTTACAGAAAAAGCCACTGCCATTGTTAATGGTCAAGATTACGACACACGAGTCATGATACAACTAGATCTCGACAGTGAATTAGAAATGGCGATTTATCGTCGTGCACATCAACTAGATATGACTGTGAACGATTACATACAAATGGCACTAGTGGAATTGATCAAGTCCAAGACACCTACATTATTGGAGACAGTGGATGCTTAATGGACTAACAGGAAATCAATACATTAATACCTCGGGAGGTGCAAGTGGAGGTGGTCCATACTTCAACGCCGATACTCCAGTGCCTGCCCCAGCTAAAGGTGCAATGAGATTTAATAACGCTCGCATTGAAGTATGGGACGGAAACTATTGGGCCCAAATGCATGGAGAATATGGATCAGTAAGTTTAACTCCCGACGCAGTTGAAGCAATTAATTGGGTACGTGCAAAGATTGAAATGGAAAAGAAAATAGAACAACTAGTCAAAGAAAGCCCGACCGTTGCCGACGCCGTGGCCACTGTCGCTGAAAGCCTAGAACGATTGCAAGTTGTTGTAGCACTAGCAAACAAGGAAACAAAATGATTAAATGGTTATGTAACAAAATAGTACGATGGGGTTCAGAGTACGGCAGATGTGATGAAGAAGTATATGCCGTTACCTCCGGTACACCCACTAGACGCAAAGGCCATCGTGCAGGCACAGCTATAGGCGGTGAGGTCACCGACATTCCAAGAACATTTAGATTTGATGTCAGTGTGGGCCGTGGTGGTGTTGTGCTAATTACAAGACGCTATGACGCCAAAAAGGACGAGACTATCGAGATACTAAATGTCATACATGATGACCAAGACATTGCTGCTCAGGTTGGCCAAATTGTAGCAATGGAAATGATCAAGTCATGATTAATCAAAAGATAAACGGTGGTAATCTTAAACGAGAATTAGAACAATACGCACGAGCACAATCGATGCTGGAAACAAAACCTCGTAGTTGGAGATTGCGATTTTTTAACTGGCTCACACAGGGTAGAATAATATTAGAGGAAGAAAACAAAGTGGCAACAAACGCATATCAATCAGTATACGGGCAATTGCAAACCGTAACCTTAGGCAATCCCAGTAGTAACATGAACTTACCAGGTATTACTTTTAAAATAACCAGTGCTAATGGCGGTACGATTATAAGTGTAAACGAAAGTGCGTCATCATATACTATTACGGCCAACGGCAGTTCGGAAGAACTGTACATCATACCCGACGGTGTAGAAGATTTTGACCGAGAACTAGGAAAGATAATTACTATGTATAGGATGAAACAAAAATAATATGGAAGCAATAGCCAAACCAGTAGTCAAAAACAAGTTCTGGATCGTAGAACACGCCGGACACAAAATTGCCACTATCCAAGCCGTAGACGAGGATGGAGGATTTGTATATGTACACGATGACCAACGTGAACACTTTGCCAGTATCAAAATGATCAGCAAAAAATACAATATCGAGTTTGTCAAGGCCGATAAACCCAAACGTGTAGTGGAAAATGATGTGTATGGTTTCCCGGTAAATTCCAATGCCTACAATCAAGTGCTAGATGTGCAACGGTATCTTCCGCTCTATACCAAGCAAAACAAAAGCAAGAGTTTTTATTGTGCCGGATACTATTTGATCAAGTTGGGCAACAACTGGCATCAAAGTCTGTGTCCCAAGTTGATTACTCTAAATAGATACGAATACTTTGGTCCGTTCAAGACTCGAGAGGCCGCTGCCGATACCAAACGAGAACTAAAATGAGCGACAATTTACCATTATCGTTACGAATGTTTAACGATCGAGTGCGAGTCATGACTCAGAGCAATGCCAAGATTCTTACCTTGAATGCCAACGAAGCACACAGTTTGCACACTGAAATTTATTCGTTGCTGACATTGATTGCAGAATTATCAAAAAACAACAACGCTGAACCACTTAGTGGACAAATCAGTATGGATGGCGGTGGATTCAAGTAAAACTACGCATATTACGGTGATAAATAAACTGTAGTTCAAGGAAAAACGATGTCAAGACCCAAACCATCCGTATTGTTAGATTATGTTAACAAGACAACTTATAAAAGCGACCAAGTGTTGGCCAGCGAAGGTATCTGGGCTGTGTTCTATGACGACCAACCTATCAATCTAAAAACTTTTAATACCCTTGTACACTACCCCGGACCCAAGTACAAAAAGGTATCTTTCTCTAACAGTGGCCATGCAATTAACTTGTGCAAGAAGTTAAATACTTTATTCAAGACAGATAAATTTACTGTAGTCTTGTTAAAGCAAGGTGACACAATCTACAAACAATAATCGAGAACAATGGTTAAGAAAATTACTGGTTGATTTTCATAGCCCCAACACAACTCCTCACATATGGTGGTATAACCCCATCAATCCCGCTAGTCTAAGATTGACTAGAAATGGCTATAATTGGATTAAAAAATATACAACCATTCCCACATATCGAGTGGACATACAAGATCGTATATTGCCCAAACAATTATTACAGTTGGAGCGATTGCTCGCCTCTCCTTACATGCTATTGCGTTACGATAGAATCGAACTACTTGACGAAACCACCGCAGTCATGCTACAATTACATGCAGGCGATTTAAACACGTATCTACAAAACCTAGAGGACACGCAATGATAGTAATGGCACCGATAAGCGTAGGAGAATTGATTGACAAAATCACAATCTTACAAATCAAACAGGCACGTATTCAGGACGAGACAAAACAACAAAATATTGAAACTGAATTAAACGAGTTATCAACAATATTTGTAAAACTAGGTATTCCTGATGTTGTTGTGTTAACCGAACAACTTAAAACAGTAAACGAAGAACTATGGGACATAGAAAACTATAAACGTGCCTGTGAGCAAGATCAAAGTTTTGGTGATGGATTTGTCAATGCTGCACGGCAAGTTTATCTTAAAAATGATTTACGTGCTCGAATTAAACGTGAAATTAATACAGTATGCGGTAGTGCTATTATAGAGGAAAAGAGTTACAAATGAGCTATTTAGATGTAATCAAAACCAAATACGACATCAAAGACTACAAAGAGTCAAAGGTCACTATACCCAAGCTACCCACCGAAGGCATTGTGTTAATTGTGGGCACTAGTGGCAGTGGCAAGAGCACAATACTACGAAGTTTAGGCGAGTTAAAACAACCCTACATGGATGACGAAGCCTATGTGATCGATAACTTTAGCACACCCGAACGTGGTGAAGAACTGTTGCTAAGTTGTGGATTAAGAACCATACCTGCTTGGTTTCGCCCGCCCGTTACACTCAGCAATGGTGAACGGCATAGGTTTGAAATGGCAGTGAGTTTAGATCAAGGTATCAATACCATTGATGAATTTACCAGTGTGGTAGATCGGGACACTGCAAAGAGTTTAGCGTATAGTGTTCGCAAGTATTACGACAAACAAAATGACGGTAAGCCGTTATACATTGCCAGTTGCCACAGAGACATTGTAGAATGGCTAGACCCCGACTACGTATATGACACAGATATCTGTGTCTTAGAAAACCGGAGGTCACTTCATCGACTGGGGGGACGACCACCAATTACTCTCACCATCCGCAGCGCAAGTAACACGTATTGGCGGCATTTCGGTAAGTATCACTATTTAGACACTGCCTTGGCCAAGGGTGCACATTGTTATGTAGGCCTAATAGACAACAAGCCTGTGGTGTTTGGTGCAGTGATACATAGCACCAGCGGAACACTACACAGTTATTGGCGTGGTCATAGAACTGTAGTGCTACCCGAGTTTCAAGGCCTGGGCATTGGGTCAGCGTTCTCGGATGCAGTGGCCGAAATATACCACAGTAGGGGATTGTTGTATTACAGCAAGACTGCTCATCCGGCATTTGGTGAGCATAGGAATCGTAGCCCATTATGGCAAGCCACAAGCACCAATGGCAAGAGTCGTGCTGGCAGTTATTTAAACAAAGACGGATCCAAACGGGCCATGCCTGGCTATGGTGGAACTACTGTGGAACGTGATGCGGCTCGTGTGTGCTATTCACACAAATACATTGGAAAAAGTTAGGCACTAGCAAGTTCTTGTTCACCTTGCGGGGTCAAAAACCAAAATCCATCGCCAGGAGTTACAATCAATCCCGCACTTTCCAAACTGTCATAAACACGTTGTTGACTATCTGTAACGCCACGTATGTCTTGTTGGAAGTCTAGTTTATGACTATTAGCAACATCAATTGCTTTCAACAACAATAGTTTGCCATATCCTTGTCCTAGAAAGCGGCCGTCGACTTCTGCTTCATTATTGACATCATCGGTATCAGAATCTCGAACAAAATTAAAATGACCTATGCGTTTGCCCTGAGCCGATAAGGTGATTTGAAAACTACTTGCGAAATTGTCAGGTGTATGTACTGCGAATTGTAGTCCCGATGATTCTGTAAGGATTTCTGTTATTCGCATTATGTGTACACCAAACTGTCTATTCTTTTGTAGCGAATGTTAAATGCGTTCATTAGTAATTCTACTTCGCGCAAACATTGATCTCGTGCCCCGCCAACTATATAAGCACCACTAAAACGTTTTAATTGTGCAATACTGGTCCAATTAACACTAATAGGATCATCTTCCATTTCCTGCATAGCACCCATGATCAAACTCTGTTGTGGAGTGCGTCTGTTAGATGCAGGAAATTGTAATTCTCTACTGTCACTTTTCTTTTGTTGATATAGTTCACGTATAGTGGCAATAATCGTTGCAGGTTCTATCCCGTGATCCATCCAACTACGCAAGTAGCCATAACCTTTGTCCGCTATTTGAACTCTGCGCCAATTCTCCGGAGCAAATCCCGAATCGTCCCAATATTCTTTAATACTTTGTACAGTATCTCCACTGAGTCCTTGATCTTCTGCGTTGACAAACATCAACACCGGACCGGTTTGCTGATTTACAAAATTGATAATTTCTGTGAATACGGAGTTTTCATCACCGTCATTCATGCCTGAATATTCAGGTTGAACATCCACCACTATAACTGGATGTGCTCGGCCTTCTGTAATGATTTCTTGTATACGCATCTTATATTTATGTTGTTTTCCCGCAACAGTCAATTTGTCCAGAAATGGCGATTCCGCTATAATAGAGATATAGTAAGTAATAAGGAGTTAGACAATGACGCAGGCACTTTTTGAAAACACTGTAAAAAATCAAGTTCTAGCATACGACACAGATGCAAAACCCAGCTTCGTTAACGGTACTCTTTTTGTAGAGTTTGTTGCCGATGCTGATTTCACTGTAGAATCAAAAGCACGTCAGGTGCTTGACGAGCTCAAGTGCCTTAATTACCAAGTTCAAATGGCCGGCCCCATCGGCAACGAATACGCATACGATTTTGTTGCGTAATCGCAACACCACGTTTGCTCAGAAAAGACGTTTAAGTTATAATAAGATATAGTGAAAAACAAGGAGTTGGCAATGATTCGAGATTACGGAATGTATACCCCGGAAGGCAATGCTGCGGTTCACGGTATTGTTTTATTAAGTCGTGTACACGAAGAGAGTTGGCTCTGCACTTGGCAAGCCCTAGTAAACCTTGCTCAAGAACCTGGCTTTGAAGAAGCCATGGACACTATGGTTCGTGAGATAGTTTACGACGCCTGCCGATTCACAACAGATTTTTATGTCTAAATTGACACGAAATGACAATCGCAATATAATACATTTTTAACTAGGAGAAAGCAATGGCAGTATCAGAACACCGCACCGTATCCCCGAGCGAAGCACGTAGTCGCGTTTTACGTTGTTTTAAGAATAAACGTCCAGTATTTTTATGGGGCCCTCCCGGCATCGGTAAAAGTGAACTGGTAGCAGACTTGACCGAGGAACTTGGCGGACACATGATCGACTTGCGTCTTGGACAAATGGAGCCTACAGACATTCGTGGTATTCCATTCTTTAACAAGACAAACGAAAAGATGGATTGGGCTCCTCCAATTGATTTGCCCGACGCTGAACTTGCAAGTCAGTATCCCATTGTAGTATTGTTCTTGGACGAGATGAATAGTGCAGCACCTAGCGTACAGGCAGCTGGTTATCAACTTATTCTTAACCGACGCATTGGTAAGTATGTGCTTCCAGACAATGTTGTGATTGTTGCGGCTGGTAACAGAGAATCTGACAAAGGTGTCAGTTACAGAATGCCTAGCCCGTTGGCAAATCGTTTTGTACACATGGAAGTCAAGTGTGACTTTGATAGCTGGTTCCAATGGGCAGTTAATCACAATGTACATCAAGATGTTGTAGGTTATATTGGCTTTGCTAAACAGGCTCTTATGGACTTTGATCCAAAGAGTGCTAGTCGTGCATTCGCTACTCCACGTAGCTGGAGTTTCGTGAGCGACTTCTTGCAAGACGACGATGCTAGTGATGCCGAACTTACAGACTTGATTGCAGGCACTGTTGGTGAAGGTACTGCTATTAGTTTTATGGCACATCGTAAGGTGGCAGGTCAAATGCCCAAGCCCGAAGATGTGTTGAGCGGTAAGGTCAAAGAGCTTAAAGTAAAAGAAGTCAGTGCCATGTACAGTTTGACAATCTCCATGTGCTATGAATTGCAAGATCAGTACAAGAAGTTGGGCAAAGAAAAACTTGCCGACTGGCATGCACAGGCCGACAACTTCCTGGGCTTTATGATGGCAAACTTCTCAACAGAGTTGGTGGTTATGGGTGCACGAGTTGCGTTGACAACTTACAACTTGCCCATGGTACCAGGCAAGATGAAGAACTTTGATGAGTTTCACAAGCGTTTTGGCAAGTACATTATTGCTGCTAGCGGTAAGTAAACAAAGGGGCTTCGGCCCTTTTTTTAATATGCGATATTTAATTTTATTGTCATTGCTAACTGGTTGCTCGGCGCCCTTGATGTTGGGTGCTGGCATGGCCAGTACCGCTACTGTGGCCACAACAGGAAGCAGTCCCACAGACATTGCATTGAGTCGTGCTCGTGACCAAGATTGTCAAACCATACGATTTCTAAAAGGTGAGTCGGTATGTCGAGATATTCCACAGGACAATACTG
>Ga0214192_1001688_pt1 | contig 12002 bp, 4 predicted proteins | sample TroBogEpilimnion_44_FD_153030 | JGI IMG/M metagenome (GOLD analysis project Ga0214192, IMG submission 153030) | Freshwater microbial communities from Trout Bog Lake, WI - 29JUL2008 epilimnion | ecosystem: Environmental > Aquatic > Freshwater > Lake > Epilimnion/Euphotic zone | place: Trout Bog... | reverse complement strand
ACAATTACACAACCTGCTACTGTTACAAGTACTGTTAATGGTACAGGTCCAGTTACTGCTACAAATACATTTACTGTCGGAAGCGCAGTGGGTATTCAAATAGGTATGTTAATATCTGGTGCCCAAACTGGATACAATGGACACGTTCAAGCAGTTAATGGTAATGTTATTACATCTACTGTTAATAACAATGGAACATGGACTAACGCATCAAACTTAACATTTAGTTCAACAGGTTCCGGTGCTGTGCTATATTTTAGTGCTGTAACACCTGCTGATACAAATACAATTGCAGCCACTGCTTATATTCCTGGTGATACACAAGGTCGTGCAGCCGCTATTGTTAAACAAGAAGGTAGTCATCGTTATCTAGTTGAAGCAGACGTTAGCGGAACTTTAAGACAAGGCATCTGTAAGTTAGCAAGTACTTCTACACTTACTGCTGGTCTAATGACAATTACTGCGTTAGATACAAATGGTAGTTCATACCTTGTTACTAAATTGACATCACGTAAAGCTCGTCTTGTACAATATATTAACAACGGCGGATTTGTATATGCCACAGGTGCTGTTGTTAAATGGAACACATCTGGTGCGGGTACGAACACCGTACAAATTGTTACCAACGCAAACTAATTAAAAATTAGTTTTTGAATAAGGGCTCTTAGGAGCCCTTTCATTTTGTACCTACTATATAAAATAAGGTAAATATTGGTATGACCAGTTCTTGGACCAATCCAACCGTTATAACACAATACCCTGAACCAGGAGCAGAATCTATAGACATTCCTTGGAAAGATTATGAGTTTTATAATCTCACCAACCCTAGCTCTCAAAGAGTAGGACTAAATGGTACTTTGTTACACATTGCCAGAAGTCCAAAATATGATATAATGAATAAAACTTATTTTGTTCGAGCTACTGGATTTAATTTTATTAATTTGCCTAATCAAATATCTGGAATAGAATTTAGGTTCACTTCAGATAGAGCAGGTAGAATTACCGATGATACAATACAACTTTGTTTAGGAGGAGAAGTAATAGGTGTGAATAGAGCCGATTTAATTCTTGATCCTATCAAAATTTACGGAAGCGACAGTGACATGTGGGAAAATAAAAGTTTAACAATTGAAAATATTAAAGATCCATCCTTTGGAATAGTCATACGACTTAAAAGTCATCCTCAATGGCCGCATAAAGATACTGCGTTCTTAACAGCACTTGAATTGCGAATTCACTAAAACAATAAATACTCTAAAGGAATCAAAAGATGGCGAATATTATCAGAGTATCAGGCACAAAAGTAGTAACTCCTTACGGCCCAACAACTATTCAATCTCCTACTGGGAGTATTGTTTTAGATTCTACAGTTACTAATGCCACTGGTAATCTAGCAGTTGATCAAAATGCTACTGTTGCTTTACAATTAACAGTTGGTCCAAATATCAACTCAACAAATGTACCAAGTGCTGTATCACTTGTTCCGCAGATATTATTAAACGCTGATCAAACTGCAAACGTTGATAATCCTACACATGTTCCGTTTGATATAACTAACACTTATCCTTTTGGAAATTCAGATCCTACTGGAGAACAAGGTTTTGCTGAACGTGTAGTCGGTGCTCTTTATGTGCCTGGTGGTGTAGGTATTGAAAAAGACCTTAACGTCGGTGGATTCATTTATGGTCGTGTTGCTAAAGCAACGACTTCATTAGAATTAGTTGTAACAACAACAAACGTTGATCAAATATTTTATCCTGTATTCACATCAGACGTTACTGGTATTAATGGTACTGAATTATTTGGAGATAATGTAGGAACAGATTCTCCATCTCCATATCAAGGTTTGACTTATAACCCTGCTACTGGAAAATTACATACTGATCGAATGTATGTTGCTAGCGCAGATATATCAACTGGTACATACGACAGTAACGCCTTGTATGTAGCAGGCGGTGCCGGCATTGTTAAAGATGTACAAATAGGTGGTAATTTAAATGTTGGCCTAACAGTACATTCTGATTCGATGTATCCTAATGCGGATAACATGTACACTATTGGTACTTCTACCACTAACTGGATGAGTGCCTATATGGAGACTATATACTCCAAATTAGTTACTACTAATCAAGGCGGATTGAATATCGCTCCTCAAGGTGGCGGTATTGGCGGTTATCCTCAAACTACAATCACTGGTGATATTCTAGTACAAGGTAAAAATCCAATTGGTACAGCACCTGTTGTAACAAATGTATTGTATGTTACAATGGACGGTGATGATACTAACGATGGTCGTGCTATGGATGCTAGTCGTGCTTGCCGTACAATTAGTGGAGCAATTAAATCTCCTTACTATCAACCAGGTACACAAATTCGTGTAAGTCCAGGACACTACTTAGAAAACAATCCAATTTTATTAAAACCATACACAACAGTTATGGGTAGTGATTTGCGTACTACTAGTGTTGAACCAATTAACAAAACACAAGACTTGTTCCACGTTCAATCAGGATGTTATCTTGCGTTTATGCAAATGACTAATGGTCGCAGTGGTTTATTACCAGGACAGTATGCTATAGGTTATAACAGAGGTGCTTACGCAACAGCGTTCCCTCCAGATGGCGATGCTAATGGCAATCCAATAGATTTATTCCATTCGCCCTATATTCAAAACTGTACTAATCAATCCGGTCCTTGGATGTTAGACGGGGCAATGTTTGTTCCAGATTATACTGTTCAAGTTCCTGCGGCTGTAGGCATTGGTTCATGGGAAGCTGGGCAAGATTCTATTGTAGTTAAAGTTCAACCTAATCTTTCTGTTGTTACTGTTCCTAATAATTCGGGATTTGACACAACCCCATCGTTAAATTATTTTTATGTAGATCAAGTATCTTGGGAAGCAAGCGGTGTTTTTGTAACAGGAGATTACACATCTGTTAGAGCAGGTGTAGTTATTGACGATCCTAAATTCCCAGCAAAGACAGAAATTTTATCCGTAGAAGGTCCAACTACTGATCCAACTTCTGGATTAAGTTATTATATTATATTCACAAGTCAAAATCAGACAAGTAATGTAAGTCAAGGAAATAGTGTTACATTTTCTATTCCTGGTGGACCTATTACAACTGGTATGTATATCAATGCCGGAGCACAAAATTCAGGATTTTATAATGCTAGATCGTTGTTATTAGCAAACGAACCGTTCTTACAAGAACAAACAGTAGCATTTATTAATAAAACATTTAATAGTGGATCTTTTGTTTATAACGAAGCTACTTGTTTAAGAGACGTTGGCTTAATTATTGATGGTATTGGAACTGACATGCTTAATGGCAGTACCAGTGAAAGTATTTTTACAGGTATTCAATATTATGCACAAAGTGGATATACTGGAAATATACCTAGCGAAATTACTGCTACTATTACTGCTATTGAATATATTCAAGGTCAAGCAGTGGGGATTGCTACAGCAGCCGGCGGGGCTACTGTAGGAACTATTGTTGATAATGATTTCAATGTGCTGTTAAACATTTTACAAAACGGTACAGTTGGTGTAACTGATCGAATTGCGTCAAACGGACTTCCTAGCACAGATCCTAACATTATGTTAGCATTTGATAGATTAACAGATCCTGATACTGTTTCCGCATTATCCAGTGCAACATTGGCATACATTACAGCAAATAATTTAGTATCTCCATTTAGTTATAACACAGCTACTTGTTACAGAGATACAGGGTTAATTGTTGACGCTGTTGCCCAAGATATTTTATTTGGTGGGTATAGTCAATCGACTTTTGCCGCTATTCAGTATTGGAGTCAATCTGGATACACTGGATCTATCGGTAGTGAAATTACTCAAACAGTTGCCGCTATTGAATATCTAAAATCTCTTGCTCAACAAGCTGTTAGGAACACACTGATTACAGGCTATCAAACTAGCGTACACCAAGTTATTAGTTTAACTCCTGCTACAAGCGCAGAAGCTTCTATTATTGGTGCTGACTTTGATGTTATTACAAACATTTTAAATAATGGAGTTGCTGGTGTAACTGATGCTATTGTACCTAATGGTTTAACTATTAGTACAAGCACAAATATTAGTAACGCTTTTGCTATATTAGAAGCAAATAAAGATTATTTTGTTGCCGAAGTTATAGCATTTATTACAACAACATATCTAGGATTTGCTTATAATCAAGCAACATGCTCTAGAGATGTTGGTTATATTATTGATAGCGTAGGATTTGATCTATTATATCCAAATGCTAGCGGTCCTGCTAATCGACAAGCAATACAAAGCGGAGTATATTATTATTCTTATAACGATACTTCAGTTATTAATACACCTACAAATGAAATTCCTCAAACAACAGCCGCGTACAATTATATCAAATCAATTTTACCGTCAATTGTTCAAGGTATTCCTTTAACTAGCCCTTATCAAACTGCTGTTCCTCAAATATTAACAAACACTTCAACCGAGTATGTTGCGTTGATGGCAGGTCTAAAAGTTGATAATATTACAAACATTATTAATAATGGTCCAGGTGTTGTTACAGAAAAAACTTCAATTGGTTTAGTACCATCTACTGATGCTAATGTAGTTCGAGGTGCGTTAGCTCTTGAAGATAATAGAGCATTTATACAAGCAGAAGTTATTGCGTATGTTAATAATCAATTTGCTGCAGGTTACAATCAAGCAACATGCTATCGTGATGTAAGTTACATTTTAACTAGTATTGCGTTTGACTTGATGTATCCAAACGCAGGTGGTCCTGCTAATAGACAAGCAATCAAAGCTGGAGTTTACTATTATAATTATAATAACAGTAATCCTACTTCAGTTATTCCTAACGAAATTCCACAGACATCTGCGGCTTATTATTTTATTAAGTCTATTGTAAGTAACATTGTAACTGCTACTCCGATTTTAAATCCTTACCAACAGGCTGTTCCTCAAGAAACTAATTTACCTCCAGCAACAACGCATGAAGGCGAAACACTAATGGCTAATTTAGATGTTATCATTGATATCATTAGAAATGGTCCATCGTCTGTTGCGGCAAAAATACCAATGAATGTAAGCAATCCTGGCTTGAATCAGGTAATAATTAATGCTTATAATTTATTAGAAGCTAATAAGAGTTTTATTCAGGCAGAAGTTTCTGCATATATTAGTGCTACTCTAAATAACTTCAGCTACAACCAAGCTAAGAGTTTTAGAGATACTGGTATTTTAGTTGAAAATGTAGCCTATGATATAACATTCGGTGGAAATCAAAAGTCTGTAGAATCAGGATCTGCGTACTATAATGGTGTAGTTAGCGTTATTCCTGGACAAGAAGTACAATGTATTACAGCAATTGATTACTTAAATCAATTGTGCCAAAAAATTGTTACAAATACTACTTGTACAGATTTGTTACTTAACACTTCTACAAATATTACATCTGCTCAATATAAGCAAGTTATTAATACAGCATTAACTGGTGGCAATATTGCGATTAACAGCATCAATGATAGATTTAATATTATCACAAATATCATCGCTAATGGACAATCAGCCGCTCCTGCTACTTATGTTGCAGCAGGGCCAGATGCCGCGTATGCTAGTGCTGAGATATTGTTACAACTTAATAGAGGATTCATACAAGAAAACACTATTAATTATATCAACTATAATTTATGTCAGAAACCTTTCCCATTCAATCAATTGAAATGTAGTAGAGATACTGGACTAATAGTTGATTCCATCGCTTTAGACTTATTATATCCTACTCCTGGAAATAGTCAAAGTACATTTAGTGCTTTACAATATTGGGCTCAAAGCAGTTACACTGGACAAATTCCGGCAGAGATTAATCAAACTGTTGATGCTGTAAAATACTTACAAACTTTAGCCGTTAAGGTAGTACAAAATATTACTACTGCTACAGATGCGATTGTAGGTATTACTCGTTATCAAAATACAGTTACACAAGTAACAAACATTGAAGCGGCTACTTCTATTGAAGCTACTTTTATCAAGAATGATTTTAACGTTATTCTTGAAATATTAAGCGGTAATAACAAAGGATGGACTGATAAAATTGTTCCAAACGGACTGGCGAGCGATCGTCAAAGTATTGCTAACGCTGTAGCACTACTACAAGCTAATACTCCATATCTACAAGCAGAGATTGTTGCTTATATAGCGGCTACAAATCCTGGATTTGTTTATAATGTAGATACATGTAAGCGAGATGTCGGATATATTATTAATTCTGTATGCTTTGATTTACAGCACGGCGGTAACAGACAAGCAGTCCAAGCAGGCTTGTACTATTATGGAGTTGATGCTAGCGCAACGTCTATTCATGGCCAAGAAACACAAACTGCGGCAGCTCTTAATAGATTAGCGGCTATATTGCCTAATCTGTTAACTAACCTTCCTGTAACAACAACTCCTAGAGGGCCTATAGCTCAAAATGCTATAGCAGATCAGGTTACAAACTTACCTCCGGCTACTTTGGCAGAAGTATCTGCGTTAACTACGATTATTGCTACATTAACTAATATTATTTTAAATGGTCCTAGCGTAGCGGCACCTAAGGTACCTATTTCATTAACAGCATCTACTACAGCAACTGTATTAAATGCTTATAATATTTTAGAAGCTAATCGTGCGTTTATCCAAGCTGAGATTTTAAATTACATTGAACATACATATAATCCAAACGCATTCAAATACAATGAATTTTATTGTTATCGAGACCTAGGTTTAATTATTGATGCAGTAAGTCAAGATGTATTGTTAAATGGAAATAGTAAATCTCTTGAAGCAGGGTTATCGTATTGGAATCAAGGTTATAGTTACGTAACTGGCCAAGAAACAACTACAACTATGGCTATTAAATATGCCAGAGACATCGCACTTCAGGTTATCTCTAATCAACCAGTAGCTGTGGTAACAGGTACAATATCTACACAAGTTATTAATCCTTTCTATAGTTATGCTGACAGCTATATGCCAAGACAAGCAGTAAGTAGAAATTTTGATATTATTACAAATATCATACTTAACGGTCCTGCTCTTGCTCCTCCCGTCTATCAAGGCGGTGGCATTAGTTTAGCTACAGGCGCATTAGCCGACGATGTTAAAATTGCTCCAGAAGTTACTAGTGTAAGTAATTTAAGTGATGGTTCTGTATTGGTTGGTCTAAGCACATCTACTATAGGGTTTGGTACCGACGTTACATTATATTTCGGTGATGTATATGTTATACCAAAACAAGATAATGAAGTCGAAGCATTAAGTTTAGAATATACTGGCAACGCAAACACGTGGAACATTCGAAAATTAGATCCTATTGGCTCTATGGGCGGATCGCTTGTTGACGGAGCAGTTATATCTGCTCGTTCACCGATTCAGTCATTTGTTTATGATGCGTTTACGCAAGTTAACCAAGGCGGTAGAGGTGTACACGTTACAAATAACGGTTACGCACAGTTAGTTTCTGTGTTTACGATTTTCTGTAGTGTCGGCGTTCAAGTCGACAACGGTGGTATTGCTTCAATTGTTAACAGTAATGATAACTTTGGTGACATTTGCTTATTAGCTAAAGGCTATGGAACTAGAGCATTCTCTGGACATTTGTACAATCCTCCATTTAAAGCATATCCAAACAGTCCTGATCCTGTAACAGGATTAAATCAATATTTCCCTGCGGGTTATTGGCCAAAGGGCGGAGAAGTTGAAGTATTTGTACCAGATACAGCGAATCGACCACACATTAGTTTGGTAATGGAAGTTGTACCTCCATTAGGTTATAAAAACTACGAAGGCTTTCCTGGATTCTTAAATGCCGCTCCAAATACAGGAACTTTAACTACTGGTACAATTACGTTAACTGGTATTAGTACAGATGGTATTGCTATTGGAAATACTGTTTATATTACTGACCAATATAATAGTACACATGGATCTGACGGCAATTTATATGCCCAGACAGGAACTGTAGTAACAGATTTAGGATATCAATCAATTACATTATCTCTGCCATTAACAAGCGGTGGAGTTGACCCAACATACGGAGCAGGCAATACTAATTACTTTAACTTATATTTCTGTGGTAATGCTTATTACACAGTTCAAAGTAGTACAGTAGCAGAAAATCCAGATAACACCGGTACTAATATTTTATCTGCCGGTAATGGACTAGTAATTGATGAAACAAATGCGTGTGTATCTGCTATTAGATATCTAAATACCTTAACTGATTTAATTATTAATAACACAGTTATACCAACTGTTGATTTATATCAAAATCGAGTAGGGTATACCGGAACAACATATACACAAGTTACAAACGCTTTGGTATCAAATGGCGGTGCGGCTCAAACATTTATTGATCTTGACTTTGCCACAATAGTTAACATTATTACAGCACCTACTATTACAGCCGCTCAAAATGTTATCCCAAGTAAATTGATATCAACTACTGGAACTATACCATCAGGAGCAAGTAGCGCAATTACATTGATACAAAGCAATGCTAATTTCTTGGCAGCTGAAATACAGGCTTATATACAATTTGCTTTCCCGAGTGTATATAATGATCAACAAACTCTCAACGGTAGTACTGAATTAGCCAATAAATCTTATAATCCTCAAAAATCAATTCGAGATGTAGGACTTATTTTACAAAGATTAATTTATGATTTAGAAACTGGCGGAAATTATAACGCTGTTTATACAGGGTTAAGCTACTGGTCTAGAAACGGTACACATCATATTGTTCAGTTGGGTGAAAACGTAACAGATTCATCGCTATTCCCTGATGGTGCTACTGTTAATTTCTATCAACGATCATATATTAGTGCGTCCGGATATGTGTTTGAATATGTAGGTGCTGGTACTAACTATGGAGCACTTCCTCAAGTCGGACAAGCAGACCCTGTAACAGGAAAAGAAGTAGTACAATTAGATGGCGGTAAAGTATTCTATACATCAACTGACCAAAATGGTGATTTTAATATTGGCCCAGGATTAACAATCAGTCAGGCAACTGGTGTATTGAGTGGTAGAACATTTACAAGATCATTGTTTGCTAGTTTGACTCCGTTCGTGCTAGCTATTACGTAAAGATAAAAAGGAAAAATTATGGCAACATTACCATTAAATGCGTTCAAAACAAAAACCGCTTTTATAGGAACAAATACAAGCGCAACGGTATATACTGCGCCTGTTGGAACTACCGCTATTATATTGATGGCACAGATTTCAAACATAAGTACACAAACTCAAACAGTTAGTTTTGTACATCATAGAAACATACCTATTTTACCGGATGCTCAAGGAAACGGTGCTCAACCAGGAAATACTGATTCTGTTTTAGTATATGATTTTGAAGTTCCCCCAAATGATGCTCTCAATCCTGTTACTGGTAAACTAGTAGTGGAAACATTAGATAGCCTTAGATGTTACGGAAGTTCAACTGGTACCATGCAGTTAGTCATGAGTATTTTAGAGTCAGCTAATTCATAATAGAGAATAAGAATGCCATCATTATTAAGCGGATCAACACTAAGAAGCGGGGGTAGTAATACCTTCATTCAGCTAAAAAATGCCCAGCCACAGCTACCTCCTACTCCTACTACGGCTACAGGTTTTACAGTAGTTACTAATAGCATATTAGAAACAAGCTATGCTTCAAGTTTAGGATTTTTATCATTTACAACAGGAACAATTTCAAACCAATTAGACGGTCGTAATATTGTTTTAGCGGCAACTGGCACAGCTATTGTTGTAGTTTCGAGTTCTACCCAGTCGATTAGTACTACTACAGGTGCCTTAGTTGTCACTGGGGGTGTTGGAGTCGGTGGCGGAATGACTGTTAATAATGATATTGTTGTTAATGGTATATTAATGGGCCAAGGATATTCTGGCATTAATAATATTGTTCTAGAAGGACAAAATTATACCGATCCATTTAATAGTTTTAACAACGGTCAAGAAAGTATTTCAATTGGTTGGAATACATTAAAAGGAATTAGTACTTCTTACAAATCAATTGTTATTGGTACAAATGCCGCTAGTTCTGGTACAAATATTAGAAATACTATTGCTATTGGTGATAGCGCATTAAACAGTATAGGTACTCTTCCTGATTTTTATATTAAAGATATTTTAAATTTAAGCCAAGATAATCCAGTAGTTGTTACAATTAATAATCACGGTTATACATTAGGTGAAGAAATTACTATTAATGGTGTAAATGCGCCTTATACACAATTAAATGCTGGAATTTTTTATGTATATCCATTAGATGTAAACAATTTTGCGTTATATTCTAATAATATTTTATCTAAGACAGTTGACGGTACAAGTTTTCCTGCTTATGTCGGAGGCGGAACAGTTAACAAAGTTTTGAATCACGAAAACAATATTGCTGTTGGTACAAACGCTGGAAGAAGTTTAATTGACGGTGTACAAAACTTCTTTATGGGAGATAATATTGCTACCGGATTAACGACTGGTAGTTATAATTTCTTCTTAGGGCATAATGTTGCTAACAATTTAACCAATGGTAACGGTAACATTTCTATCATGGGAGATAATCTTGTTGATGGACAAGATAATCAAGTTAATATTGGTGGTGTATTTTATTATAACGGAACAGGGTATTTAGATTTACAAACTGACGTTGGAATTGGATTAGGCACGTCGTCTACTGGCACAATGTCTGGTTCGTTAGTAGTGCTAGGCGGAGTTGGAATCGCTGATAATTTATCTGTATTCAACGGCGCCAATATAGGTGGTATTGTTAATTTAACAGCAGGTATAGATACAAATGGTCTCAACTCAGGAACGTTATTAGTAACAGGTGGCGCTTCTATTTCTAGATCATTACAATTAGGTGGAAATTTAGTTGTAGACGGCGAAGGCAGTTCAATCGATTTAAGTCCTCCAGACGGTTCTATTACAATTTCTCCTCCTAGAGGAAATTTAACAGTATACCCCGGAATTAGTGGCAACATCGACAATACTGTTATAGGTTTATATAGACCAAATCAAGGATATTTTACTGATTTGTCTGCTAACCATGTTTATGGCGGGCGTGTATATGTTCAAGGTACAGAAACTAGTACAAGCACCAATACTGGAGTTTTACAAGTCGCAGGCGGAGTTGGCGTCGGATTAGATGTATTTGTTGGCGGTGGCATGACTGTAGTAAACACTATCACTGGTGTTATTACAACTTCTACAAACATTCAAGGTGGTGCTACAGGAAGTTTACCTTATCAAACAACTTCTGGTGTAACAACTTTACTACCAATTTCTACAGCAGGATGGATTTTATTATCAACAGGAACTGCTCCGGTATGGACAAATCCTAACACTTTAGCGGCTACAACGGCCACAACTGCTAATAATTTATTTGTTAATCAAGCAACAGCAACAAATTATTATATAGGTCTAACTGAACATATTAATGCTAGTAGCCCAGTTGATGGTACTTCTACATTTTATTTGTCTGCTAATGGTACATTAGTAACTCAACAATTATCAGTTACAAGTACATTAACATCTACATCAACTACAACTGGTGCTGTTACAGTTGCTGGAGGAATTGGTATCCAGGGCAACGTTTATAGCGCAGACGGTAATCCATATGAGGGTTATAAATTATATTCTCCTAGCGTTACTATTAGTGCGAGTGCCCCAGTTAATCCTAGAGTAGGAGATTTCTGGTTAGATAGTACAGCGGGAATTATAAATCAATTTATGCAAGACGGCCCCAATAGAATTTGGGTTCAGTTTGGCGGAATATAAAGAGTAAAAAAATATGTCAAGCATTTTTCCAAGTAATCCAACAGTAGGACAAACATTTAATTTAGGTACCATAACTTATGTATGGAATGGTACCGCATGGATTAAAAGTCCCAATGTAACATTAAGTGCTATTACTGGTACTACTTCATTATATATTAGTTCTAATACTAACTCTATTTCAACA
>Ga0214192_1001683_pt1 | contig 12034 bp, 12 predicted proteins | sample TroBogEpilimnion_44_FD_153030 | JGI IMG/M metagenome (GOLD analysis project Ga0214192, IMG submission 153030) | Freshwater microbial communities from Trout Bog Lake, WI - 29JUL2008 epilimnion | ecosystem: Environmental > Aquatic > Freshwater > Lake > Epilimnion/Euphotic zone | place: Trout Bog... | reverse complement strand
TTAGAGTCACTTCAAGAAAGGTAAGAAACCGCCGAAGTTTAATAAAAATGAACTCTTTGATCGTGTGGTATTTGATTCGATTATTTTATCTTTGGCTGTTAATCAATTGCTAAGTGGTGAGCCTTTATCAATTGATGATTTGGCGCAGGTGATGAAAGCCAAGAATACGATTGATGACCTTGCTAGAGAGGTACGTTTATGAGTCTTGAACAGCAGCGCAATGATTTGATGTCGAATGTTTGCGAACCAGAACCATTACGCGCACCAATAGTAAAAGCTGAACCCTATCCAGTGGATGCTTTGGGCGCGGTATTAGGTGGTGCAGCAAAGGCATTGCATGAATCGACTAAGACACCATTGGCGTTATGTTGCCAGTCGGTGCTGGCAAGTGCTTCTCTGGCAGTACAGGCACATTTTGATATTAAGTTACCGTGGGGGGATTCTAAACCGTTATCGCTATTTTTATTGACGGTGGCGGAATCTGGGGAACGCAAATCAGCTATTGATAAATTGGTATTAGGTGCGGCAAAAGCGCAAGAAGAAATGGATATGATGGGCTACGATACGCAATTGAAAGTGTATCAATCCGAGTTGGACGCTTGGAAGGCACAATCTAAAGAAAATAATCGCAAGGCAGCGAGTGCTAAAAATCAAGAGTCCAGCGAAGCCGCTAAGGTTGAAGTTTATGAGACTAATTTCAGTAAACCAGAACCGCCGATAAGTCCAATAAGATTTGTAGAGGAGCCAACCGTTGAGGGGCTTTTTAAGTTACTAGCAGTTAGTCAACCAAGTGTAGGACTGCTTACTGATGAAGGCGGCGCGTTGATTGGCGGGCATGCCATGAATTCAGATAATAAGCTGAAAACTATGGCGTGGCTCTGTAAATTCTGGGATGGCTCGCCGCTTAATCGAGTGCGTGCTGGTGATGGTTCCAGCGTGCTGTATGGTCGCCGCTTGACTTTGCATTTAATGGCACAACCTAACGTAATGATGCAATTATTAGGTGACGACATGGCTAACGGTCAAGGATTTTTAGCGCGTTGTCTGGTCGCTTTTCCTGACTCAACAATTGGTTTTAGGCAGGTAAAAGCTTTTGAGAATCCACTTGACCGTAATGAGTTGAAGCGATTATTCGCGGTGTTAAAAACGTTGATGGTAGCGGAACCGCGAACTAAATTTAATCCGCAAGTACTTGACCCTATAGAATTGCCGTTAAGTGCTGACGCTGAATCGTTGGCATTGAATGCTGTTAATGAGTTTGAGACGCTGATGCAATCGGGCGAAGCATTATGTGAACTGAGAGATCGTACCGCAAAAGCCGTTGAAAACGCTTGCCGTTTGGCTGGTGTACTTGCAGTAATTGATAAGGGTATGGCTACCCGTGAAATTAGTGTAACTCATCTTAAATATGGTTTGATGCTGATGCAGTGGTACTTAGCTGAGGCGTTACGACTGAAAGGAGCGGCAACGGTTCCACAGGAAGTAATTGATGCAGAAGATTTATCACGCTGGCTGGCTATTAAGGGTTATAAGGAATTCGGCACATCTCTTATTCTTCAAATTTGTCCTAATCAGTTACGGACTGTCAAACGTCTTAAAGCAGCTATCACGGTATTGGTTGAGCATGGTTATTTGACACCGAATGAAGCTGGCACGTTGATTGACGGCAAAAAAACCAAATTGTCTTGGTTGGTGGCGCATTATGTTCTTTGATATTGAAAAACTTTTACCCTCTGCTAATTCTGCTAGTCCTGCTAATTTGTTGAATGAGTCGGTAGAAATTAGCGGAATTAGCGAAATTAGCAACGGGTTAGATACTGAAAATAAACTGATGGTGGTTTGTTATACGCCGAATGGTGCAGCTTTAAAGGTGATAGCTGATAGTCCTGAACACGCTGAACAGCTTTTACTATGGAATCCGAAACCATGAGCAATTTACCGATAGCAACCAATGAAAGATTAGCGGCTTTGAAGGCGAGAGCCGCTTTAACTCAAGAGGTCAAATTATGGAAACCGCTTGCCGGTGAGATGATCGCGGGGATGATTAAAGGCAGTGGTACTTTTAATCATTCGCTGTATGGTGAACAGCGCACGATGTTACTTGAGGATGAGAGCGGCACTATAACCAGTGTTATCTTGACGAAGTATTTGATGACTGGACTTAGACAAGCTGGGGCGGTTATGGGTAGTCTGGTTGTAGTGACGTTCCACGGTAAGGAGATTAGCAAATCAGGTCATGCTTTTAACAGGTATTCGCTTGAGGTGGACAATGGCGTTTAGTACACCGGAAACCCTCACATTTGAGGATTCCTATTTAACTCCACGGATAATGGCGTTTAGTACACCGGAAACCCGTAAACGGTTGAAGGCTTTTTATAAAAGAGGTGAAGCTGTTTTTGCTGAGTGGAAAGAGCGTGGTTATAGTTACCCGCCGCCAAAAAGTGAGCCTATGCCAAAGGATTTGATCGGTTTGCAATGTGGGGCGAAAACTAGAGCCGGTACACCGTGTAAATTGTCGGCTATTTATGAAAATGGTCGCTGTAAATGGCACGGTGGATGCAGTACCGGAGCTAAAACGGTTGAAGGTAAAAAACGCTCTGCAATGAATGGGTTTTGTGCGAAAAAAAAGCGAAGTCATAAGACCTGACAAAAGTTAACTTTTCAAAATATTTTCAGGGTGGCTTAGACTGCCCTTTTTTTTTGTTTGCGAAGTTGAAATTCAGTTGTTTGAAAAAAAAATTAGATTTTTTTAGAGGTTTGGAAGGTTTGGATAGATGCTTTTTGGCGGTCGGTGCAGTTATGTCGAGTTGTCACGCTGAGGGAAGTTTTTTTGTTCGCATTGTCGGCAAGTGTTACCTATGGAAAACAGGCTTATTTGTCGGCAATTGTTGCGGTTAATTGTGATGTTTTATTTTCAATTGCAACGTGAGTGCAACGTGGGAATTTTTGACATAAAAAAAGCAGTTTCGAATTAACGATAACTGCTTGATTTGCTTTGTAATTTGGTGGTGGGTCGCATGCGATTCGAACGCATGACCATCGCATTAAAAGTGCCTACCTAACGCATTGAAGCAACCTGAAACTATACTTTACTCCTTATATATAAACAGTTTCAAGTTGTTTGAGATTGCTTGAATTTGTCTTGGATAGTTTGACTGGTGCGCCTAAATTTACGCCTCGCATAAAACACTTTACTCATCCATAAAGTCACATTAAATTGCATAAAGGTCACAAATTTGGGTGTTTATAAGCCCAGTTGAAAACTTAACGCATCAATGATTTCACTTTTAACGGTATCATCTGCGAATTCACCAATTTTTTTAATTAATCGCTTTTTGTCAATTGTACGAATTTGATAACAAAATACAATTGAATCTTTATCAAGACCCGATTGCTCTTTTTTCAAATAAACTTCGTTCAGATATATTTTTCTGCCTTGCTTGTATGAGGTTATAGGCAAAATATTTATCAATGGCAAAATTTCGTTGACCTCTTCATCACTAATTATCAAGACAGGACGTGTTTTGCCTTGTTTAGAACTGATGGTCGGATCAAGATTGACTAAGTAAATATTCCAGCGATAGGTTATTACTAATAAAAATAGCTTTATTTATTGTGCGTTAAGGTTGAAGATAATTCTTTTGGCTGCTATGGAAAACTACTCCATTAATCAGCTTGCGTCAGACCACTGGCTTGCCAAGCGTTTACTTTGCATTGCCTTAGCCCTCTCTAGTAACGCAATGGTTTCAGACCAATAGCCTCTGCACAAATCAATAAAGCGCAGTTGTTCAGGATTGACCGGTAATTGCGCTATGTCCGTTAATTCGGCTAAATTTTCAATCGTATTTTGATAATCCGACAAAGACACTTTGTACCGATAACGATCTTCTTGTGGCACCACAATCGGCGGAAAACCCGATTTTAATACCGGCAAATTAGCCAGCAGTCGTGCCATTCGACCATTGCCATCAAAAAAAGGATGAATGGTGACAAAACTCAAATGCAAATCCGCATAAGCAGATACTGCTTCATCCTGAGTTTGCACCGCTACCAGACTGTTGTTTAAACGCGCCAGCCATTGAGTCATCAGAAAATCAATAGCATCCGGTGCTGGATACTCACGCCACTGTTGCTTATTGTCTTGATTGGTATAAGTGGTAAAGTTGCTCTGCACTTTCCATTGACCGACAGGCTGGTAAATATCGAGTACACGCTCCGTTAATACTGTTTCATGCAACTGAAAAAGATCTTGTCGATTAATCTGTTCAGTGGTATTTAATAAGCCATAAATCCGCTCAATGGCTTTTGCATGACCAAAAATCTCATTATGATCCTTGAGCGGTTTACCTTGAATGGTAAGACCTTCTTCAAGAATAAAATCCGTTTCACCTAACGTTAAACTGTTACCCTCCAGTGAGGTTGAATGATGCGTCCAAACATTGCGAATTTGGGCTAACAGTATATTTTTGATATCAGCATCAAGCTGATCATAAAAAAATTTTCTATCTGCCATAACCTCATTCCTAAAATTTCACCGGTAACACAGCATCACTTTAAAAGCCTGAGAGTCAATCTACTCAGGAGTTAATCTGCACTTTTTCCAAACTATCTTTGCAAATTCGTCATCACCTTGAAGGCACGTTTGTAAACACTCAAACAGAAAGAATAAAAATCCGCTCCGCCCCCTGGTCAATTTTTAACCGGTATGAACCAGCCGATTGTTAAAAATTTTTATTCGAAGATATTGCCATCATCTATGCGCCATTACATCTTCAAGTTTTGTCGCTTTAACAAACCGTGCAGGATCCTCTTTGATTGCCAAAGCCTCAAAATGCGCCTCACCACATTTGATCTTGGCACTTTCCTTGTTGCGTAGGTCATCGGTAAAAAGACTGCCCTTGGTTTCCACGACAAAATAAAGCCGTTCTGCACCATCTAGCTCCACCAACACCGCCCAATCTGGGTTATAACTACCTAACGGTGTTGGAACCTTAAACCAGCCAGGGAGTTTGGCATATACTTTGACTGACTCGTTCTTCTCCAGTTGCTCGGCGAAACTGCGCTCGATACCGGCAGAATCATAGACAACATACTCATGGACAGACTTTTCGACGGTCAGTATACTTTTTAGGTAACCAGTTAATTCTTCCTGCTCGAAAAGCTCCTGAGCATAATAATGCTCATCACCGATACGTTGATACTTGATACCATCCACCAGAGCGAGACGTTTAGTGCGGTTGATTGATTCACTGGCGAGTTCAATGAACTGTTGCGGGTTACGGGCAAAGTCATTCAATCTATTACTTGTATTTAGGATAGTTACCAAACTGCGACGAGTGAGCTGGGTCTTATCCTGCAAATCAGTCAGGATGTCCGGCAGTTCGATATCCCGTTCATCCAGAGTGATCGATGCACTGGTGGCGGTTTCTTCAGCAATGACTCCTCCCCTGCCAATGGCAAGATCGGCTTTGCGAATATTGACCCGTGTTTTGGTGATTGGTGGACAATGCCTAATAGCTTGAGCGCAATCTTTCAGCAATTTTTCATTGTCGAACTGCACCCGATAAGTGGTCTTGTGCTTAATCCGGTCCCATAATGCTTTGAATTGCTCGCTGTGTAAGATGGCTTGACGTGTTTTAACTTGCTTCCGCTCATTGGCATCTTTGATTTCCAGTTTTCCGGCAAGCTTGCGCAAAATTTCTTTGACCTGTGGAAGCTGCTCGACAAAGACCTCCGGCAAGGTTAGCGAACCCTCCTTAAGCACTTTGCGCAAGGAATCCTGAACCTTACCCTTTGCGTCCAGATAGCCCACCTCTTTTAGATGATTCCAGAGCGCTTCAGATTGCGCTACACCCAATGGCTGGGTTCTTCCAGTCGCATCGGGTACAGAAATAGTGGCAAACTGGTGTTTTTCCACAATACCGAAACGAATACCGGTATCTGCCTCAATCTCTTTTTGCAGGTTTTCTGCAAATTCCTCATAGCTCTCAGTGGCGATGACGGTCAAGGTATTGATGTCAAAACCGCGCAGTCGTTCGCCATTCTGGTTGACGCATAGGCGCAAACCGCGTCCGATAGTCTGCCGTCGCTCACGCTCGGTCCCGATCTCGCGCAATGCACAAATCTGGAAAATATTCGGATTGTCCCAACCTTCACGCAGTGCAGAATGCGAAAATATAAACTTGAGCTTGGTATCTAAATTAAGCAATTTTTCTTTGTCTTTCATAATCAGGTTATAAGCGCGTTCGGCATTATCACGGTTACCCTGATTATTCTCGGCGGTATCTGTCCAAACGCCTTTTTTGTCGATAGAGAAATAACCGTCATGAACTTCCGAAGCATCCGCACTTAAGTCCACCTCATTAAATAGGCTTTGATAGTCTGGATGAACTGCCAGACGACGATATTCTTCTTCGAACATCATTGCATATTTACCTTTCTCACGCACACCGTCAGCCGTATAGCGGCGGTAATGATCGACAACGTCGATAAAAAATAGGCTCAAAACCTTTATTCCCTGTGGTCTCAGCCGCAGTTCTTTATCTAAATGTTCTTTGATCGTGCGCCAGATCATCAAACGTTTAAGGGCATCGGCATCCACATCACCGATAGCTTGACCTATCCGTAACCAATGCTCGCCACCTGGCATTTTCAGTTCGACCAATTCATTGCCTTTTTCACAACGAATTTCCCCAACCATACAATTGGCGTAAATAGCTCGACCTGTAGTCTGTTCCAGGTCGTCGCCATCCTGAACAGTCATGGTTTCACGGCGAACATGAGCCCCGCGCTGAATGTCCAGTTCAACTTGTGCAGAGATAACACCGCGCTTGTTGCTCACGCCCAGTAATTTCAAATAAGCTTTGTTATGACCACCATCGACCTGAAGGGAAGCGACTTCAATTTGCTTGACCAGTTTGCGTTCATAAGCATCCACGGCATCGAGACGGAAAACCATGTTGTGTATGTCCACATGGGTCGCCGAATAACGTAGCGTGCAGAGCGGATTCATGGCATCGAGCGCCTGTTTTCCCTGCCCTTGCAAGCCGCCATCGACACTTTGTGGTTCGTCGACAATGATAATGGGTAGTGTTGCCTTTATCAGGTCGATAGGCTTCTCACCGCCAGTTTTCTCGCTGTCCTTATAGAGGTTATTCACATCCTTCTTATTAATAGCGCCAACGGTCACCACCATGACCTGAATATTAGGGCTAGTAGCAAAATTACGCACCTGTCCCAACTTGGATGAATCATATTGAAAGAACTCATATCCCTTGGCACTAGGATACAGACTCTCGAAATGGTCGCGAGTAATTTCCAAGGTTTTATTAGTACCTTCCTTAATAGCTACAGAAGGCACCACGATAACAAATTTGGTAAAGCCGTAACGCTTATTCAACTCGAAAGCCGTGCGTAGATAGACATAGGTTTTCCCCGTGCCGGTTTCCATTTCCACGGTAAAATCACCAGAGGCAAGTCCAGACGCTGGTTTTAAACCATTGCGAAGCTGGATATCAGAGAGATTAGCAAGCAGTTCATCATCCAACAATTGCAAGCGGTTACCGATGCCAAGATCGTTCGTTGAGAAAATATCGCCTTGTCCACCCACGGCGTTATGAGTAACGGTGAATTCGGTTCGGCAAATTTCTTGCCCGCGAAACAAGTCACACACAGACTCAATAGCATCGTGCTGGTAATCAAGATTGGGTTCGAAGTGAAGTTTCACGAGCTTTTCTCCATGATGGCATGAAGAATTTTCAGCTTCAGGGACTCATCGTCTGAATTTTCTTCCAAATGTGCAGTAATAACCTCTTTGAGCAGGTCTTTGTCAATGCTACCGGCGGCAACGTGATAGCTGATATTTTCCATTTCTCGAATAAAGCTGCTTGCGCAGTAAAGGTAACCGTTAAGTAGTAACATTTGAGCTGATAGCGTGATGGCAATGCGTTTATTACCGTCCTGAAAACAATGAAACTTGCAAGCACTAAAAAACAGGTGTGTCAGTTTGTCCTCAAAACACGGATAATAGTCGTCGTTCTGTATGTTCTGCAGTACACTATCGAGCTTGCCCAGTTCAAGATGACCTAAAACGCCACCTCCACTGACTTCAATGGTTTTCCGATGCACCTCGATAGCCTGCTCTAATGTGAGATAAATCAGCGTCACTATTCGCGCTCCTTCAAGCGCTTCATCACATCCTTGGCTTCTTCGAGACGTTCTGCTAATTCCTTACTCTTGTCACCTAAGAAGCGTTCGTATTCATCTCTCTGGACAGGTGCTATGTATTCCTTTAGTTGTAAATGCAGCGCATCGCGAAATGCTAAATCTCGGCTGGCCATTTTCATGCGTGCTTTCTCGATTAGCGGTTTCCAGTGAGCTTGGCTTTCGAAGGTTTTAAATAGGGCATCGACCTCCCATGGATTGAGTTTTCGGCCTTTTGACTCAGCATCTTGCTTAAGTAAATCACCGAAACCACACTCATAAGAAGCAATGAGATCCAGAATTTCTGCATAGAATGTTGATCGGACACAGTCTTTTTTTTCTAATTTCAGGATTTTGCGATACTCCTTGGACTTCTCCCGAAAGATGCTGACGTAAATTTTGTCGGTGTAGACAGGGTACTTTAAATTCCCCATATCAACATAGTTTTTCAGCGCATCGGTGAATTGTTTGCGATAATCTTCCTCAATAAATACGGAGTGCAAAAAATCTTCATCGCGCTGGTTGATGTATTTTGTCCCCCCGCCCGTGCGTTGATTAATCGCATCGATGACGATTTCAAGAATAGCATGGCGCAACAGTTTGGCCCGCTCGCTTTCAGACACCAACATGGCCAAGTTCAGAAATGCCCGGAAATCAAAAATACCTAACTGTGATGTCTTACGTATGCTCACGAAATCCGTTTCGGGAACATCAAAATTTTGAATCGACAACTTCAATTCTTTCAGTCTGTTACCCTTCAGCACCTCATAACCATTTAAAGCGAGTTCTTGAGCATTTTGTTCAAGGTAGTTTTCAACGGTGCGTAGTGTCACCTCAAAGAAAGTCGCCACTTGGTCTTTAAGAAGCACCGTCTTGCCTTCAAACGGAATGCCACGCACACCTGCTGCCTTCTCAATTTCGGCAATAGCGAACGGGTTGTTAAGAATATTCTGTCGGTCAACGGCCGAGTTCGTCAGGTCTTTGTTCATAGCACCTCCTAAAGACTCCGCACGTTTTCCAGCCCATTTTGCTGGAGAATGGCGGTTAGATTGGTTTTTCCCACGTCATCGGCAAAGGCGCTGTCACGGAATACCACTTGGGTTTCACCTACCGGAGAGAGTTGCTTATGCCATTCCACTATCCCTAAGGCCAAGGACTCGACTTCGTCGTTGCTGATTTGCGGAGCCAGACAAGTGAGTAAAACGCCAGCACCGATGCTGTGAACAGTTTTGCTGGAAATATTTTTTTGTTCAATTGGCACGGTTAGGTCTAAGCCGAGTTTGAGCAGCAGCTCGAACAGAATATCTTGTTCGGTACGGTCGGTTTTTAGGTGTTCAGCGTGTTGAATAAGCGTATCGGTCAAATTATCCCTATTTGGCTCCCAAGCATGGATGTTAGAAGAGTCCAGCTTGAAGACGCGGAAGCCAGTATCTCCGTCCGATAATGGTTTTTCGGTTTTTATCTTGTTAGCAGCTCGACGCAGGCGTTCTTTGGTCAATTCTGCGATAGTACGCGGCTTGACGAGCTGGTCGCAATACTTTGCTGCTATCTTTTGTTCATCAACGGAAGGATCGAGAGGCTCTGGCAATTGCACAACTATTACTTTTCGATGTCCACCATCCTGTGCATTAAGCTCCCATACACCATGAGCGGTAGTGCCGCTACCAGCGAAGAAATCAAGGACAATAGAATCTTTGTCCTCACGGGTTGCCGACAAGATAAGCTTAGAAATAAATTTAGACGGCTTAGGAAAACTGAGTATGCTTTGAGCCTTGAAAAGATCATGCAGTTCATCAAATCCATCTTCATTAGTTCCCCAGCCATCTTCGAAAAGATTATCAGATAAACGAAATGTAAAGCCGGTTTCGCCCGATGCACCTTGCATGGGTAGTATGTCCTTTAATTTTTTAATTCGTGGTTCAGAGACAATACGTCTAAAATACAAGCCTTGTGTCACATAAAGCTCCCGACTTTCCGCATATTGATTCAGTAGTGCTTGCGAATAAATCCAGTTGCTCTCAACATCAACATCTTGAGCAAGAAAGCCGTCTTCTATAATCAGGTCAGAATGCAAGATCATTTCCATATTCCCTGAGCTAATACGGGAGCCAGCTGCTACTATGTGGTTTTTTTCTTTGAAATTACTGGCAATCCCTTTTTGTATTGTCCGCCTTCCGCGCGAATTAGTAGTTTTGAAACAGGGTACGTTTCTGTCTCTCGTGCAATCTCGCCAATCAGTCCTGAGAACAAGCTTGAGCGTTTTGCGTAGGCAACTACATATTCTTTAATGTTAGTTACATCACCTGAAAGGAATGCCCCTTTTTTCTTTTTTTCCCACACTAAGGTAGCGATGAAACATTCTTCTCCAAAAACCTCATTGAGGAGTTGCAACAGATGCTCAATCTCATTGTCATCAATTGAGGCAAGGAAGACACCATCATCGCTTAACAAGTTTTTCGCAAGCTTCAACCTCGGATACATCATATTCAGCCAATCAGTATGGAAACGTCCGCTGGCTTCGGTGTTGCTGCTGATTTTTTTGCCACCTTCGATTTGGCCTGTGAGTTCAAGATAATTTTTGATGTTGTCCTGAAAATTATCTGGATAAACAAAGTCTTTACCGGTATTATAAGGTGGGTCGATGTAAATGAGCTTCACTTTTCCAGCATAACTCTTTTGCAGAAGCTTGAGAACTTCCAGATTATCGCCTTCAATCATCAGGTTTTGCGTGGTGTCCCAGTCCACACTTTCTTCTGGACAAGGGCGTAGCGTGCCGGTTGACGGCGTTAGAGCGATTTGCCGTGCGCGGCGTTTGCCGTGCCAGTTAAGGCCGTATTTCTCCTCGCGTTCATCAACCACACCACCGAGCAATTGTTTCAGTACATCGAAGTCCACCTTGCCTTCGGTGAAGGCTTCGGGGAACAGTACTTTAAGCTGCGCTATGTTTCCGGCAATCAGATCGGTGCTTTGGGTTTGTGGGTCTTGGTCAGTCAATTTTTGCACGTTTTTTCCTTTATGTCCCTTATGGGGTATTTATGCCCTTTGGAGTGAAAGTGTTGTCTTGAATTCGGCCAGTTCTGCTTCCAGCTTTTTGATCGTCATATTCAGTTCTACGCGGCGATTGAGCTGCTTTTCTTTCGTGGCTAGCTTGCGTAAAGCCGTTAATTCATACTGTAGCCAAGCATGGTTTGCCAGTCCGTCTCGCAAAATTGTTGAGTGTTCGGCGGAAGTCGGTAGTATAAAATTACCTGTAATGCTAGCGGCTTCCAGTCCTATCAAACGGTCAATCCAAGCCTGATAAAGTGCAAATAGGTCGGCAGCAGGCAGGGTTGAGAGCGCGAGGCTGGATAAAAAGAAGGCCTCTGGTTCAGCCAACCTGTTTGGATCAATCGCGGCTGTTCTGTGCAGAGCTTCGATGACCACTTTGCCCGCCTCGCCTTGCGACCAACGCTTATGGGCCAGAGAAAAGCTTATGTTTTCGTTTTGGCTAGACAACAATACAACCGGGTATGGAATAGCGCGATGAATCAGCTCTATTAGCCGCGCAGGCTTTGCCAATTGGCGGAATACAACAGTAAGAACAGCGATTTCCAGATACTCCCGCACCTCGTCACGATAATTAGGCACACCAATATTGGTGGGTTTAAGCGCAGCGATCCAGTGTATTTCCTCAATGCCATCCTGGATCTGCCGTTTGTCTGCAGCGGTCGGCATACCCTGTTCCAGCAACAATTTCTTGGGTACGCGCTGATCCACTCGGGCATCTGCTGGTAAACCTAACGCGTTGATGAACGAGGCAAAGCTCATACAAGGTCGGATTCAGACAGAATGA
>Ga0214192_1001682_pt1 | contig 12036 bp, 7 predicted proteins | sample TroBogEpilimnion_44_FD_153030 | JGI IMG/M metagenome (GOLD analysis project Ga0214192, IMG submission 153030) | Freshwater microbial communities from Trout Bog Lake, WI - 29JUL2008 epilimnion | ecosystem: Environmental > Aquatic > Freshwater > Lake > Epilimnion/Euphotic zone | place: Trout Bog... | reverse complement strand
CGTGTGCGACCTCGACGAGCCTGAACACCCCGACGCTGCACCACCTCGCCTTCGAGGTCGGTTCGGTCGACGTGCGCGAGATTCTCAACCACCTGCACCAGAGCAGTGACCAGTTCGACGCCAAGGTGATCGCGAGCGCCAAGCAAGAGGCCCGGACGCTAGGACCTCGCGCGGGTCGCCGAGACCTGGCGAGTCACGGGGCGATCGACATCTCGGAGTGCTTCAGCCACCCACGTTGCTACGGGACCTTGCAGACCTACTGGGAGATTCGCAACTACAACAGTGATATCAAGGGCCAGCCTTTGCGTTTGGTGGAGAACATGGTGAGCGAGGCCGCTTTCGTGATGATTCACGAGTTCGGGCACCTCGTCGAGACTGCCGTACTCAGCCAGGGCGAAGAGGCGTACGCGCTCATGCTCGAAGCCCTCGAAGACGGCTTGTTGCGTGACGAGAACGGCCGCTGGCTGGTCAAGGACAAGGAGCTGCGCGAAGCGGGGCTCACTCGTCGTGACGCTCGCCTCGCCAACTACCCGGCCTACTCCAACATCAAGCGCGGTGAGGGGGCTAAGCGCAAGGCGGTTCGTGACGTCGCCGGAGCGCCGATTGGCTACGCCCTGGGCAGCTACGCGCGTCGGTACCGCGACGAGTTGATCGCCGAGGCCTTCGCACTGGCCATCACGGCCAAGGACCCCGAGCTGCGCGCTCGGCTGGCGCCTTTCCGCCAGGTCCTCGTCGACGTCGGCATTGCTCGCACCCGCCGCTAGGCCCTTGGTCAGTAGAGGCCTCGGGGTCTCTTTAGCTTCTCTGGATCTGCGTCAACGGTAGGAGTCACGCCTTGAAGACGAGCACCCGATGTGCTCTCCTAGCGTGAACTTCACATCTTTGGAGGTTCAACAATGAACCAAGAAACACTCCCCCGACCTCGTCTCGACCAGGCCCTGGACATCTGTGCCCAGAGCCTGCCGACCGAGAGCTTTCGAGGCATCCACGCCGTCGAAGGCGCCAAGTACTTTGGCCAGCTCGAGGCCCTCGAGTTGTCTGATGGCGAACTTGGCGAACTACTCGCCTTGAGCTATGACGAGCACCCCGGTGTTTTGTTCATGGCCATCTGTGACTGCGTAGGCCGCAACCAGAGCTTCGCTCGGGTCACTCGCGATCTAGGCGGGTTGCTCGAGAAGGTTCCTAGTGAGCTGCGTACTCGGTGGTCCACACACATCCTGGCCTGGCTGGGATGGAACACCCCGTGGAGCTACGCCAACCTCGACCACCAGCAGGGCCGCGCCAAGGTGCGCCGCCGTCAGGTGGACCAAGCAGACTTTGCCTGGTTACTCGACTCAGCTGGCGAGGGAGCACTGGACTACTTGTTCACGCCCTCTCGTCGAGCACTCGGTGAGTACATGGAAGAGTACGTACCCCTCACGCGCGAAGCCCTGGACTACGTCGTCGCCCGTTCGCCAATCTCGTCACTGGGTATCACCAACCTCAGCGAGGAGCACGTGATGACCATCGTGAACGCTCCCGAGAAGGACTTCTTGATGGGACGCGCCTTGTTGGTGCGAGCAGTACAGCGTTACCCCCGGGTGGCGCGCGCTCTGCTCTATCGACTGGCGGACATGGCTGACGTGGACCAAATGCGACTGAACGTCGTGGACGCCGGCAGCCTGGCTGACGCGATGGGTGACATGGACAAAGAGGAGCTGATGAAGCTTCTGAAGATCTCGGACACCTACGCTATCCAGCTGTGCTTGTTCGGACACTTCGAAGGTGTCTGGCCTCGTACGGACGCCGTCGATGAGGTCTTCGCCTTGTTGGGTGAGCGTGACACTCGGTGGTGGGCAGCTCGACTGTACCCTTCACAGAAGCTCTCCAAGAGTTACCGCGCCATGTTGGTCGACCGCGTTCCGGGCCTGGCTTGGGGACTCGGCGAGGCCAGCGTGGACACCGTTAAGGACTTGCTCGAACACATCGACGAACGACTGGCTACCTGCGGAGTTGATCCGGCAGTGGCGAAGTCGCTGTTCAATGATCGAGAGAACTCCCCCGCGGAATCGGTCTTGTCGCTCAATGAGTTCTTGGAGCGCATCGCCCCGCTTAGTCGCGCACTGAGCTGAAAACAAAACCGCCCTCGAAGGCTAGGAAGACGACTACGTCGCTACTTCTTTGCTTTCGGGGGCGGTTTCTCTTTTAGGCGACGGGGCCGGGTCGGTTCTTGGAGCGACGCGAGAGCTTGTTGAGCCTAGCTAGGTGGGTCAGTGCTTCGGCGATGCGCTCTAGGGCGCCCTGGTCGTCATCGAGTTCCATGGCGGCGACCAAAGGTCGCGGGGCGGCTTTGGGGGTAGGCGCAGGTGCGATGACTTCGGGAGTGGCGACGACCGGCTTGGTCAACGAAGCCAGCAAGCTGGCGGGCTCGGAGGCGCGGGGCTTGGAGGCGGCGTGGTACAAAGCGTCGATCTCGTCGGCACTCAGCGTGTCGTTGTCCAAAAGACCTTCGACGATGGCTTCCATGAAGGCGCGGTGATCCGAGAGCACGCGGCGCGCTTCATCGAGGGCGCCTTCGAGGAGGCCTTCGACGACGACGGTAACGCCGGCGTGGGCGATCTCGCCGAGGACTTGGGGGTCTCGGACCATCAGGCCCAGGCTGGTCATGCCGTACCGAGTGGCCATGGCGTAGGCCAGGTTGGTGGCGCTGGTGAGATCGCCGTAGGCGCCTTGGGTGTAGTCGTCACCGAGCAAGAGCTCTTCGGCGGCGCGGCCGCCCAGGGCGGTCACCAAGCGTGCAGAGGCCTTGGAGCGCTGCAAGAAGATCTCGTCACCCTCGGCCATCCAGGTCACCCCACCGGCGGGACCGCGCGGGATGATCGACACCGAGACGGGCTTGTCGGCGGCGTCTTGGACGTAGGCGCAGACGGTGTGGCCGGCCTCGTGCCAGGCGGTGACCAGACGGTCTTGGTCGGTGACGACCGCGGAGGTGCGGGCACGTCCCATGGCGACGGTGGCCACGGCGGCGTCGAAGTGTGAGAGACGCACGATGGTCTCCTTGGCCCGCGCTGCTTCGATGCAGGCCTCGTTGACGATCTGGGCGAGCTCGGCGCCGGACATACCCGAGGTGCGTCGGGCGAGGTGTTCTAGGTCCACGTCGTCGTGGGTGGGGCGGTCCTTGACGTGAACGGCGAGGATCTTCTCTCGACCGCGACGGTCCGGCAGCGGTACCTCGAGGCGACGGTCGAGGCGACCAGGACGCAAGATGGCGGGGTCGAGCACGTCGGGTCGGTTGGTGGCGGCGATGACGATGACCTCGGAGTCGCGGAAGCCGTCCATCTCGTTCAAGAGCGCGATGAGGGTGCTCTCTCGTTCGGAGTCTCCCCCGCTGAACTGGCTGTCCGAGCGCTTCTTGGCGATGGCGTCGATCTCGTCGATGAAGATGATGGCCTTGCCAGCCTTGCGGGCCCTGGCGAATAGTTCGCGAACGCGCTTGGGTCCGACGCCGACGTAGATCTCGGTGAAGTCACTGCCCGAGACGGCGTAGAAGGGAACTTGTGCTTCGCCCGCGACAGCGCGAGCGAGCAGGGTCTTGCCGGTTCCCGGAGGGCCACAGAGCAGCGCGCCTTTGGGCATCGTGGCACCCACGGCGGTGAAGCGCTCGGGGGTGGACAAGAACTCGACGAATTCGGCCAGGTCGGTCACGGCCTCTTCACAGCCGGCCACGTCGGCGAAGGTGGTGTCGGGGATGTCGGCACGAACGAGGCTGGAGTGGGTGCCGCCGTGAGTGTTGGGTCCGACGGTGACCTTCTCGTCACCCTCCTTCTTGTTCTGGTGACGGAAGAACAAGTAGAGCCCCAGAGCGAGCAGGGCGAAGAAGATGAGCACGATGGGCAACCAGTTGATCGAGCCAGATCCCGCGAGGTTCAAGGTGCCGACTTGGACGTTGACGTTGTGAGCCAGCAGGTAGTCCGACACCGAACTAGCACCACCGAAGGTGAAGAAGGCGACGTGCAACTTCTTGCCGGTGGCGCGGGTGGTGAAGGCGACGAGGTCGTTGGACTCGTCGATGACGGCGGTGGTGACCTTCTTGGCGGCGGCGGCTTGGAAGAGGTCTCCGAGCGTGGCGGCAATCATTCCCTTGGGTAGGCGAGATAACAGCACTCCGGCCGGCGGGGTGACGTTGTAGGCGGCGGCCGAGCCATGTGAGGGCGTCGGGGATGTAGAGATGCCACTCGCGGTGACGGCACTCACACCAGCGGGACCCACAGGGCCAGACTGGGCGCGGGCACCTTGGCTTGGGACCATGAGGACGGCAGCACTTACGAAGAAGGCGACGGCGGCGTAGATGAGGATTCGGTTGAAAGTGCGCATGGGTCCCACCGTGCCTACTTCGGCCCAATCGGCACACGGCTCAAGAGGTCGTTGGGGTACTCGTAAGGTGGTCTTTAGGGGTGCAGGGACATGGTCACGAAGTCCCGGGCCCACCACGAGGCGAAGTAGCGAGAGGGGCTGCCCAACATGCTGGGTAGAAGGGACTTTCCGTTCGAACCACTCACCGGCTGGTGTGGGGCGCCTTGGAATATCGAGTACTGGACCCAATCAGGGTTTATATCGAGTTCCATGGCTCGCACGCACCCCGCTCGGGCGAGCACGTTGGCCAGGTCCACGATCGACAGGCTGGGGCCGCCGGCGTAGACGAGGGCGCCCGCGGAAGTGACGCCCAGTCCCGAGCGCCAGACGTAGGCGCTGCCGCCCAGCGTGGCTCCCCAGCGGGTGTTGTCGGTGCTCGACAGACCCGCTACGGGGTGGCCGGCGTCGACGATGAGGGCGAGGTTCTGGCGCACGCTCGCTACCTGTTTGGTGAGCGTGGCGTCGCGGCCCCACATGCCGACGGTGATGTGCCCGTTCTTGTAGATGACGATCGAGGCCACACCGTTTCGTAGTGGCAGGCCGGGTACTACGTGGCCGTCGGTGTAGTAGCCACCCTCGGCGTCGGGCATGCGAAAGCCGGCGTTGAAGGCGGCGACGAGTGACGTCGAGTTCACGGGGCTGATCGGGGCGGTGTGGGTGAAGGGGCCGTGCCCGGGGATGTACGAACCCGAGTAGAGCTGGGCGTTGAGTATGGTGGTGTCCATCCAGGCCAGGCCCACGACGTAGCTGGTGTGGGTGGTGTCGGGACGGACGAATGCCTCGTAGACGGCCGGCTGGTGATGGATGTCGGTTCGACCGACGGCGTGCCAGAGACCTTCGCCGGGAAGAGGGTTCACGACGGCGATCGGTCGAGGCGGGCTGAGGTGACCGGTGCGGGGCGTCGTGGTGGTGGAGGTGTTGGGACCAAAGGAGCCCTTGGGTGGCAGTCCCCCGATCTTGGTGGGGTGCAGCCGGTACCAGACGGCCTCGGCCCAGTTAACCTCACTGGTGAGTCCATGTCCACGGCCCCATTCGGCGAAGCGGGCCATGGCGGTGACCCCGTAGGCCGGGTTAGTGAGGGTCTGGACGAGCGTGACGCCGAGGTAGCTCAGGTAGAGCGCGGGCACGAGGAGTACCGAAAGGATGATCCGGCGGCGACGTGACCTGGGCGACTTGCGAGACATGCCCTACGACTGTGCGCGTCGTCCTGGTGGGGCAGTAAGGCGCAGCGATTGAGTGCTTCGAGAGCGCTAGCGGCCTGGCGAACTACGGGGCTTTTCGGACTGTAGAGGGGGTGAGCCTAGAACCCGTAGAGACGATCATCATCGACCTGGCGAGGTACCGACGCGCTCGCAGCACCATGTCCAAGCGCGGGGCGTTGCGGATGGCGACGTGTCCACCGTGGCCCGGTAGCGAGATCGCCGACGCGGCGATGGAGTACTGGCTCAGCGGGATGGACACTCTCGGTGACGAGGTGATCTGCGAGGAGCTGGGTATCACGCAAGAGCAGTTCGATTTCATAAAGGACCGGTGCTGGGACTGGCGAGAAACTCCGACGGTCGACTTGGACGAAGAGGGTCGACCCCGACTTCGTCTCGTCGACGATGAGGCGCCTACCGAGTCCAGATGACCCGGGCGCCCTTGGCGAGCACCAGGTGGCCGGTGTTGGAAAGCGTCAGGGTGGTTCCCCTTCGAGACAGTTGCTTCCAGAGCTGACCGGCGGGTCCGAGCAGCTGGAGGGTGCCACGACTGGTCAACGTGAGGTTGGTCGCCCCTCGTACGGTGACCAGGGCGGTGAACTGCGCGGGTCCGGTGAGCGTGAGGCCCTGGGGGGTTACGTGAAGGGACCACGCGCCGCTGGGCGAGTAGAGCCCGAGGGGTCCACTGATCGACTGTCCGGCGGCGAGGGACCACACGGCCTGGGTGCGAACGAGGGTCGTGGTTGGTTCCAAGACACTGTCGCCTGAGTAACTAAGCGTCAGCACGTCACCGGCGGGCACCGAGGTCAGCGGAAAGCTGAAGTGGCCGGCGGCGTCGGTCGTGGTGGTACCGAGCACCGTTGCGCCGTTGCTGACGGTGATGGTCTGGTTGGGAGCGGGTGCGATGAGGGTGGGAATGCCGGGATCGTAGGTGATTGAGGCGAGATTCCCGTAGGTCTCGAGGGTGCCAGTCACGTTCGTCGTGAAGGGGCCTGCGTCAGTGACGATCGAGGTGGGGACCGGTCCGTTGACGCAGGCGTTGTCGATGTTGGAGTAGACGTAGGCGATCCAGTAGTTGTACCCGTCGTAGGGCATGGGACCAGAGTTGGCGTTCTCGGGGTCAGACGAGAGGGTGCACAGGTCACCTATTTCGTTGTAGCCGCCAAAGGGTGAGCGCCAGCCGGTGAGGTATCCGTCGGTCATGACCTCGGCGACCTCGTGACTGATGATCCCGGTGTAGTTGTCGAAGGTCAGTTGGGGTGAGTACGAACCGTCGGGACCTTCGAGGCAAGTGCTGTTGAGTTGGTAGGGGCTGTCCGAGTCGTTCGGAGCGACGATGTAGGTGAAGTCCATACCACCGGGTGGGTACGCGTAGGAGTGGTACCCGCAAAAGCCAAATCCCGACGTCAGGTTGCCCAGGGTGATGATCTGGTGGTCTCTCGTGACGACGGTGTAGACGTCGTTGGTCGACTGGTGCGGCAAGACGCCGCTCTGTACGGCCGTTCGTAGCGCGGCTTGGATCTGCGAGTCGTCGATGGTGGTCGCGTCAGCCAGCGTGGGGTCGTAGATCGTGTAGGTACCGGAGTAGGTGCCGGTCTGGAGGATCTGGTTCGGGGTGTTGTACTGGGTCAGTTCCTGGGCGTACTCATAGCTAGCCGCGATGAGTGCGGTGGCCATGTTCGGGGCCGTGGGCGCGAAGGTCTGGGGCAAGAAGCCCGTGGCCGGAGACAAGGTGGTGGGTGAATCGCTGAAGCGCACCAAGAAGAAGTTGGGCTTCGTGACGAGCGGGCCGCCACCGTAGGTGATGGGTGGAGCCTTCTCGGGGCAGAGCCCGTTCACGCAGGTGACCGGGGTCGGGCTCTTGGCTGAGGCTGCGGCTATGGGCAGCACCAGTGTCGTGGCGGCTATGAGAGCGAGAGTTCGCAGGAGTCGAGTAGGACGCATCCTAGAGACCGTGTTCGTGGAGCGATTTCTGTCGGTCCAGGTTTCTGGGAGACCGAGGGCCGCCCTTCTCAGAATGTGCGAGCGAAGTCTCGTGAGTAGTCGCGGTGCGGCCTACTCGCTCAGCGAGACTAGAACCGCTTGGTGGTGAGACGGTGCGGGTTCTGGTAGATCAGCCAGGCGTCGACCATGGCGCGCTCGTGACGATCGTGCATCTCGTAGGTCGGGTTCATCGTGGCCTTGCGGTGACGCAGTGAGGTCATGGTGGCATAGATGCGAGTGTTCTTCATGGGATGTACCGTGCCCCGGCCCGAGGTATCGTCAATCTCGATGGTCAGATAATTTCCATCTCTCTTTGCGATGTGGTTCGAAGGAGGGCTCGTTGGTCAAGAAGTGGCCGCACAGCAAAACTCCGAGAGTCCTGTACTTGACAGAGCCCTCGGGGTTTGCTAGCGTCTTGTGCTGAGGTGGGGTGTATTGGGTTGCACCCCCAAATCCTAGCTACAACCCGTGGTCGAGCCGCAGTCGCCGCAGACCTTACAGCTGCCGGCTTGGATGAGTACGCCCGAACCGCAGTTCGAGCACTTCTCACCGAACAGCTTCTTGCCGCCGCCGCGAGCGACGATGGCCTTGGCCTTGTCGATCTCCTCGTCGGTGGGCATGAGGGTGTCGACCTCTTCGACGTCGACGACCAGTTCCGGGATGGAACTACGAGGACCGAAGTACATGTCCTTGATGGTCATGCCACCGGGGACTTGGACGAGGTCTTCACGGCCCAAGAAGAAGTGACCGAGCACGCGAGCGACCGCGTCGATGACCGAGGAGGCCATCTTGAGGTTCTCGTGACCGGTGACGATGCCGGCCGGCTCGAAGGTCTGTCCACGGAAGGCCTTGACCAGGTCCTCTAGGGGCATGCCGCGCTGGAGGGCGTGGGAGATGGCGATCGAGAGAGCCGAGGTGACCCCGCGCAGGGTGGAGCCTTGACGACCCCAGTCGATAAAGATCTCCGCGGGGCTGCCGTCGAGGTAGGTGTTGACGTGGAGGTAGATCTCCTCGCCGCCGACCTCGAGGCGCCAGGTGAGACCGGCGCGCGGGTTTGGTGGACGGAAGCGGGGCACGGGGTGACCGGCGTAGGCCTGGCTCGGGCTCATGCCGGGCAGGACCTCAGGCAGAGCGAAGCCGTCGGCGTCCTCTAAGGTGTCGTCAGTGCCCTGTCCGGCCGAGTTGAGCGGCTGGGCGACCTTGGATCCGTCGCGGTAGATGGCGACGCACTTGACGCCCATCTCGTAGGCGGTCTGGTGGGCGTTCTCGATGTCTTCGATCGAAGCCGAGTTCGGCAGGTTGACGGTCTTAGACACCGAGCCCGAGATGTGTGGGGCCACCGCGGCCAGGGCGGCGACGTGACCGTTCCAGGCGATCGAACGTGAGCCGTCACCACACTCGACGGCGCAGTCGAAGATGGCGTAGTGAGCCTCGGAGAGGTCCGGAGCACCCTCGACGGTCAGGTGGCCGCAGATCGTCTTGTTGGTGGACTCGATGTCGGCGTCGGAGAATCCCAGCAGGCGAAGCAGCACGTAGGGCTCGGTGGCATCTACGAAGCGCGCGTAGACCTCTTCGCCGATGACGTGCGGGGCGAAGGCCCAGGTGATGTCACTGACGTTCTCGAGCTCGGCCTCGGCGCGGGCGATGACCTCGTCACTGAGGCCGGCCTTCTTTAGCGAGGTGAAGGATATCGGGGTGTGTCCGGTGAAGGTCTTGGTACCGAGGGCGTAGGCCAGGATGCGGTCGATCTGGGCCGGCGAGTAGCCGAGTCGGCGAAGGGCCGGGGTGACCGAGGTGTTGATGATGCGCATGTAGCCACCACCCGCGAGCTTCTTCATCTTCACCAAGGCGAAGTCCGGCTCGACACCGGTGGTGTCGCAGCTCATGACCAGACCGATGGTGCCGGTCGGGGCCAAGACGGTGACTTGCATGTTGCGATACCCGGCCTCGACACCGGCTTGCGCGGCGTCGGCGGCACCGAGGACGGCGTCGGTGAGGTTGGCGAAGGGCGTGGTGGCCAAGATGCCGTGGTCGATGCCTACGGGGCGGATGGTGAGGGCCTCGTAGTCGCTGACGTTGAACTTCTCGGCGAGGGTGCCATAGGCGGCGCGACGGTGGTGGGAGAGGACGCGAGCCATGGAGCCCTTGTTCTTCTCCCAAGCCAAGCAGGGTCCGACGGCCTGGGCCATCTCGGCGCTGGTGGCGTAGGCGCGGTTGTGCAACAGCGCGGTGATGGCCCCCATTGCCGCACGGGCGTCGTCGGAGTCGTAGGCCAGGCCTGCGCGCATCAAGAGGGCGCCGAGGTTGGCGTACCCGAGGCCCAGGGTGCGGTGCTCGTAGGACTTCTCGGCGATGATGCGAGCCGGGTAGTGGCTCATGACGACCTGGATCTCTAGGGTCATCGTCCACAGGCGCACGGCGTACTCGAAGCTCTCGACGTCGAAGGTCGCGCTGTCGTCGTCGTAGAACTTGACCAGGTTGAAGCTGGCCAGGTTGCACGCGGTGTCGTCGACGTGGGTGTACTCGGAGCAGGGATTGGTACCGCGCAGGCGCTCGGTGTCAGCGGCGGTGTTCCAGTCGTTCAAGATGTCGTCGAACTGCAGACCCGGGTCGGCACACTCCCAGGCGGCGGTAGCGATCTCGTGCCAGAGGTCGCGGGCCTTGACGGTCTTCATGACCGCGCCGCTGGTGCGACTCAGCAGGTTCCAGTCGCCGTCGTTGCGAACAGCGTCCATGAACCCGGCGTTGATACGCACGGAGTGGTTGGCGTTCTGGAAGGCAACGGTACGCACCGCTTCGCCTTCGTAGCCCGCTTCGTAGCCGGCGGCGATGAGGGCGGCGGCCTTCTTCTCTTCCTTGGCCTTGGCCCAGGTGAAGGCCTCGATCTCGGGGTGGTCGGCGTCCAAGATGACCATCTTGGCGGCGCGACGGGTCGCTCCCCCGGACTTGATCGCACCGGCGCCGGCGTCTAGAACCTTCATGAAGCTCAGCACGCCCGAGCTGGTACCACCGGCCGAGAGCGGCTCGCCTTCGGCGCGGATCAGCGAGAGGTTGGCGCCAGAGCCAGAGCCTTGCGAGAACAAGCGAGCCTCACGGGTGAGGAAGTCGAAGATCGACCCTTCGCCGACGAGCTGGTCTTCGACGCGCGAGATGAAGCAGGCGTTGGCGCCCACGCGCTCGTAGCGGTGGGTGGACTGGCGAGCCTCACCGAGTTCGGGGTCGAAGAACCACGAACCGTCGGGGTCTTGGATGATGCCGTAGGCCTCGTAGATGCCGACGTTGAACCACGCCGGTGAGTTCGGCGCAGCCATCTGGGATACTAGCATGTAGGCCATCTCGTCGCGGTAGGTCTCGGCGTCATCGGGAGTGGCGAAGAGCCCCGAGCGCTCACCCCAGATGCGCCAGGCGTTGGCGAGGCGCATCGCGGTCTGCTTGAGCGAGGTCTCTGAACCGAGTACTTGGTTACCGGCTTCGTCTAAGACGGGGTTGCCCGCAGCGTCGACTTGGGGCACGCCACGCTTGCGGAAGTATTTGGAAGCGAGGATGTCGGTGGCGACTTGGTCCCAGAAGTCGGGCACTTCGACGTTGTTCATCTCGAAGACTGTGGTGCCGTCCATCGATCCGATGCGGCTGGTGCGCAGCACCCAGTTGAAAGAGGAGAGGGGGTCGACGCCGGCGGTCGTGAAGTGGCGCTCGATGGCGAGGCCCGTGGTGGGGGCAGTAGTGGTCTTTTGGGCCATGGTGGTCTTTCTTTTCGTAGAAGGGGGAATGGGTACTGTGTCGCACAGTGGGCGGGAGGCACTCGTGGGCAAAGAGTCCGGCCGACAAAGGAAAAACCCCGGCTCTTCAAAGGGGGGAAGAAGAGCCGGGGTTTGTGGAGAGTTGGTAGACCAGTGGTCACGGGCGCACACGATTGACGTGTGTTTGCTACTTCGGAGGGAATTGGTGGGAAGACTCAACGAAGTAGGGAAAGCATACGGGTGAAGCGCGCGAGGAGGGGCGCAGCGTTTCACGCAATGTTTTCGCAGTGCCAGTAACCACTGGTGGTGATCTCTGCAGTGCGGGTTAGCGCTTGGCTTACGAGTCACTCTTTTTAGAAGTGCGTCAGATGTACGGAGCGTATTGGGAGGTTTTCCCTAGTAGGCACTAGCCTTTGTCCGTTGTACTGACTGCCCCTTCTACGGTTGGGGCGGCCCTAGGGACCACAAGGGGTATCGGCCAAAAACTTGAAGTGGTGAGAATCTGCACCTAGCGGATCATTTCATCAGCGACGTGATGACCATGATGAAGATCCAGACGAACATCCCGATAGCTCCGATTCCGATCGTCAACAGTACCCAGCCAGTGCCGGTAGTGGCGCGGTCAAGTCGGCTAGTGGGCGCAGGGTTGTCATCGGAGGCAGCAGCGCGGGACCGGCGCTTTTGGTCGATGCTCAGTCTGAGCGCGAGCGCAGCGCACAGCA
>Ga0214192_1001681_pt1 | contig 12053 bp, 13 predicted proteins | sample TroBogEpilimnion_44_FD_153030 | JGI IMG/M metagenome (GOLD analysis project Ga0214192, IMG submission 153030) | Freshwater microbial communities from Trout Bog Lake, WI - 29JUL2008 epilimnion | ecosystem: Environmental > Aquatic > Freshwater > Lake > Epilimnion/Euphotic zone | place: Trout Bog... | reverse complement strand
ATCTCGGATATTGTTGACTTCTATCAGCGATACTTAAAAAAGTAATCAACCTGATATATGACCACAATTGGGGAATCCCCATATGGTGTCAGGTCCTGCAGAGCGGGCGCTAAACATCTCATCAATACGCATCTTGAGCGCCAAGTCTTCGACGATCGGCACACCACGGATCAGCTGCGCAATAACAAACGCAAAGTTGAGCGCATGCAAGGTGTCGTCAGCACGCGCACCATGACGTTCATAACGGAACGATTGTACGCCTGACGAGCTTTCTGTTGGGATACGGAACAGATTCAACAGTTCCATAAGACGGTCCTGGGATTCATTCCAGTCATAGCAACGAAGATCCCCGTTCTTGATGGCGGAGAAAACGGATGAAATGCTTTCAGTTCTGTTAAGGGAAAACTGATTGAACCAGCCAGCGCCAGTAGCTGGCGCACTAATGGGTGCGGTGTTAGGACCTACATACCCAAAGATCATATGACGTTCAGGAGATATAGCAGGACTTTCACGCAGAAGCATATTGTAAGCCGCACCAACCCCGAAGTCGGAGCCAATAGCTGAAGCATTGTAGTCCGCGTGATCCTTGGTGATATGCCGGATGATATCCCGGTAGTCCATCCCTGAATACTGTTTCATCATCAGGATGTCCACCTTACCATCAGGAGCGATACCCAAGATGACATGCACTGTGTAAGACACCTTAGTCCTGCTAGCAGGATTGTAATCAGAACCACCCCAGTCACAGCCTGAAATGACTTGGCTGTAGTAATGGTTCTGGGCACGCCTTTTACATTCCTCAGATGAAAGTTCCTTGTTACACATGCGCATGAGATCCTTCAGGGTGATTTCACGCTGACCTTCTTCTGTCGGTATACCAAGAATTTCCTGAATGAACTTCTTCATATTGTGGCGATACTTGGTGTACGACTCAATAATTTCACGCCACTTGTGGGGTTTATATACATACTCAGGTATGATGACCTGAGGAATGTGGAAACCAGTAAATCCAGCTTCAAGCTTAAGTTGACTTTGATGTAACCAGTGACCTTCTTCTACGCGCAATTTTTGTTTAGTTGCCGGGTTGAGGAATCCCTCCGCATGTAGGGCCTTAATGATGTCATTTTCGTCCCCACAATTAAACCAGCCTTTTCCTACAGTTCCAGATGTGTAACCAGGTGCCGGTATTACCCAAATTCCCTTGCTTGAAAATTGGTAGTTAGTTTCAAGAAATGAATCTATGGTGGTACTTGTACCCGCATAGATAGTGCAAGGAAATCGACTTGCCTTTTGGCATTGCTCAATATCTGGAACCAACTCACTATCAAGCAACTGACACTCATCGTATAGAAGTTCGGAAACAGACTTAGATCTAGCCTCTACTGTATCAGTAAGACATTTTATTAGATATATCTGAGATTTGTTAGGGTATTCTTTAAACTTGAGATTTTGCCTGTAGTTTGGATGGTTTACATAAAATCTAAAAGATCTTTCCATATCCTTAAACCTGTTTGCGTATGTGTCCAGGAATGATTGATGTGGGACAACATACATACTATTAAATGTAGGTAATATGTGAGAGTTTATCAGCTGTCTTGCAATAAAAGTTGTGGAGTTATGTGTAACCAAACAATTGCGGGTAACAAATGTTTTAGTAGGTGATTCAACAGATATACATATTGTATTGAATTTTCCAACTTCTTTTACACTTTCTAGTATGCGTGTACGATCATACTTGATAATATAGAAACGATCTGCTTTACGTTTAAGTCTAAATGGATTGATATTTTGTAAATATATCTTTACTCGGTGACACACAAGACATGCATATTTAATTCCTTCTTTCTTGTAGTAACCTTCTTTCTCCGAAAGTACTGCTTTTCCACCCAAGGATTCTACGAGAAATTTAACTTGCTCAGCTAGACGCAAACTTGCAGAATAGAACTCCATCTGGCATTTACCATAAATCGTACCATCAGTGTCCATTAGACCGCGCAGCAATTCAATTCGGTTATCGACAGAATCGTATAGGTATTCATCTGGTATCTTTTTGTTTTCTGCGCGGTGCCGTAAATCCATGCGATCAATTTCAAAACGAAACATGGATTTATGCCCTATACGTTCACCATTCATAGTGCATATATTATAACAATACTTGGCCACAGGTTTAATTTCCAAGTCATTGTATTTATCAAATTCATAAAGCAATTCAGGATCTGCTGTCGTGAATTTGGTATTACCTTCCGTCAGACTGCCATCACCTATTAATAAGCCAAGTAAGTATGGAGTAATATAATGCTTATTTTCTGGAAACTGTATAGGATCACAAAGAGGAATACGAATTCCCTGGTCGCTGGTAGGATTATCGCCTCCTTTTAATTTACGTATAGACGCCAAACTACGTACACCAAAATGTTTAGCCCCATTCGTTTTGCAGGTCCATAGGTGTTCTTCATCACAATCCACGTAGGACTGATCTGTGAATGTCATGCGATACGTAGTTCGCAAACCTTGGTGAAATACTCCTGTTACTTTTGTTGGTATTCCTTGCTGATCAAATACCAAGTCACCAACCGATATTTCAGAAATGGACACCCACCCTTTAGGTGTCAAAACAATTTCATATTCAGCAAGCGCTTTGCCAATTTGACGTGAAGCGCGGATTGTCATGCTGCCACCCATCTGCATGTGTAACATGGCGTACGAGAATGGACGGTCGCTAAGAGAGAGTGGCTTCTCAAAGGGATACTTGGGGAAAAAGTATGGAACCAAGAATCCAGCATTTTGATTGCATGCATGATAGATCTTAATCATGCACTGACTGATCTCTTCAGAAGCTCTAGGATCAGACTGGCCTTTTTGTTCCAGCTGTGCTATTCTTTTAACCAACGAAGTTATGGTGTGATTAAACTCACCATTCGTGCGAATTTCGTGCGGAAGATCTAGATACATAAAATGAAAACACGTTCACCAAATTTGTTTACTAACGACTGGCCAAACAGATTTTACAAGGCTAGGATGAGAAACGTCAGGTGGGTACGTGGGCTTACTAAAGTAAGCGATACTTCCAATACTGACACAAATCAAGAACAAACACCATATGTCAGACCAGACACAGCCAACGAGCAGCAACGAGTCCAAAGCATCGAAGACCGACTCAACGGTAAGTGAAGGGCTTTGGAGTATGATTGGAGATACGGATGTATTGCTACAAGTAGACATTCGTCTTTACAATAACAAAGGAGAAGTATTTAAAGTCAAAGGCTTGAATACTCTACCACATATTACGGATCAATCCATGCTCCCAGAAGCATACCGTAATTTTGAAGAATCGTTTCATGCCGCCATTGGTCGCCCGACCCTGGCTGCATTCAGAAAATTCATCTCTCAATTTGTCGAAAAAGACAGTGACTACACAAAATCTTTCACCCTCCCAAGTTCATCAGCTGATTCAGGGTACATCACCGACACCTGAAGAACATGACTTCATTTTGTGGACGGATGGTAGTGGGTATGATCTAGGATGTGGAGGTTCTGCCAGCATCTTGATGGAAGTCGAAACAGGTAAGAAGGAGTTTCGCATCTCTGCATTTTCCCATACATCCACCCACCGTGCAGAGTTCGAGGCATTCCTCAATGGGATGCAATCGATCATGGATCTAAAAAACTGGCTCACTCCGCATGAGAAACTAAAGCTTGATAAAGCGCGCATCAAACCAACCGTATGTTGGTATGGTGACTGCGAGTCATTGATGCTTTCATCGTATGTGGACGATACTACTAAACAGCCATATTTTAGTAGAAGAATGAATGGCGACCTCTGGTATAGATACTCCTACTATGAGACTGCCTTTAATATAACGCCTATACATATTGAAAGAAACAGTATGCCTGAGCATGCCTTAACCGATCGCCTAGCGGGGGAGGGTCGCATGCTATTGAAAGAATATTTAGAAACCCTACATAAAGACCATGTTTTATGATTCAATTAATCACGAATGGTTTCAAGAAAGAATGTGAGTTGTTAGTGGAAGCTGCGCGTCCAGGATCTAAGAAGTACATCATCAATACCAGTGCATTCGATAAATCCAACAAGGTGCTGTTGTGTAAAGGTGATTGCGATGTGGTTCTCAATATTGGAAGTGTATGTAAACAATTTACAAAGCCTACCACAACAGCTTTTGCTGCAGATGGTATTCCTGATTGGTTTTTAGGCGACAAAGCTTACGTAACCGCCGTACCAACCTTTAAATGTGCAAAATGCTTTACCATGTATGGTGTGCTGAAGCAGACAAACAAGATGTTGAATTTTTGGAAGAATAAGTATCATCATATGATGAAATCCAAAGATGTGTTTCATTGTTTCCACCCAGATCTACTCATTGAACGTAGGTGGTGGGGGTACAAAATAAGTATGCGTATGACTACGTTCAGTGGACGTTTTATCGACTAAGCCTATGAATGAAAAAGAATACAAAGTATACCGAGCTAAACTAGAAGTCTCGGAAGCAGAATCCCGGTTGCGTGAGTGCCAGGCAAACCTCGCGCAGGGTTACACCAATCTTGAAGCAAAGGTAATCCAAGCCAAAGCTGAGATGGAACGTGAATACACCAAACTCAAGGAAGAGGTCACCCGGGCACAGATACGTGTCGATGTCGAGAAAGGGTGGCAGCAGGCAATGGAAGCAGACTTAGCAAGGGGGTTTGAAGCATAAAAATTTCCACCAAGTATAATATGAATACTTCTGATTTAAGCAAAAAATTCTGTATACAGCATGAGCATGAGTACCAAATGGCAGTAAAGATGGTACGTGATATGAAAGCGAGATATCTCGAAGATTTACAAAATCTACGGATGACATATAAAAAGTTTTTACTACCTGATGGCACACTTGATCCAGAAGGACAAGATCGTTATGATTTTATGAAAACAATGGTTAAGGAAACACATGATATGTTAATCCTTGAAAGAAAAATACTTATTTTGAAAAAAGATGAGTTGAGAAAAAGAAAATTATTTTCCAAAAATTAATATGGGAATGTACACAACCATCCTAACGGATGATGACAATATTCAGATCAAGACAGGTAACGACAACTGTGACGTATACCGTGTGGGCGATGAGATAAAATGGAATCCATCTCATTGGACTCCAGGAGAATCACCAAATGGTGTACACTCTGGCTGGAGTGAAAAGGGAAATGGAGAAACTGTATGGGTAATCATTAAGGATTATAAAGTCCATGCGGTGATACCCAATTCAGGTGCTCCCTATGAAGATGTCAAACTGTGGAAGCTATATTGCATTAACTATCCTGCAGATTCTCTTTGGACAGAGGCCCAATGGGCTAGACATGGGCGCAACACTGTCATGTATAAACGCCTTAGCAATATGCAAGATTGTTGCTACGGTCTGAATGAAGAAGAGTGTGGACAAGTAAAAGCATACGCAGGAGCCACCACATTTACACGATCCATGCTTCGTCAAACTTCTATCGCACCAAGTTTGTTCCCACCGAAACCTGTCACCACGTCCACACCATGAACCTACTTCACACCGCAGACCTACATTTAAGAGACAGCCAATTTGGGCGTATGGATCGTGGCAAGGATTTTTCCAAAGCCATGTTCAGCCTGATTGACATTGCTATGAAGCATGACTGTGTAGGCATCATCGCGGCAGGTGACATCCTGCATGTCAAACGTCCCAGCAGTCAGAACATTACGGATCTTATGGAGATGAACCGTAGGCTCATGGAGGCCAAAATACAGATGTGGTGTATTGCTGGCAATCATGATGAATGTGACCCCAACTGGATTTCCATGATCGAAGAGGAATCCGTTTCGCAGTGTGGGTATGCTGCGATCAAGGATGTCACCAACAAACGCATTACGCTTCCCGGTGGTACCGTCACTATGTACGGTGCTCCATTCCCGGACATGCATCCTGATGACTTCCGTGCTCAGTGTGGGCAATGGCCTGCCGCAGACATCCTGCTGTACCATGGAGCTGTGAAAGAATTTTCATTTTATCCAATGGGAGATAAGGCTCTCACCTTGGATGACCTCCCCTGTGACAAATATAAAGTCATTGCTCTGGGAGATATACATACTTGTAAATATATAAATCACAAGAATTGTCTCGTAGGATATCCTGGACCCATTGAATATTGTAGCGCTAATGAAGGTCCAGATAAGTCATGCACTATCCTACGGTTCGAAGAAAAAACAGGGTCACTATTGAAGTTCTCTCCGGCGCGGGATATAATCCCACTCCACACTCGGCGCGTGATACAGCGGGAGGTAAGAACTGATTCTGAAATGAATACGCTACTAGAGGATATCCGTGCAAATAAGGCTTCCAGCCCGATTGTGCGTGTATGGTATGATGCATCAATTAATGATGTATTTACCCGCATAGCCTCCATTGTGGATCCGTGTAAGGGCATCATAAGAGTAGAGCCTTTAGCCATGGGATCCACCAAACAAGTCAATGATGACATATCATATACGCATGACTTAAAACCGTCCGACTTCGTGTCGGACTTTTTTTCGCATGAAGAGGAAGGCCTTCACAAGGTCGCTATGGCATGTTGTAATGCAGACGTTAAGCCGGGTGTGGTAATTGATTCGTACATCGATCAGCAACTATCCACCTACTATGACACAGCACAATTCTGAACAACAAGAAACCCTTGAACTCGTCGACTTCGTCAGAGACCTGACCAATTCTTTTAACCAGCTAAGTCTGGAAGATGCGAGTATTGAAACATTAGTCAGTGCAGAGGGGCAAGTATCCTTCCGTATTAAAGGACGAATGAATAAATGCTTTGAAAATATCAGTGAACGATACCGCAATTTAGTCATTGGGACCAAGATCCCATTGGAAACTGTATAGCAACAAAAAAGTATGCAAATAACCCGTGTAGGGCTTGAAGATTTTGGTCCACATAAAAAGATCAATGTGAAAACAGCGTCCAACTTGGTGGGACTGCTGGGACCAAATGGAAGTGGTAAGAGTAATTTCCTTGAAGCAATCAAACTGGGGTTGTCCTCTACCACTACAGACAACCTGGAGTCTTACATCAGAGATGGAGCTGAGAGCGCCATCATTGATATTGACTTTGCTAAAGCGGGAGGTTCAGGAAAGATCTACCGCAAGATTGGTAAAGGTCCCAAGCGTGTGTTGGAATGGGATGGTCAAAAATACACCAAGGCAGAGGAAATAGAGAAAGTACTCAAAGACCTACTTGGCGCGGACAAGCATGTTCTAGCCAATGCAGTGTTTGTAAGCCAGGGTGATTTGGACAAACTATTGTTTGGTGTACAATCTGAACGAGAAGAATTGTTCATCAAGATGATGTGCCTGAACTACATGGCACAAGTAGCAGACATAGCCAATACCCGGGCTGATAAATTGGCATCTACGATCCGTGACTTTACCGTGCTGCTGGATGAGATACGCCATCAGCAAGATGCGGCAGAAACCACCCGCGCAGATATCGAAGCCGCATTGGAAAAGCTTCCAGATGTTAGTGATGATCTGGATAAAGTCACCAATGCCCTGGAGTGTAATAAACGGGCGCTTGAATGTAAGGCAGACTGTACGTTGCTGAACCAGGAAATATCCAGCAAAGAACATGTTCTTGCGCGGGGACTATCAGCCATTCAGATTGAGAAGTTTAAGACTGTCGCAGCATTCAAAGAGTGGTTGGATGCCAAGAACCAGGAGGTTGTAATACTAACTCAGGAGCTTGCCACACATGCAGACGGCAAGCTCCTGAAGGATCGTCTGGGCAGCATCATGGAAAACATATCTCAGCTAGAAACCGACCTGAAAGCCCTCGAAGCTGATCCATCTATTCCTGTGCCTACCTACAAGGAAGTGCAGAAACAGGAAGCTGTGGTGGAAGACATTAAATACCGAATCCGCCTTGAGAAAGAGATCCATAAGTCTTTCCAATCCATCAAAGACTACAAATCACAAATTAAGGAATTGGATAACACCTGTTTAGGAATGGAAGCGGAGTTAGCCAAGGTATGTGCTAACCTGGAGGATAAACGCAAGAAGTATTCATTCAACAAGTTGCGTATAGATACTCTAGCAGCGGCAATCAAATCCGCACGTTCTGGAGATTCCTGTGAGTCTTGTCCATTGTGTGAATCCACCATGGTATTCTCTGTCAATGAGATGATTGATAAACAAGATGCTCTACGCCAGATCAACCAGGCCATCACCCTTGAAGCAGATGAACTGGTAGCAAGTAAGGAAGACATGGAGGATCAGCTGAAGAATAAACAAGCTGCCATCACCTACGCAAAATCCATGATCAAAAGGGATGAAGAAATGATAGCCGAAAAGACAGAGGCTATTAACGAGCTGCGGGTGGGAGATTTGGAACAGGAAGATGCACACTTGAATAGTATCCGCACTTCTTACGATAAGGAAAAATCCCGCAAAGAAAAGCATGCCGCCATCACCTCACAGTATTCCCGGGAACTGTCCAAATTGAAGTCCATGCCTCAGGAGGATAAGATGAAGGCTTTGACTTACTCCGAGGAGGCGCATGTGAAATGCACTGCCAAACTCAACTTGATGCTCGATGTTCTACCTGACCTGAAAGAAGAATATGACAGGTTAAGTAAACTGCAGACAGAGATTGATGAGAAGGATAAACAGTTAGCAGGCATGGTAGCTAAAAGAGACATCCTCTACCAAGCCGTGCATGATCCAGTACTGACACCTTTATTTAATCGGTATCAACGACATGCGAGTCCTGACCTGGTGACGTTTATGAGAGATATCCAGGCGGAGTTACAGACCAAGCAAGAAGCCCGACAGAATTACATTGGACAATTGGAACAAGCCAATAAAACTGCCACGGCAGCTCTCAAACGCTTCTCTGAACTGGAGATCCAAGCTCAGGCAGAGACCATCAAACGTAAAGTGGTGGGGGATCTTAAGCGTATCAAATTGGCCTTCTCACGCCAAGGCATTCCGAACATGTACATCAACCATATGTATAAGAGAATCATTGAAGTTGCACAGGTCCATCTATCGGAGATGGAAGCCAATTTCTCGATTCGTGCTCACGCTACCAAAGCTGTATCATTCCAATTTGTACGCAATGATAATAGCAGTGGAACATACTTTGAACAAAATAAACTGTCAGGGGGGCAACGTGTACGGTTGACAATTGCTGTATTACTTGCTATTCAGCAAATACTCGTGCCTGATCTTGGCTTGCTTGTATTGGATGAACCGTCCATGCATGTGGAAGAAACAGGCGTTTGCGCACTGAGAGATTTGTTTATGACAATGGGATCCAGAATGGCCAACAATGAATCACAGATTTGGATCAGTGATCATAATGACATTCTGGCAACCGCGTTTGGAACAACGATTCAATTTACCTGACCAAAGTATATGCTGTATGAAATCAAAATTAAACTAACCAGCCCCTGGTTAGGCCAACAAAGAACTCGTGGCCAGGTCAGACGGTTTCGTCGGGATAATGGAAACCGACTTTTGATTGATACAGCACAATGGCAATGGGCATTCCAAGAAGCAGCGGATGCCCTGCATTTAGACAAGGTGGACGTATCCACCATTCACACCGAATCAGGTTTCGATGCCCCATCGCTGCAGTTGTACAACAGAAGGTACACCTACAATGGCAAGGCCCACACAGAGATGTTTGAATCCATTCGGGAAGGAGCCGTGATTACATTTGATCTGTTAGTCACTACACCTCCTCCCGGACCTTCAGACTCATCATCAGTATCTCCTCCAGACAACGTGGAACTGAAAAGCATCTTAGCATTTGTAGGTAAGATGTTGGGCCTTAGCCCATGGGGCACTCGATTCGGATTCGGTAAATTCACCGTAGAACAAGTAACCTCGAAATAAGTATGCGTATGAACCATCTAGCAAATGAAGCTCTTCAGCAAGAGCTGGACATGCCTGCTATTCAGACCATGGCGTATGGATCATCGAACAAAAGTATCGATTACCTCGCGTCTTTTGGTTCGTCAGGTGTGGCGGGTGCTCCAGGACCTCCAGGCCCTGAAGGCATGTATGGATTCGGCATTCCCAGTGATTACCCTGGTGATTTTGCCATAACTACCGCAGGCTCGACCTGGGGTGGTGGATTAGTTGACGCATCACAAGCTCGACGCATTACAACTGCATCAGATGTGATGGATAAAATCAAAAAAGCTAAAGAACAACTGACAGTGAAACTCAAAGAAAAAACCACAAGTATGAACGACCAAACTTCCTCATTCCGTATCGTCCGTGTTGTCATCGCCGACCCAAACACCAATGTCCCACTCGCCAACCGCATCCTGCATGACAGTGGTGAAATCACCACGGATCTCGATGACCGTGAACTGTTCTTCGAAGTGAACATCAAAGAAAAGCTTGAGGAGCACAACAAACTCCGCGCCACCCTGCTGGACAAAGGCTACAGCAAAGCCAAGGACAAGGACATGTTCCTCGAACCACTCCGCATTCGTGACCTGCGCATGACAGTCATCACGGTGGCATCCTTCTAAACCATGACCGTTATCTACGGTAGAGAGATCACACCAGCCTATGTTGAAGGTTCCCCAACTATCAATTACATCATTGGTGAGACTTATTTTGTCGTGGAATCCCCACTGATAAACCGCCTTGCGATCGAAGATGTAGAATGGGTAAGGATCAAAGGCACATGGTTCAAAGGTGGTACAAGTCAAGAAATGCAACAACGGTTGGATGCACTGGTAGCAACCAACATTAACTCAAACACGTTCCACTCGGAACCATAAACAATCCAGGCGGCATCCGAAAGGGTGCCGCCTTTTTTATGAATAAAGAAAAATTTGCAATTGTTCCGTTTCCAAATTCGATCGTGGCGGGCACGGCTCAGTACAAAAATGAAATGTACTACCTTGCAGGTAAAATGGAGACAGTAGGGTCAGATCGAAGAAGCATACTCACACTGCTAACATCCAAGGATACAATGAAATACATATTGTATTCCAAGAATGGGCGGTCCCAGATCAAAGCTCCATGCAAGCATGTAATAATAACCAAGCATTTTGAACAACCAAAAACTTTAAAGGAGTTAACTTATGTATGACGATGACGAAGAAGATGCAAAAACCGATAACGGTAACTACGGCGGCAAAGAAATGTCGCATGAAGAACTGAGGTACTTACAACAGAGGTACAAACCCAATAACGAACCTACTGGACACTACACTGGCAGGTGTGCTAGATGTGGGTCCGCAGATCTGTGGGATGATTGCACCGCCTATGGTTGCAATACTTGCAAAGCGATCTATTTCACCGGCTAGCCTTATGACAGTCAACGAAGTTTTCCTGATCAGAGATGAAAACAGATTAACCATCACTCCAGCTCTACCCGAGCTGGAGGCTCTTCTCACCTACGAGAAGAAGGTTATGGAACAGGATCCAGAAAAGCCTTGGATACGTAAGACCAAGAAGTTGAAGAAGCCCGCCTTCCGCATCAAAGAGGGTGCTGTAGGAGAACCTAAGGTGATGATGACATTCCAAGGGTTCTGGAAAAAAGTGAAGGATTTCCTCATTTCACGCGGGTATAAGGTGACCATCAAAGATATGCGGTTGCCTTTCCCAGCTCCTAAACTGCAGTTCATGACGGGGTTCCGATTTTCTCAGAAGGAACTACTTACCTCATGTCTAGAAAAAGAGGAGAGCGGACTACTAGGAGCACCAACCCGGTATGGCAAGACCACATTGATGATCAATACCATAAGGGCTTTCCCTGTAATGACAGTGGTAACTGCTCCGGGAGAAGATCTGATTCGCCAGCTCTATGAAGACATCAAGGAGAAGTGTCCTCACCGAAATGTGGTACTTATTGGCGCGGGATCTAAAGTAAGGTATCCGTCAGATGACATCACTGTTTGTTCGATGGATAGTTTGAGTAAGTGTGATGTTGATCGTACCAGGCTGCTGCTGATAGATGAACCACATGCTGCAGTTACTGACAGTCGCCTGCCGGTAATCAATAGCTTCCACAAA
>Ga0214192_1001676_pt1 | contig 12071 bp, 5 predicted proteins | sample TroBogEpilimnion_44_FD_153030 | JGI IMG/M metagenome (GOLD analysis project Ga0214192, IMG submission 153030) | Freshwater microbial communities from Trout Bog Lake, WI - 29JUL2008 epilimnion | ecosystem: Environmental > Aquatic > Freshwater > Lake > Epilimnion/Euphotic zone | place: Trout Bog... | reverse complement strand
GAACCCTTTCGTTATTAAAAAAGGCGGGTTGGACGGTTCACATTGCGACTATGACCCCCGGCGATAAAGGGTCTGCTGAGCTGAACAGGGAAGAGATTAGCAAGATCAGAAAGGCAGAGGCAGCAAATGCGGCAACATTGCTCGGTGGAACCTATCACTGCCTGGAATGTGACGATGTGTACATCCTATACGACCGCGAAACGATCAACAAAGCCACTGCGCTAATCCGTGAAGTCCGGCCAACGATCGTTATCACGGCAAGCCCCAATTGCTACATGATCGATCATGAGATGACCAGCCTCGTTGCCCAGACCGCCTGTTTTGGAGCAGGGATCAAAAACATGGAAGCTGATGGTGAGCCGTTTGGGATGGTTCCTTATTTATTTTATGTCGATCCGATGGAAGGGAAAGATAAGTTTGGCACCCCTGTAATTCCAGGTTTTTACGTGGATATTACGGGCGAAATTGGAATTAAGGAAGAGACATTGTCGTGTCATGCCAGTCAGCGGGAATGGCTCAGGAAGCATCACAAGATGGATCAGTATATCCTGGCAATGAAACAGTTCGCCAATTTCCGGGGAAAAGAGATCAATACCGAATATGCCGAAGGTTTCAGGCAGCATCTTGGACATGGGTATCCCCAGGACAATATTCTTAAAGCTGAGATTGGAGATCTTGTAATATCGAAAAATTTGAAAATTTGAAAATGCGGTAATGTGGCAATTTGACGATTCAACAATTCGACAAAAAGGATAGCCCGATACAGGCGAAATATTGGTAACCCCGGGCAAGAGCAAAGCCCGCCACCAGGGGGTGAAAGGCAATATCACCAAGCCGTCAGCGCCTGAATGTTAAAAAAAGCGCTCAGCTTCCTTCTGACGAAACAGCAAAAAGGTTGATCAGAAAATTTTCGTTTTAGCTTAATAACATAATTCGCTCTGTTTTAAAGAACAAATTCTTATAATTTAAACATAAAAACAAATTCTTATGGCCAGAAAACTAAGTATGTTAGCCCCTGAATGGTGGGATTTCACAACCCTGGAGGACGATTTATTAATGGATGCCGCAAAACTGACTCCTGAAGATCTTTTTCAGCTTTCCAGGCCAGGTTTTAAGGTTGTTTTCTACGACACCCTTGAAGATTTCTATCTCGCAGAAGCGCTTGAGTATATTACGGCCTGGAAACAGGCAACAGCAAGTAATCCGGTCGGAATTTGCGGTCCGATTGGTCCAACCGAGCAATTGCCGCTTGTTGCGCGCATGGTCAACGAATTGCAGCTGAATTTATCGAATGCCCATTTCTGGGGGATGGATGAGTGGTATGTTGACGGGAAGGAACTGGATGCCAGTAATCCGATATCCTTTGAAAAAGCCGACAAGGATCTTTGTTTTAACCGAATTCATCCGGAGTTCAGGATGCCTGAAGCGAATATGCACTTCCCAAAAGCCGAAACGAGCAAGTATATTCAGAGCTGGGAGAGCGGTGTCCGTTGCGCCGTAATGCAGGGAGGCCAGGGAGATACCAAACATTGGGCTTTCAACGATCCCTTTAAACGGGAAGGGCTCTACAAGGATGCTCCCCCGACACCCGAAGAGTTCCGTAAACTGACCACACGCGTCGTTGATCTGCACCCGATCACCTGCATGCAGAACGCCCGGACGAGCGCCGGAGGTGTTGTAACCGGCATTCCAAGGCAGGCATTAACCGTTGGACCTCAGCAAACCTGGAAGGCGGAGAAAGTCTCGATCTGGCAGGCTGGAGCGCATGACAATGCCTTCGGACAGCGCCTCACCGCCCTGATGATCAGCAAGAAAATCATGGACAGCGCCGTACCGATGTCACTGCTCGCAGACCATCCCAATGTTCAGTTTAATTACTTCAGAGGTGGAATTGGAGTTTGCGAAACCGAAATGCATTGATAAAATAGGATGATTGTGAGTCTTATTTATATTGATTTTGTTATCCCGTCAGGGATCCGCCTTCTGGCAGATGGGTAGAAAAGTGGTGAAATATAAGGGATGGTGTCCGCAAAGTCTAATTTAAACAATTAACCATGAACAAAATACTTATCATAGTTCTGGTACTCATCTCAGCCAACACGATAGCCTTCAGTCACCCCGTTTCGGGAGCCGAATCGGATGTTGCCGGGGTCAAAAAGTGGATCTCCGGGCACTTTGCAAAAGGTAAACTCCCCCCATTTTCGTTCGTATACGGAGGGATAAATTCGGATACCTTTATCCGGAGCTGGGGGTATCATTCAGAAAAACTAAAATCTTCCGAAGTCAATTCCGAAGAGACTCTTTACACCTATACCAACCCCCTGACAGGATTGGTTGTCAAGTGTTTTGTCACTTCGTTCAATGATTATCCGGCTGTCGAATGGGTCCTGAAATTCTCAAATACTTCGGAAAAGAATACCCCAATTATCGAGAATGCCAATGTTATTGACTTTTCTTTTGGATCTAAGAATAAGGGGAATTTCATCCTTCACCATGCCAAAGGAAGCAATGCAGAGCGGTCTGATTTCCAGCCAATTGATGAAATACTCGAAATTGGAAAACCGGTTTATATGACCCCGGTGGGCGGCCGTTCATCCGACAAAACAGCATTCCCTTTCTTTAATCTGGAGATGCCCGGTAACCAGGGTGTTATGGTTGCAGTGGGATGGACCGGGAAGTGGTGTGCCAATCTTGTTCAGTCAGATCAAAAATCGGTTGCCCTGAAATCCGGAATGGAAAAGCTAAGGCTGACCCTGTTGCCGGGAGAGGAGATCCGGACTCCCAAAATCTGTCTCCTTTTCTGGAAAGGGGAAGACCGGATGACCGGCCACAACCAGTTCCGGCAATTTGTCCTGGTCCATCACACCCGTCAGATTAACGGAAAACATGCAGAGCTGCCGTTTTCAACTTTTCTGGCCCGTGAGGGACCGCCGCCGTGCAATGAGCATACCTGTTCCACCGAATCCTTTTCTGTAGCGATGATAAACCGCCACAAACAGTTCGGGATTGTTCCCGAGGTATTCTGGCTTGATGCGGGGTGGTATGCCTGCAACGGGAGCTGGCCCAACGTAGGAAACTGGTCCCCAAACACTGAGAATTTTCCAAACGGTTTAAAACCGGTTACCGATGCAGCCCATCAGGTTGGGGCAAAATTTTTATTGTGGTTCGAACCGGAGCGGGTAACGAGCGGGACACTGTTTGCCAATCAAAATCCCGATTGGCTTCTTAACCTTAAAGGGAATGGCAATTCATTGTTTAATCTTGGCAATCCTCAGGCACGAATCTGGCTGACAGATTACATCTCCGGCTTTCTTAAAAAAGAGGGAATCGACTGTTACCGTCAGGACTTCAATTTTGACCCAATGCCGTATTGGGAGGCAAATGACAAGCCCGATCGCATCGGAATATCGGAAATCCGGCATATTGAAGGGTTATATGCATTCTGGGATACTTTACTGGCACGGTTCCCCAATCTTTTGATCGATAATTGTGCGAGCGGTGGCCGAAGAATTGATCTGGAAACTATATCACGAAGTTCTCCGTTATGGCGAACCGATTATCAATATGGTGAGCCCGACGGAGCCCAATGCCACACCTATGGGCTGAACTTCTATCTTCCCCTGCACGGGACGGGAAACTTCACCATTTCACCATACCATTTCAGGTCCGACATGAGCGCCTCCATGGTGATCAACTGGGATATCAACAGCCGCGAACATTCGCAGCCTGAGCTTCAAAAGTATTTCAGTTTGTTTAAACAACTGCGTCCTTATTATTACGGAGATTATTATCCATTGACCTCCACCGATCAGATGACCTCCGACAATGTCTGGTTAGCTTACCAGCAAAACAGACCCGAGAATGGGGACGGCATCATCATGGCGTTCCGGCGGAAAAACTGTGCCAATGAATCGGTCACTGTAAAACTTCGGGGAATCGATCCCAAAATAAACTATGAATTAACCGATGAAGATACGCAGCTAAAAACAGTCGTTTCAGGAGAAAAGCTGATCAATGGTTATGAGCTGATACAAAAAAATAAGCCGGGCTCGGTTTTGATCTGGTATAAAAAGGGGCGCTGAGAAAAGGATGCGTTCTGTCTGTGCGGATTCTCGTATTTACAAATTTAAGCAACGTCAATTACTTCTGATGGAAATAAATGATATTCGAACCTGTTAAACCTTATCTCAATTTTTAAACCAGATTTTGAACCTGCATCATTCATCCATTCAATAGCTCATGAAAAAAATATCTATCTATTTCTCTATTCCCTTATTACTTATTTGGAGTAGTGTTGTTGCAACTGCTCAAATTCCGAAAAAACCCGTCCTGACCAAACTCCCCTTCGCCTTTTCAGATATTGGGAGAACGCCGATGGAGAATACACCGGTTCTTCTCAACTCACGTCTGCTGCTGGTTTCCAATAACCGCCCGGGAGGAGCCGATGCCAAGGGGAAGGATGCCTATCTGTATATCGATGATCTGCAGACTGGTAAGGAGATTGCCCGTTTTGGCCAGGGACATTCGTTCGTCTCTGCCTATGCTAAGGGAAATGAATTGAATGTTTTTGCCCTCGAATTTTCCGATTTCGGCAGAGTTATGAATTCCACGGGAATCGACCGGCTGACCTCCACCGATCTGAAAACCTGGAAAACCGAAAAAGCGATCCTGCCCGACGGTAATGAGCATCTTTTTAATTCGTCGGTGTGTAAAGATGACACCGGTTACCTGATGGCCTATGAATCGGATAAACCGGTCCAGTTTTGTTTCAAGTTTGCACGGTCGAATGATCTCTCAAAATGGGAGAAAGTGCCTCATCTTGCATTTACCGGGGAGAAACACGAATATTCGGCATGCCCTGTAATCCGGTACTTCAAACCCTATTATTATGTAATCTACCTGCACGACAAGGTGCCCGGACATAAAGGATATATCTCGTACCTGACCCGGTCAAAGAATCTGACGGACTGGGAGCTTTCCCCTTTTAATCCGATACTGGAAGCTGGTGAGGGCGAAGGGATTAATAATTCAGATGTCGATCTCATTGAATATGAGGGGAAAACCTATCTTTATTATGCAACGGGTGACCAGGAAACCTGGGGAACGGTTCGTGTGACGATGTTCGATGGCAGCGAGAAGTCATTTTTTGAAAACCACTTCCCAAAGGGTAAATCGTTTAAAAAAGCATCTGCAAAGATGGAATAATTTTTAAATAGTGAGCGGGAGACTATTCATGTCCTGAATAGTCTCCCGCTCACTCCTTCATCAGCTGACTTTTTGTATTCGGATCGGAAATCATATCAAAACAGAATTAATCAACTTTTATGGAAATAAAGATTAACCGCTTTAATAAACTTCTTATTCTGACAGTTGTCATTTCTATGATGACCGCCCTATCGGGTAGCGCCAAAAAACCGGATAGCGAACAAAAAACGGTGTCTGCATTTGATCCCAAAACAGCCACCTGGAACATCTCCTGGCCAGGCCGGATTTCCCAATATGACCTGGTCTACCTCAGCCCTCCCGTCGATCCGATGCAGGGAATCCCCCTGGGAAACGGGGAAGTCGGGGTTTTGTTCTGGTGTGAGGACTCCAAAATAATTGCGGTGGTGAATAAAAGCGACCTTTGGGATGATGCGGCATTTGGCCCGTTTCATAACTGGGATGGGGAAGAGGAAGATTTCAGCACCACGCAGCGCCATGCCTGCCGCATTGTAATCGATTTTAAACTTCCGGTTTTTAATCCCCTTTACGTTTCGGGATTTAAGGCAAAACTAAATCTTGCCGACGGGTCCCTGAGTCTTGAAGGTTCAAGCCCCTTTGGGAAAGTGGGGTTAAAGGCATTTGTCGATCACCAGTCAGGCAACCTGTTTTATGAGCTGACCAGTGATCTGAGTGAAAATATTCCGGTTGAAATCGCCGTTGAAAGGTTTGGCTCACGCACATTTTCACACTGGTATCACCAGATCAACCGTGATGCTTCCATTGGAACCACAGGCACAGAAGCTGTTGCAGACACTGATGGGGCTTATGTTGCGCAAAAACTGTCAACCGGCACATTTGCGGCCGGTGGCTCTGTGATCCGGAATAACGGGCTAAATGTCGGCTATTCACGCGAGCACTCACATAGTTCGGTTATTAAGCTTTCGGGCAGCAACCGGAAAGAGGTCCAGCTAGCTTTTTCGGTCACTTCTCCAGTCCCAGATAACCCGGTTGGTGAATTGAAGAATGACTTGTCGGTGGCCAAAGCCAAAGGGGTGGAATCATTTAAAAACGCGAATGCGGAATCCTGGAAATCGATCTGGAACCGCTCCTTTATGGACTACGGGGATGATTACCTGAACAACCTCTGGTACCTGACGATGTTTTATGCCAATGCTTCACAGGGAGGCAAATACCCCGGAAGGTTTAACAACGGCATCTGGAGCTGGAGTCGCGATGTCCAGAACTGGAATTTCTATTTCCACTGGAACCAGCAACAGATCAGCTGGCCATTGAATGCCGCAGGATTTCCCGAACTGGTCAGACCGTATCTCGATTTCAGGTTTAATTCGCTTCCCGAAGCAAAAAAAGATGCGATGAAGTTGTTCAATTCCAAAGGTGCCTTTATCTCCGATGTGACTGAACGGAGAGGCTATAACTCGTCGGGAGAAAAGATCAACCATACCCCCATTGCAGAAATCGCTCTCGATTTCTGGAGGCAATATCAATACACCGGGGACAAAAACTTTCTTCATGAAAAGGCGCTTCCCTTCATCATCGAGGCTGCACGTTTTTATGAATCTATTTTGGTCAGGGAAGCCGATGGATTGTATCATGCCAAAGAGGGGAGCGGATACGAGGGGTGGATCAAACTGAAGGATGGACTCACCGAGCTGGTTTACGCGAAAGCATTGTTTTCCGCTTCGCTGGAAGCGCTGAAGGTGGCAGGTACCGTTTTACCTGAAGCAAGTAAATGGAAGGATATCCTTGAACACCTTGCCCCCTTGCCGGTTCTTAAAAATGATGATGAAACGATTTTGAAGGATGGATCCGGATATAAAATGAACCGCGGATTTTTTAAGGGTGAAGCCTCCCCAACCAACGAAATTCTTGCAGCAGGCTGGGGGATCAAAGAGCAGAAAATGCTGGTGGTTTACAATCCGGTTGGCAAAAGTGACACCATAAAGAGCCGGTTCTATCCCAACAACGGTTTGAAATTACTGGATGGCATCTTCCCGTCGGTCCCCTCCTCTCCCGTCTTCCCTTCGGGTGTGATCGGTCTGGCTCAAAAAGAGGACAGTATCTTTAAGCGGGCTACTGCCACTACCCTTTTGTACGGATCGGAAGTTACAGGCTGGGATCCTGTGCCGGTTGTGATGGCCAGGTTGGGAATGGCTAAGGAACTTGCAATTGACCTTGAAAGGTTTCCAGGAAGATGGCAGATCTATTGCAACGGCTGGGGACACTGGGGTCTGGAAGATGAAGTGAATAAAGATGCCGAATGGTTTTTCAGGACCAACAAGGTCGTTGATGTCGCATCAAAAGTGAACAGTGAGAGTTTCCCGTTGCCCATGTGGCCTTTCCGCCACATGTCGATGGAATCGATGTCTGTCCTGGCAACCGCAATGAACGAGTCGCTGCTTCAGAGTTACGATGGCACCATCAGGGTCTTCCCCGCCTTTCCGGACAATAAAACCGGCCGGTTTACGCTTCATGCCAGGGGCGGGTTTATCGTCTCTTCCGAAATCAGGGCAGGAGTGGTTCAGTGGATCAGCATCAAAAGCATTTTGGGCAATCCCTGTAAACTGGCATTGCCCTGGAACCAGGCGATAGTCCGTTCGAACCTAAAAAAGAGTGTTCAAAAGATCAACGGAACGATGGCAGAGATCAATACCAAAGTAAATGAGTTGATTATGATTCTGCCTGAACAAACGTTCTGGAGCGTTACCGATGAACACCCATCCGATAATGAAAAGGTGAAATATCACTCATCGGGTAAAACTCGCCTCGGTATTCCAAGGATGTATTAAATTCTGGTTTTTACGTTCCTTTAGGAATAAAATTAAATTTAAAACTTGAATATTTTCATTGCCTTAAAATATTAATAACCTGATATAAACAACCTAATCTGCCTAAATAATTAATCAATGCTATTAAAATACCTACCCTCCAGACTCCCTATTTTATTGATCTTAATCCATATTTCAGTTTTATCTTTTGCCAAAACATCAATCTCCGGATTAAAGTGCGAATACCTCACCAATCCACTGGGCATTGATGTTCTAAAACCCCGACTCACGTGGCAGACAGCGAGTGGCGAGGCAAACTTCGTCCAGACCGCCTATGAAATACGGGTAAAAGCTTCAGGACCGGTGTCGGGTCAACGGGCCAAATCCGTATGGAATTCAGGAAGGGTGATCTCTGATCAGTCGGTAAATATTGACTATAAAGGGTTACCACTTGAATCTGAAACCCGATATCTTTGGCAGGTGCGTATCTGGGATAATCATGGAAAAGCAACACCCTGGAGTAAACCTGCCTGGTGGGAAACGGCCCTTCTGGAAAATACCCGTTGGAAAGCAGATTGGATCATCGCCTCCGGGAAGGTGGCTGAAGATCACCGCCCCGTCTATTTCAGAAAGGAGTTCTCCTGTGAAAAAAGTGTCAGGTCAGCAAGGCTTTACGTATCGTCGCTGGGCCTTTACCAGGTTTATCTGAATGGTGAAAGAGTGACAGCCGACCTCTTTACTCCGGGCTGGACGAGTTTTAATAAACGGATACAATACCAGACTTACGACATTACCACCCTTCTCAAACCGGGAAATGCAATCAGCGCTATCGTTGGGGATGGCTGGTACCGCGGGAACATCGGAGGCAAAATCAAGCGGAATTACTTTGGTGACAAATCAGGTTTAATCGCTCAGATGGAGATCACCTATGCCGATGGAACCACCAGGTTGATTGCCACAGATGACACCTGGAAAACAGCAAATGGTCCCCTAATACTATCTGATATTTACAATGGAGAGACCTATGATGCGAGACAGGAACTGGAGGGATGGGATCGCCCGGCTTTTAAAGGAAGTTCCTTTGTTCCGGCCCAGATTATTGATAATCCGAAAAATATTCTGGTCGCCCCGGTCAGCTATCCGGTAAGGGCAATCAGAGAACTCAAGGCGCAAAAGATGATTCTTACTCCCAAAAGGGAAACCGTTTTTGATATGGGACAAAACATGGTTGGCTGGATCAGGTTTAAGGTAAAAGGCAACCGGGGTGACAAGGTGATTTTAAAGTTCGCTGAGGTTCTCGACAAGGAGGGTAATTTCTATACCAGTAACCTGAGAACAGCAAATGCTACTGATGAATATATCCTGAAAGGCGGAGAAGAAGAGACCTTTGAACCCCATTTTACCTTTCATGGATTCCGGTTTGTAAAACTGGAACAATACCCGGGAACACCAAATCTGAACAGCATTACAGGTGTGGTCATCCATTCGGATATGCCTCAGACAGGATGGTTCTCATGCTCAGATTCCCTTATAAACCGGCTACAGCAGAACATCCAGTGGGGCCAGAGAGGCAATTTTCTCGATGTACCTACCGACTGTCCTCAGCGGGATGAACGTCTCGGTTGGACAGGTGATGCCCAGGTTTTTGCCCCTACCGCCACATTCAATTTCGATGTTGCTCCTTTCTTTACAAAATGGTTGAAGGATCTGGCTGCAGATCAATTGCCTGACGGCAGAGTACCCGATGTGGTTCCTGATGTGCGATCCGGAAGGGGTAGCTCCACCGCCTGGGCTGACGCTTCAGTCGTGGTACCCTGGAGCATCTACCAGGCATATGGCGACACCCGCGTTCTGGAATGTCAGTACGAAAGCATGAAAGCATGGGTCGAATATATGCGCCAGCGTGCCGGCAGGGACCATCTCTGGACCGGAGATGAGCAATTGGGCGACTGGCTTGCATTTGCCTCAACAGACTCCGATTATCCGGGCGCAACGACCGAGAAAGATCTTATTGCAACCGGATATTATGCCTGGTCGACAAATCTCTTGTCACAAATCGCAAAAATTATCGGGAAGAGGGATGATACAGCGCGATACAAAGAACTGGCGGCAAATATAAAAAATGCCTTTATTCATGAATTCACCACCCCCGCTGGTCGTTTGGTTTCAAATACCCAAACAGCCTATTCGCTCGCCTTATCCTTTGGATTGATGCCCGATTCCCTGATCTCAAAGGCGGCAGGTTACCTTGCGGCGGATGTCAGAAAAATGGAACACCTGACTACCGGGTTCGTAGGTACGCCATTGCTTTGCAAGGCTCTTTCAGATAACGGATATGCCGGGCTGGCCTTTATGCTTCTGATGAATAAGGAATATCCCTCCTGGCTTTATCCAGTAACACAGGGAGCTACAACCATCTGGGAAAGATGGGACGGTCTAAAACCTGACGGGTCATTTCAGAATGCGACGATGAACAGCTTTAATCATTATGCGTATGGCGCCATCGGACAATGGCTCTATCAATATATCGCGGGTATTGCCAACGATCCGAAGATCCCCGGATATAAACATTTTTTCCTGCAACCCCATCCGGGAGGAGGATTAACAACGGCTATGGCAGAATTAAAAACCTTGTATGGAACAATAAAGTCGAACTGGAAACTTGAGAACGGGAAATTAAACTATGCCTGCACTATTCCGCCAAACAGTTCCGCAACCGTATGTTTTGACCAAGCTGACACTAAAGACATAATAATCAATGATATTCCACTCTTAAAATATGGAACTGCTAAGATTTCTGAAAATAATCAAAACGTAAAAATTGAACTTGGCAGTGGAAATTATATATTCGTACTTCCGTTTAGAATTACTTCAACAACTAACACCAATGATGAAAATTACAACTCAAAAAAGATGGATCACGCTGCTTCTGATCCTAATTGCAGGCAGCCTGTCAGCACAGGTAAAACTTCCGCTCCTGTTCAGCAACAACATGGTATTACAGCAAGGTATTCAAATTCCCGTCTGGGGATGGGCCTCTCCGGGCGAAAAAATTACGGTTATCTTCGACAGGATTGTTGCATCGGCAAAAACCACCAAAGATGGCAAATGGAGCCTGAAATTGCCGGCAATAATGGAATATGGCGGACCTCATAAGATGACGGTCAAAGGAAAGAACACGGTATCGTTTGAGAATGTCATGATTGGTGAAGTGTGGATCTGTTCCGGCCAATCCAATATGGAATTTAACCTGATTACCGCTAAAAACGGCGAAGCGGAAATTGCAGCTTCATCCTATCCCGATATCCGCCTGTTTACCGTCAAAAAAAGGATCTCACAAACTCCGCAGGACCAGCTCCAGGAAGGCAGCTGGCTGGAATGTTCACCGGCTACCTCACACCATTTTTCAGCAGTAGCCTATTTCTTTGCCCGGGAATTGTACAATAAACTGAAAGTTCCCATTGGACTTATTCACGCCTCATGGGGCGGAACAATTGCTGAAACCTGGATGAGCAATGAGACGGCCTCTCAGATCAAAGACTTTGAAAAACAGCTTTCAGAATTAAAAAAGATTGACCTGGATAACTATGCCAAAACCATTGAAAATGAGGTACGGACCAGAGTCGGAGAATTCTCCGCGGTCGATCTTGGAATGAAGGGGGATCAGGCGATCTGGGCCGCTCCCGAATTTGATGATTCCTCCTGGAAATTGATGAACCTTCCCGGATATATTGAGAACAACGGACTTGCAGGCGTTGACGGAATAATCTGGTTTCGCAAAACCATAGAGATTTCCCCCTTGGAGGCCGGAAAACCCGGAATAATCAGTGTCGCAAAGGTTAACGACTCTGACCATACCTATATCAACGGGATACTCATCGGTTCGACGATACTTCAGGCCGAAAAATCACGGGTCTATAATATACCTGTCGGCGTACTCAAAGCAGGCAAAAATGTTCTGACTGTCCAGGTTGAGGACATTGGCGGTATGGGTGGCATCTATGGTGATTCTGCAACCCTCAAATTACAGTGTCAGAATCACACCATCTCCTTAAGCGGAAACTGGAAATACAATGTGGG